>JAANMT010002187.1_pt1 | contig 16953 bp, 17 predicted proteins | sample 7279711 | NCBI WGS metagenome assembly JAANMT01 (sample SAMN14094538, study PRJNA606508) | bioreactor metagenome | isolation source: A lab-scale SPAN reactor treating ammonium-rich wastewater day 1 | place: Ireland: Galway | collected 2017-01-16 | reverse complement strand
AAGCGAGCGAAGCTCGCCGGGATGAGGGGGAAATCCACTGGCAAGTTCATAACACGCTCTAGTGGCTCGCCAGTCTCATTCGGGCCGCGCCGCCTGTCAGGTGGTTCGTGCACCCCCGGCCGCCACCCCGACCCGTCGGGTGGGCAGCGCAACCAGCGCAAAGGCGAGGCCAGCTTGCCTGACCTCGCCTTGATTGGAGCCGTATGTTTGTGGGGGCAACGCCTTATATCTGCCCTTTTGCCTCTGTGGCAGTCTTGCGTACCTGCCTGTCCAGGTCGTCGCGGGCTGCGATGGCAAGCGCCTCCAGGGCGCGGGTGTCGCCGATAGCGCCGAGCGCCCTGGCCGCCACCTCGCGCACGATCGCCTCCGGGTCCTGGAGCGCGACGATCAGGGGCTCGACGGCGCGGGTGTCGCCGATAGCGCCGAGCGCCTTGGCCACGCCCCAACGCATCCCCCAGTCGCCCTCGCGCAGCACCGCGATGAGGGGCTCGACGGCTGGCTCACCGATCTGCGCGAGCGCCTTCGTCGCCAGCTTTCTGACGGTCTGGTCTGCGTCAGCCAGTGCCTCGATGAGCGGCGCGATGCTGCGCGGGTCACCACTCTCACCAAGAATGAGGGCGGCAGACTGGCGCACCACCGGGAACTCGTCTTTGAGCGCGGCGATGACCCTGTCCAGCGCGTCGAGCTGGCCGATTTGCCAGATGGACTCGAGGGCTGCACGCCTCACGTAGGGGTTCGGGTCCTTGAGGAAGCCGCCCAGCGGCTCCGCGGCCCGTTCGTCACCGAGTTTGCCCAACGCCTCGGCAGCGGCCCGCCGCGCAAACTCGTTGGGGTCACCCAGCGCAGCGACCAGTGGCTCGACCGCAGCCGGATCGCCGATCTCCTCCAGCGCCTTGGTGGCTGCCCAACGCACATTGGAATCCTCGCTCGCCAGCGCGCTGGTCAGCCCCGCGATATCCTTTTTTGCCTTCATTACCTCAACATCGGTCATTCCCAGTTTGGTCATGGTCTGTCCTCCTTGTGATTGCACCCGACTCGCAGAGTGCGCGTTATGCCACTTCGTCTGCTGGCCCGGCCAGCGGCAGCGTTACCCTGAAGGTCGTTCCCTGGCCTTCCACGCTGCTGACGCTGATCAGGCCGCCGAAGTGATCGATATGCTGCCTGACGATGCTCAACCCCAACCCCGTCCCGGTGATGCCGGATTGGCGGGCATTGCGGGCGCGGAAGAAGTCCGCCCACAGGCGCGGCAGGTCCTCCTGGGGGATGCCGATGCCTGTATCGGTTATGCTGACAACCGCGCTGTTGAGCCGTTCCACCACACTGACGCACACCCGGCCCCCAACCGGGGTGTACTTGATCGCGTTGCCGATCAGGTTGCTGAAGACGCGCCCCAACCCCTCCTCGGTCGCCCGGACGGCCAGCACCTCGAAGGGGATGTCACTGTCCAGCGTGATCTGTTTGGTCTCCGCCTCCGGCGCAAACCGGTCGATGACCTGGCGGAGGATGGGCTGCAGCGGCAGCCGCTTGAGCGGCTCCTGGAGGTCGACCGTCTTGCTTGCGGCCAGCGCAAGCAGGTCGTTGATGAGCGCCATCAGCAGGTCAAGCCGTCCGCCGATGCGACCGAGCAGGTCACTCTGCTGCTCGTTCAACTCGCCTGCCAGGCCATGCAGCAGCGGCCTGAGCAGGCTCTGCGACCCGGCCACGGGCGCGCGCAGCTCGTGTGTCACCATCTGGACGAACTGGGAGCGTGCCTCATCGGCCTTTTTCAGGTCTTCGAAGGCCGCCGCGTTCTCCAGAGCGGTAGCCCCCTGGCGGGCGATGGCCATGACGTAGTCAGCGTCGGGCCGCGCAAAGTGGCGTGGCCGGTCGGCGTACACGTGCACGACGCCCAGCGGCTTGCCGCGCCCGATGACGGGCGCAACCAGCATGCTGCGGATTCCTTCCTCCGCCACCTGGCGCGGGTACTGGATGCGCGCATCGCGGGCGGCATCGACCACTATTACGGGCCGCCCGGCCAGCACTTCGCTGTCGACTGCGCTGTGCGCCAGGTCAACCGGGCCTTTGTCCAGGTAGGCCTGGCTCAGGCCGCAGGCAGCGCGCATCACCAGCTCGCCGGTTGTCTCGTCGAGCAGGCGGATGGACGCGCCGCGCACGCCGAGCGCACCGGCAATGCGACGCACCATGTGCTCCAGCAATTCGTCCAGGTCGGAAGCAGAAGACACCTCCTGGGTAACCTGCTGCAGCGTGGCGATACGGCCCTCGCGGTTGGCCAGCCTGGCGACCATTTCGCTTGCCAGGAAGACGATGGCCAACCCCGCTGCTGTGATGACCAGCACTCGCAAGCCGATCATGCCCAGGTCGAGGTGCTGGTTGGCTGGCGATGACGCCAGCACAGCGTAGTGCGGCAGCACCCCAGCCCGCTCCAGCAGCGCGACCAGCGCCAGCGCGCCCGCCGCCAGCACAGCGTTGAGATAGGGCAGCCACCCTGTCAGCACCAGGGCGACCGCCAGCGTATAGACCAGCAGGAACGGGATGGCCGGGCTGACGATACCGCCTGTCAGGTGCAGGATCGCTGCCAGGCTCAGCCAGTCAAGCGCCACCTGCACGATCAGTATGCGGCGTACCAGCGGCAAGCCCCTGGCCGGGTCGAGCGTCTCGGCGCGCCGCGCCAGCCACACCACCCCGCCATTGACCAGCAGGATCGCCGCGCCAGTGAGGATCAGCCAACCCTCCGGCAGCGCCCACCCCAGGAATTGTCCACCGAGGGCTGCGGCCAGCAGCGTCGCCGCCCCGGCGACCCAGCGCAGGCGGGTCAGCCAGGCCACGCTGCGGATGGCGTCATACAGCAGCGCCACCCCCAAGGGCCCCGCTTCGACCGCTCCAGCAACCATCCGGCTCTTGCCTCCTGCGCACCCCGGATGAACCGGGGAGAGTGGTTACTCCTGCTGCTCGCCCAGAAGCTCCGCGACTTTATTCACCAATGTGTCCGGGTCCAGCGGCTTTTCGATGAACGCATCCACCGGCAGGTAGTCCTCGTCCGGCCCAAAGCGCAGGGGGGTGGTGGTGTGGATGGCGGTCAGCATCAGGATGGGGATGTTGCGGAAATCGGCGTACTCTGAGGTCGGGTCCGGGTTGCGGAGCTTGAGCGCAAGCTGGAACCCCTCGGTCGTCGAGTCCATCATCACGTCCAGCACGATCAAGTCAGGACGCTCGGCTTTGACCTTCGCCAGCCCTGCCGTGCCATCGGGGGCTTCGATCACCGTGTGCCCCGCGTCTTCCAGGCACAGGCGCGCAGCCAGCACCATGTCCGGGTCATCGTCGACGATCAATATCCTAGCCATTGGGTACAGCCTCCTTGTGTGATCAGACTAATCCCACCTTGAACAGGTGATTGGATAACTGGGTTGTGAGTGTGCAGTCGCTCTGGCGCTTGCCGGGCGCTTGACGGCAAAGCAGCGCAGGCTGCCCGGCGTCGATGAGTCCAGTGTTAATATGGCGGCTTGCCGCTCTGCGTGGTCCAGTCTGGCCGCTGCTGAGCCCGGTGAATGGGGAGGGAGTTTCGCGCCGCGACGTGGCGTGTGGTAGGAGGTGGGTGATTGAGGTCAGGGTTGTGGAGATAGAGTAGCTGCGATAGTGCCTCCTTGCTTCGCGGGCAGCGCTCTGGCAGGCGCTGCCCGCAGACCGTAAGCAGCTGAGATGGGCTTTCCCGTCACTCGCTTGCGATTTCCTCAATCTCCGGCTGGCCGCCCCCGGCCAACGCTTCTTCGATGTCGGCTGCGTTGCCGTACAGGACAGTCAGGGGATCGCGGTTCAGGACGGCCAGCTCCCATTCATTGCTGGCCATCTCAATGCAACCCTGGCGGCAGCTCCTGACACACTGGGCGCAGAACGCGCAGCGGTCGACGTGATAGCGCATCACAAAGCGCTTGCTGGCCTTGTCCAGCACGATCAGGTCGATGGCATCCGCCGGGCAGTCCTTGGCGCACAGGCCGCAGCCGGTGCAGCTTTCCGGATCCCAGTGGAGCTGGCTGCGCAGGCGCTCTGCCGCTTCACGCCGCTCGAACGGGTAGCGCTCAGTCGCCGGACGCTGGAACAGCGATTGAGAAACGTCGCTTAGCATGACGCCAATCTTCATGAAATCACCCCTCGCCAAATAACTATCACCAACCACTGTACGAGAACAAGAAGCGCGCCATACCGCCACCACAGACCGACCGTCTGGTCGATGCGCAGGCGGGTAAGGAGCGACTGCAGCCCGACGATGACGAGCAGCAGCACCAGGGCCTTGACGATCCAGAGCAGCGGGTTCGCCACCCCGCCCAGATAGAAGGCAGCGATCAGCGTGAGGCCGATCACCAGTTCGACGTTCTTGCTCAGGCGGAAGAGCGCGTACCCCCGCCCGCTGTACTCGGTCAGCGCCCCGGCTACGATCTCGGTCTCGGCTTCCGGCGTGTCGAACGGCGGCAGCTCCAGTTTGCCCATCAGCCCGATCACAGCCACCAGGAAACCGAGGGGCTGGGTGAGGATCAACCAGTGCGTATTGGCGTAGGCAGCAATCTCGCTGATCTGCCAGCTTCCCGCCACGATGGCCGGGCCAAGCAGCGCCAGCAAGAAGGGGGCTTCGTACGAGAAGATCTGCGTGAGCGTGCGCGTCGCGCCGATCAGCGAGAAGCGGCTGAGCGTATTCGCCCCGGCCAGGCCCATGCACAGCGCCGGGACACTGAGCAGGTAGACCGTCACGACCAGGTCGCCCCGGAAGCTGTTGGCGGGCAGCAGCCCGGCGATGGGCACGTAGAGCGCGGCTGTCAACGCACCGGCCAACGCGATGATCGGCAGGCCGATGAACAGCCGCCGGTCCACCTCGTCAGGCACGATCTCCTCTTTCATCAGCAGCTTCATGCTGTCGGCCAGCGGCTGGAACCAGCGCGGGCCAACCCGGTTCTGAAGCTGCGCCAGCAGTTTGCGATCCGCCCACTCGAAGGCCATGCCGGCCACCAGCAGGAACAGGCCGCCGGGGAAGATCAGTAGGGCAAGAATGTCACGCACGACGTTCATGGTAGGCCTCAATCCCATAGCGTCTCAGCGTTTCCCAGGTCCAGCCCTGCCGCTCGCTGCCGTCGCGCTCGACGATCACCATGCGGTCGTTGCACGAGAAGCAGGGGTCGATGCCAGCCAGGATCATCGGCACATCCGCCAACTGGTGGCCGACGGCCAGCTTAACGACTGAGGTCAGGTTGCAGATGGTTGGGGTACGCACACGGATACGACTGGGTGTGTCAGTGCCATTGCTCTGGATGAAGTAGAACAACTCGCCGCGCGGCGCTTCCACCCGGCTGATCGTTTCGCCCTCCTTGACGCGGCGCGGCATGCGCGTTTCAAGCTCGCCAGGGGGCAGGTTATCCAGAATCTCACGGATGACGCGATAGCTCTCAAACAACTCATTAACGCGCACCGCGAAGCGCGCCTCCAGGTCACCCGCCGTTGCGGTCATCACGTTGATGGGGAAATCCTGGTAGGCCAGGTAAGGCGCATCGACGCGCACGTCGCGTGTCAGGCCGGAGGCGCGCGCCGTCGGCCCAACCGCGCCCAGCAGCTCGGCCTGCTGGCGCGTCATCAGCCCAACGCCACGCGTGCGCTGCAGGAACATCGTATCGCCTGTCACCACGTCCTGGTAGTGCCGGGTACGGCCTTCCAGGAAGTCGATACCAGTGTGGATGGCGTCCGACAGGGCATCGTCTACGTCGCACTTGACGCCGCCCAGCAGGTTCACCGAGTAGTTGACGCGGTTCCCGGCCAGTCCTTCCAGCAAGTCCATGACGGTTTCGCGGTCGCGCCAGCTAAACATGAACAGCGTGTCGAAGCCCGCTTCATGCGCGGAGACGCCGATCCACAGCAGGTGGCTGTGGACGCGCTCCAGCTCGGCCACCAGCTGCCGGATAGCCTGCGCGCGCGGCGGGACCTCAACCCCGGCCAGCCGCTCGACGCCCAGGCAGTAGGCGGTGGCGTGGATGTGCGAGCAGATGCCGCAGATGCGCTCCAGCAGGTACAAGTTCTGCACCCAGTTGCGCGATTCGACGCCCTTCTCGATGCCGCGGTGCGCGTAGCCCAGCCGTACTGCCGTGTGGGTCACGATCTCGCCATCAACCGTCAGCAGGAAGTGGCCGGGCTCTTTCAACGCGGGGTGCTGCGGCCCAATCGGGACGGTGAAACGCTCAGCCTGTCGCTCGGTTTCCATTACAGTTCCTTTCTCATGCCTGTGGCGGCAGTTCCTGCGGATCGAAGTCCTTGCGCAGCGGGTAGACGCCCTCCGGCCAGTCATCGGGCAGGTAGAGGCGGTCGGTGTTGCGCGCGCCGATGATGGTTATCCCAAACATCTCGCTCAACTCCCGCTCAAAAACCTCCGCGCTTGGGATGAAGTCCGACAGGGTGGGGACGCTGGGCGTCTCGCGCGGCATACGAACGCGCAGCGCGATCACCGCCGGGCCGGTGCAGAAGTGGTAGAGCGCTTCAAGCTCCCCCGCTTCAGGCCCCAGGTCGATGCCCGTGATGGCGGTCAGGTAACCCAGGCGCAGCACGCGCAGGCCGACCGTGGCAGGCACCAGGTCCTCCGGCTTGTTCAGGTAAACGTCCAGCCGGTTCGGTTCCGGTGTCGTCATCTCGCTGGCCCACTCCCCGACCATGAGGCGGGCCTGTTCCAGAGCGGTTTCGACGTCCATCAGTTCTCCCCCATTTCGCTCAGCGTGGGGTCTACAGCTCCCTCAACCGCTGACGGGGGAGCCGTCAGACTCTGCAGCAGCTTGACGACCCCGTCGATGATCGCCTCCGGGCGCGGCGGGCAGCCGGGCACGTAGGCGTTGACCGGGATCACCGTGTCGATCCCGCCGCTGACGTTGTACAGGTCGTGGAACGCCCCGCCCGACAGCGCGCACGAGCCGACCGCCACTACGAACTTGGGTTCGTGCATCTGCTCGTAGATGCGCAGCAGCCGCTCGCGGGCCTGGCGCGTGACCGGGCCAGTGCAGATCAACACGTCCGCATGGCGCGGGCTGCCCTTTAGCTTGATGCCAAAGCGCTCCAGGTCATAGCGCGGCGTGAGCGTGGCCAGAATCTCGATATCGCAGCCATTGCATGAGCCGCTGTTGAAGTGCACTGCCCAGGGCGAGTTGACGCGCGCCCAGGTCTTGATGTGATCGAGCGCGGCTTGCCAGGGTCCTGGCAGGTTGTCCATCGAAGTCTCCCTCTCAAAACGACACCTGAACGTGACTATCCGAGTATCAGCGCCAGCAGAGCCAGCATCAGCCCCGCCAGGTAGATGCCGAGGATCGGCGTGAAGGCCCCGCTGCCCAGCATCAGCACCCCGAGGTGCAGGATGGCGAAGAACAGTGCCGCGACAAAGAAAGGCCGGTAGCCGGGCACGGCAGGCCGTGTCGGCGCGGCTTCGCCGCTGGCGTACGTGCTCGACTTCCCCGATGTGACGTTGGCTGGCCCGGCCAGCAACCGTCCTATGCCGTACAAAATCCCGACCAGCACAAGGTTGATCAAGAAGGCGACCGGGGGAGATAACAGAATGTTACCCATCAGGCGATTCTCCTGTGCATCCGGCTACTGCCCGAAGGCGGTCAGCAGGGCTGAGCCTGCCGGGCCGGTGAGCCAGCTCATCAGGCTGGGCCACACGCCGAGCACGACGACGGCCAGCCCCAGCACGACCAGCGGAATGTTCATGGCAACCGGCAGCCGGTGGCCGCCTTGCACGGCGGCTGACGGCTCGCGCCGGTAGACTGCGTTGACCAGCGGCGCGTAGTAGGCCAGCGAGAGCACGCTGTTCAGCGCCGCAAAGACGATCAGCAGCCCGATCAGCAGGTTGTGGGTCTGGAAGCCTGCCACGAATATTTGCCACTTCGACATAAACCCGGCGAGCGGCGGCAGGCCGCCCAGCCCCAGCACCGCGATGCTCAGCATCAGCGCTACGAGCGGGTAGCGCCGCGCCGCGCCGGACAGGTCGTTGATGGTCAGCGGCGTGTGGCTGCCTGCTGCGCTGTGCAGCGCGTAGATCAGCGCTCCGGCGGCAAGAAAGGCCAGGCCCTTCATCAGCCCATGGTTGATCAGGTGGAACAGCCCGCCCTGCGCCCCGGCGATCTCACCGGCGTAGGCGGCGATGCCAAGGCCGACCAGCATGTAACCAACCTGGCTCAGACTGGAGTAGGCCAGCATCCGCTTGACTTGCGTCTGGCGCAGCGCCAGCAGGTTGCCCGCCAGCATGTTGAGCGCGCCAAAGCCCATCAGCAGCACGCCCCAGGAAGCCGTCGCACCGGCCAGCGCGGCCAGCGCGCGCAGCATGGCGATCAGCCCGGCCTCGATCACCACGCCGGACAGCATCGCGCTGATGCCGCTGGGAGCCATCGAGTGCGCGTCGGGCAGCCAGGTGTGCAGCGGCACAAGCGCCGCCTTAACGCCGAAGCCAATCACGAACAGCGCTCCTGCGGCCAGCAGACCTGGCGTGAGCGTCGCTGCCTGTATCTCGGCCAGATTGAGCGTGCCGGTCTGCCCCAGCACAAGCCCGATGCCCAGCAGAACCAGCACCGAGCCCGTCGCGCTTTGCAGCAGGTACTTGATGCCCGCCTCCAGTGAGGTAGGCTGCTCGCGATAGAAGGCAACCAGCAGGTAGGAGGTGACGGCCATCGCCTCAAACCAGAGCCACAGGTTAAACAGGTCTCCAGCGCAGCCGAGGCCGATCATGACGCCGGTCATGGCGACCAGCATCGCGTAGTATTTCTCTTTGCCGCTCTCAGCGGCCATGTACGGCCCTGAGTACAGCGTGACGAGCGTGCCGAGCGCCAGCGCAACTGCGGCCAGCAGCAGGCCCAGACCGTCGAGGCGCAGGGGTATCGCGCCGTAGGTAAAGGTCAGCGGGCCGTGCAGGCTGAGGTCGCGCGCGGCCAGCACGAACGGGACCCACGCCCCAGCGAGCGCCGCCAGGGCGACCCATTTGGCGAGGTTGCCGCGCTCTGTGTTCCTGCCGAGATGACCGCTCAGGTAGACGAGCGGCGAAGCAAGCAGGGGCACTGCGATCAGCCAGACAAATGCAGGTACGTCCATCTCATGCCCCCAGGATCAGAATGGCGAGGATGAGGATCAGCCCACCCACGATGCCAACGACGTTCCAGTTAAGCTGCCCGGTCTGCGTGACGCGCGCGGCGGCTGCGCTGCCGTTTGCCAGCGCGATGATGCGCCCGTTCAGCCACTCGAAGCCCAGGCCGCCGTCCGCGAACCGGGCGAGCGGCTCAAGCGCCCGCGCCAGCCCGGCCAGCGCCCGGCGCATGAACCAGGCGAGCAGACCCAGGGCGACCACCGCCAGCGCAAGATAGGTCGCCGGGGCGGTGACGATCTCGGTCACAACTCCGGCGGTCGAGGCGACGTGCAGGTCGTGGAAAGGCAGCGTGACCTCCAGCATGTGGCCGAACGGCCCGGCCAGCAGCCAGGTGGTCAGCGTGCCCACCGCCAGGATGACCAGCGAGACGCGCATGGCCGACGGGGCGTCGTGCGCGTGCTGCTCACCGCGCGGCTGACCGTAGAAGACCATCGAAACCATACGCAGGCTGTAGAGCGCCGTCAGCCCGGCCCCGATTAGCATCAGGATGTAGGCCCACAGCGGCCCGTATATCAGCCCGTGCTCAAGCACCAGCTCCTTGCTGAAGAAGCCGTTGGCAATCGGCAGCCCGACCAGGGCCAGCGCGCCGATGACGAACACCGCCCGAACGAGCGGCATCTGCTTGCCCAGGCCGCCCATCTCGCGCATATCCCGCGTGCCGACGGCGTGGATAACCGCGCCAGCCCCCAGGAAGAGCAGCGCCTTGAACACCGAGTGGCTCAGCAGGTGGAACTGGCTGGCAAAAACGCCGCCAGTGCCCACCGCATAGACCATGTAGCCAAGCTGGCTGATCGTCGAGTAAGCGAGCGTGCGCTTGAGGTCGTTGGCGACCAATGCCATCAAGGCTGCCAGCAGCGCGGACAGCAGGCCGACCACCATGACGGTCGTGACCCAGCCGGGCACGGCCTGGAAGGCCGGGTAGAAACGGGCCAGCAGGTAGACGCCTGCGTTGACCATCGTCGCGGCGTGGATGAGCGCGCTGATCGGGGTGGGCGCTTCCATCGCGTCGGGCAGCCACGTCTGGAAAGGGACCTGCGCCGACTTGGCGGCGGCGGCAGCGATGAACCCAAAGGCGATCAATGCCAGCGCGGCAGCGGGGAGCGTCTGCGCCCCGGCCAGGAAGGTGGCGATCTCGTAGCTGCCCAGGTGGGCGTAGGCGATCAGCGCCCCGGCCAGCAGGCCAGCGCCGCCAAGCTGGGTGACGATCAGGGCTTTGATGCCGCCTGCCACCGCCTTCGGATCGTCGTTGTGGAACGAGATCAGCGCGTAGGAGCAGAAGGCCGTGATCTCCCAGAAGAAGAACATGAACAGCAGGCTGCCGGAAAGCACCAGCCCGGCCATCGCGCCGATGAATATCAACACCAGCGCGTAGTAGCGGCCCAGCTGCGCCTCACCGTGCATGTAGTCAATCGAGAAGATGACGGCCAGGCTGCCGACAACCGCTGCGACGGCTGTCAGGAACGCCGCCAGCCCGTCCGGCACGAGGGTGAAGTCACCGAAAATGCCGCCCATCGGGACGCGCACGACGGCGGTGTCGGTGGTGAAGAACAGCAGCCCCAGCGCGGCAGCCCCGGCGAGCACCGAGAAGCCAGCGGCGCAGCCGTGCTGGAGGCGCGGGCGCGCATCGCCCACCAGCCACACGCACAGCGCGCCCAGCCAGGGCAGAGCGATGGTGCCTAATACCAGCCAGATAGCCATTGCCTATCCTCGCAGTTTCGAGAAGTCTTTGATGTCCAGGCTGCCGGTGCGGCGCTGGAGCTGGATGGCGAGCGCCAACCCCACAACCATCACGATGGTGTCGGCGACGATCACGGTGACGGCCAGGCTCTGGCCGAGGTTAATCCGCCCGCTGGCGTTCCCGGCGATGACCAGCCCCAGGATGGCCGCTTTGACCAGGATTTGTAAGGCGATGACCAGCTTGATCAGGTTGCGGCTGATCAGCAGGCCATAGAAGCCTACACCCAGCAGCGCCAGCACCCCGATCAATCCGGCGGTTAGCGGCGAGATGTTCATGTCGTTTCCTTTTCGTGATCCAGGCTGCGTTGGTGCAGCTCCATAAGCTCGAGGTCACGCTTGGCGGTTACTTCCTGCGCGATCGACTGCTCCAGGGGGGCCTTGGTTTCGGCGAGAAGGCCAAGCAGGCCCAGCACACCGGCGAAGATCAACACGACCTGAACCAGCACGTCGAGGCCGCGCTCTTGCCAGAGCATGACCGAGAAAGGTGGCTCGACGGCCAGTTGTGCGCCCTGCCCTGCCGGGAGCGCCAGCACGCCCAGCAGAAGTGCCGCGCCGATCACCAGGCCCCAGGCCAACGCCCTGGGCACAAGTGGCCGCTTGCCGGGCGCTTCCTCGCCAGCCACGCTGATAGCGAAAACGAACAGAATGGTTACCAGCCCTGCGCCGACGCTCAGCTCGATGACGGCAACCATGTACGCGCCCATCAGATAGAACACGACGGCGAGGATTGCGCTGGAGCCAGCCAACCACAGGGCCGACGCAATCAGGCGTTTAGCCCGCATCGTCAGAGCCGCGCAGATGGTGGCGGCAACCACAAGAACCATGATCAGCATGGGGTCCTCCGGATAACTGTTGCCAAGCAGGTCAGCGCCAGCAGGCAGCTTTTGGGGACGCCGCCAAGCGTTGGCGTCCCCATTCGTGATCGGTTGTCAGGCCTGTTCCAACTTGCTCGAACCAGCCGGGACAGGGTCTGTATCTACCCGGTTTCTTGCGCCAGATGCCATCTGCCAGATGCAGTCCGCCGGGTCAACGCCTGGCCTCGTTCGTACGCTTCGAGGGGGACGCCGTAGTACTCCGCCATCGCGTCTGAGTGGCGCACATCCACGTTGTCCGTCTGGGCCATGGCGATATCGCCCGGCAGCCGGAAGCGGCCATCGTAGAGGCTTCCATCAGGCATCGTCGTGCCCCGCAGCCGGTTGGCTTGCGAGAGCTGCTCTGCGGTCAGGTTGCGCGCTCCGTACAGATTGGCCTTGTAGAACGTCGCCCTGGACAGATCGGCGCGGCTCAGGTCTGCCGCCTGCAGGCTGGCGTCGCTCAGGTTAGCCCCTTGCAGGTCAGCCAGGCTGAGGTTGGCCCCATCCAGGTAAGCATGCTGGAGATCGACCTCTTGCAGGCATGCCCGGTAAAGGTCTGCCCCTTCCAGATGGACGTAGCGGAGGCTCATACCCTTGAGCGAGCCGTCGCTCAGCCATCCGCGCGCTCGCAGCTCTTCAACCGCCTGCAACACGCGCCTGCTGTCCGGGCTGTGCAGCTTTCTGATAAGGTGCATTAACACGCTGGCCCGCATGGTCGCCTCACCGTTCGTGTTGCTGGGGTTAACTCCCCTGGGCAGCGCCCGCAACAGCGTCCATCGCGGTAGTTCCTACCGCTAATTCTAACGCCCACATCTAGAATATAAGCGGCCCCGGTGACAAATCAGGATGAATTGCAGTGATAAGTTGGTGACAAAAAGAACAAATGGAGGGTTTTGCTGCCCGGAGTGAGCCTGCCTGCCGCCTGAGCGGCGATTGATTTATTGCCCTGGTTGATTTAGCATAGGGCCGAGACCCAGCCAGGGAGGGGGCATGGCACGCATCGGCATCGATGCTCGCTTGACCTACTACACGCAGGGCGGCATCGCCCAGTACACGCAGCACCTGATCCGCGCGCTGGCGGCGCTCGACACGCCCCACGAGGTTCTGATCCTGCACAGCCGCAAAGACCAGCGCAACCTGGCAGCCGCCCCCAACCAGCGGCGTGTCGCCTGCTGGACGCCCGCGCACCACCGCTTCGAGCGGGCGGCGCTGGCCGTCGAGCTGCTGCCACACCGCCTTGACCTGCTGCACAGCCCGGATTTCATCCCGCCCTACGGTGGCCGTTATCGCTCGGTGATCACCGTCCACGATCTGGCCTTCCTGCACTACCCCGGCTTTCTCACCGCGGAAAGCCGCCGCTACTACAACGGGCAGATCGCCGCCGCCGTCCGCCGGGCCGACCACATCATCGCGGACTCCGAGGCAACGCGCAGCGACGTGATCGAACTGCTGGGCGTGCCCCCCGGCAAAGTGTCCACCGTGTTGATGGCGGCAGACGAGCGGTTCCACCCCGCTACGCCTGAGGCGATCGCTCAGATGCGGAACAGGCACGGCCTGCCAGAGGACTACAGCCTGTTTCTGGGGACATTCGAGCCGCGCAAGAACCTCAGCGGCCTGCTGCGCGCCACCGCCCTGCTACGCGCTGACCTGCCCGATGCGCCCCCGCTGGTGGTCGCCGGGCGGCGCGGCTGGCTGTACGAGGAAGCGTTTGCCCTGTGCTCGGAACTGGGCCTCGACGGTTTCGTGATCTGGCTGGAAGATGCGCCGTTCGAGGACTTCCCGGCACTGTACAGCGGGGCGCAGGTCTTCTGCCTGCCTTCATTCTATGAGGGGTTCGGCCTGCCGCCGCTTGAGGCGATGGCCTGCGGGACGCCCGTCGTGGTGTCGGACCGTGCCTCATTACCGGAGGTGGTAGGCGATGCCGGGCTGCTGGTCGACCCGGACGATCCGGCCAGCATCGCCGACGGGCTGCGCCGCGTGCTGACCGACCCGGCGCTGGCCGCCGACCTGCGCCGTCGCGGGCGGGAGCAGGCGGCGCGCTTTAGCTGGCGCGAGACGGCCCGGCAGACGCTCGCCGTCTATGAGCGCACATTGGAAGGGCCATGACCAAGCGCATCCTGTTCCTGACACCGCAGTTGCCGTATCCCCTGCACCAGGGCACGGCGCTTCGTAACTTCGGGCTGATCAACGGGCTGGCGCAGCGCGGGCACCAGGTGGGGCTGCTGTCTCTCACCGAGCCGGACCAGCCGCCCGTTCACGACACCCCGCTTGCCGCGCTATGCGAGCCGCTGGTGACCCTGCCTGCGCCACCGGCGCGCTCGAAGGGGCAGCGCCTGGCGGATCTGGCCGTCGGCCACGCTGACATGGCCCGCCGCCTCTGGTCGCCAGAATTTCTGGAGGCTTTCCAGGCGACGCTGGCAGGCCGCACGTTTGACGTCATCCACTTTGAGGGCCTGGAGATGGCCGCCTACCTGCGCCCGGTGTGGCCCTTCATCCTGGAGCAGGCGGCGGACACGCTGCTGATCTACGACGCGCACAACGCCGAGTATGCCCTCCAGCAGCGCATTGCCCAGCAGGACGTGCGAAGCCCGCTTCGCTGGCCGGTCGCGGCCTACTCGGCCATCCAGGCGAACCGCCTGAAACGGTTCGAGTCGCTGATCTGCCTGGCCGTCGATCAGGTGCTGGCCTGCTCGAAGTCCGACGCGGTGAAGCTCGGCCTGCTCGGGCAGCCGACGCCAATTGCGGTCATCCCTAACGCCATCTCGGTTGAAGATTACGGGGACTTCCAGGTGGAAGAAGTGGACATCCCGCGCCCGTCGCTCGTCTTCACCGGCAAGATGGACTTCCGGCCTAACGTGGATGCGGCCCTGTGGTTCGCCCGCCAGATTCTGCCGCGCGTGCGGAAGGCCGTGCCGGGCGTGCACTTCACCATCGTCGGGCAGAAGCCTCACCCCCGGCTCGACGCGCTACAGCGCGACCCTGCCATTACGCTGACCGGGCGCGTGCCGGACATCCAGCCCTACATCACGGCGGCGGATGTCTACGTCGCCCCGCTGCGCATGGGGAGCGGCACGCGGCTCAAGCTGCTGGAGGCGATGGCGATGGGCCGGGCGGTCGTCAGCACCCGCCTGGGCGCGGAAGGCCTCGACGCGGTGAACGGCAGGGACCTGCTGCTGGCCGACATGCCCGACGACTTTGCCCAGGCGGTCATCAGCCTGCTGCGCGACGCGGAGCGCCGCCGCACGCTTGGCGCGAACGCGACGGCGCTGGTGCACGAACGCTACGACTGGTCGGTTGTCATCCCGCATCTGGAAGAAATCTATGACCAGGTCTGACCGTCTGTCTGGGGTGAGAATCCTCCAGTCCCGTTTTACGGCAGGGCGGGACGCACGCGCAGCGTCCGCTCATTGCGGTAGGTAACCATGCCGGGCTTGCCTCGCTTGACGGGCCGCACGTAGCGGCGCGCTGTCACATCCACCTCGACGGCGGCATCCCCACGCGCGGCGGAGTAGTACGCGGCTAGCTGCGCCGCGCGCTCGACGACACTTTCGGGGATGGGGCGGCCATCGTGCTTGACGATCACGTGGCTGCCCGGCACACCGCGCGCGTGCAGCCACAGGTCTTCACCCCCTGACCGTTCGGTGACCAGCGCATGGTTGTGCGCGGCGTTGCGCCCTACCAGGATCACAAACCCATCCTGCGCCGTGAAGCGGCGGATGCCCGGCTTGCCCCCACGCGGCGCGGCCTTCTTCGCGCCGTGCCAGTAACCGCCCTCTTGCAGCGCCTCGCGCACCGCCTCGATCTCCGGCCAGCTCTCGGCCAGCGCCAGGTCGGTCGCGATCTGCTCCAGGTAGCCGACCTCGTGCTCGGCCTGGCGGCGCAGGGCGGGGATATCCTCGGCAGCGCGTTTGGCCTTATCGTAACGCTCAAAATAGCGCTGCGCGTTCTCGACGTGCGTCAGCGCGGGGTCGAGCGCGATCTCGTAGGTCGGGCCGTCCGGGTCGTACTGGGCGCGCAGGACGGTCTGGCCGGGCGGCAGCGTCGGCCCGTAGGCCAGGATCAGCTCGCCCTCTTTGCGCAGCCGCTCCAGCTCTTCGTCGCTGGATGACTGGCGCTGCAGCGAGGCCAGCTTGCGGCGCAGCCGGTCGAGGGCCTCGTCGACCTGCGCCTGAACCGGCTGCTTCCCGGCCTGGTAGGCGTCCAGCCCCACCGGCGCGCCGAAGTACAGCGCCATCGCCTCGCTGATGCTGCCTACCGCCTGCCAGCCGTCGAGGTGGGTGAGCGGGTAGGCGGCAAAGGCGAGATACCCGCCAGGGCCGGGCACGACGCAGGGCGACCAGTCACCAGCCAGCGCGGCAGCGATGCGCTGCGAGAAGGCGGCATGGATCATGCCCGCGCTCACGTCGAAGGCTGGCGCTTCGGGATCGCCTGAGGCAAAGAAGACCACCTCACGCGCAAAGAGCGGGCTGACCCCGGCGACGTTCTCGACCAGCGCGCGCCAGGGGGGCCGGTCAGGGTCCTGCTTCAGGTAGTCGTCCATCATACGGAGCGTGACCTGCTCCGGGCGCGCTTTGTCCTGCGGGGGCGGGGGTACGTAAAGCCTGCCGGGCAGCGTCACCCGGTAGCGGTTCTGGTGAGGGCCTACCCGCTTGAGGCTGTCCAGGATGTCGCCCTGCACGGTCAGGATGACGTTGCTGCGTTTATCCATTGTTTCGACGATCAGGCGCGTCTCGCCGTGCTCGCCGGAGAAGTCAAAGTGCAGCACGCGCTCCCAGGGCGGCTGCTGGACGGCCATCAGGCGCGCGCCGTCCACGTACTTCTTCAGCAGCAGGCCGAGCGGCGAGGGAGTCTGCACGCCCCGGCGCAGCCGGTCGGAAACCAGGTGGCAGCGCGCCGCCTGCGGATCGACCGTCATGAGCAGGTAATGGCGCACCTGCCGGGCGTAAATCTCCAGCCCGATGGTGCGCTCATCGACCTCCAGCACGGCCTGTACCCGCCCGCCAGCGACCAGGCTCTCCAGCTCGGCGGCCACGGCGGCGGTTGTCATGGCATCGACGTACATAGTTCTTCTCCAGGTGGCTCTGCGCTCAGGTGGTTTGTACCACACCGGGCGCTGGGCTACAATCCGGCGGGGTAAATCAGCAGGGCAATCGCATCAAAATCAGGTAGCCCGCCAAGATCGGCCCCGCCAGGCGTTCAAACGCCTGGCTACAG
>JAANMT010002177.1_pt1 | contig 17007 bp, 15 predicted proteins | sample 7279711 | NCBI WGS metagenome assembly JAANMT01 (sample SAMN14094538, study PRJNA606508) | bioreactor metagenome | isolation source: A lab-scale SPAN reactor treating ammonium-rich wastewater day 1 | place: Ireland: Galway | collected 2017-01-16 | reverse complement strand
GCAAGTCGGGCCACATCGGCGGCAAGATCGCCGCCACCCTGGCCTCGACGGGCACCAACTCCTTCTTCGTCCACCCGGCCGAGATGAGCCATGGCGACCTGGGCATGCTGCGCCCCGACACCACCCTGCTGGCGCTGTCCAACTCGGGCGAGAGCCGCGAACTGCGCGATCCGCTGATCTTCTGCGCGCGCAACGACATTCCGGTGATCGGCGTCACCCAGCGGCCCCAGAGCTTCCTGGGCCGTCATTCCGCCGTATGCCTGACCATGCCCAAGGTGGCCGAGGCCTGCCCCAACGGCCTGGCGCCGACGACCTCGACGCTGATGTCCCTGGCCATGGGCGACGCCCTGGCCATGGTGCTGATGGACCGACGCGGCTTCACGCGGGAAGATTTCGGCCTGCACCATCCCGGCGGCGCCCTGGGCATGAGCCTGCAGACCGTACGCGAGTGGATGGGCGACAACGCCGCCGCTCCGGCCAGCGTGCCCCTGGACGCCGACTTCGGCGCCGTCGTCTCGGCGATCACCGAAGGGCGCAAGGGGGCGGTCGCCGTCCTGGCCGCCGACGGGGCCCTGGCCGGCATGATCACCGACGGCGACCTGCGCCGCGCCCTCACCCGCGACGTCAGCGCCGTCCGGGCGGAAGACATCATGAGCCGCAGCCCCATCACGGTCGATCCCGAGGCGCGCATGAGCGACGTCGTCGACCTGCTGTCCGCCAACAAGATCAGCAATCTGTTCGTGTTGGAGGATCGCCGCCCGGTCGCCATCATCCACATCGCCGAGCTGATGCAGGCGGGCTACGTCTCCTGATGATCGAGGACGTGCTCTTCGACGCCAGCCGGCTGCTCAGCCGAACCGAGCGCAGCGCGCCGACCGGGGTAGACCGCGTCTGTCTGGCCTACGCCGAATGGCTGATCGAGCACCCGACCTATCGGATGACGCCCGTACGGGCGCGAAAGGATCAACTGGCGCGCGTCGACAACGACTGGTTCCGCGAACGCCTCGCTGAACTGCGCACCCGCTGGACGGGCCCCGGCGCCGTGACGGAACTGGGCCCCGAAGCCCGCAAGCTGTTCGACGCCCTGCGCTCGCCTGACGACGGAGCCTCGATCATAGGACGCGCGCCCGAAGAAAAAGCGCCGCCCAAGACCAAGCCGAAACGGATCTGGAAGCAGTACTTCAGGTCGCGCCGCATCGCCGCACCTCCATCGGCGCGAGCCTATATAAATGTCGGGCATACGAGCCTGAACACGCCCGACATCCTTACGTCCCTGGCCGGCGGAGGTATTGAGCGGATCATCATGGTCCACGACCTGATCCCCGTGACCCATCCCGAGTTCTGCCGCCCCGGCGACGGCTTGAAGCATGTGCGACGGATGACCAACGTGCTGCGCCACGCTTCGCGGATCATCGTCAATTCCCAGTACACAGCCGACGAACTGAAAGGCTTCGCCGACCAGTCGAACATCGCCGCCCCGCCGATCGAAGTCGCGCATCTGGGGCTAGAGCGCACCTTCGACAGCCGCACGACGATTGCACCCGCTCGCCCCTACTTCCTGCACGTCGGCACGATCGAGGCGCGAAAGAACCTGGCCTTCCTGCTGACCGTCTGGCGCCGGTTGCAAGAAACCATGGGCGCCGACACGCCGCGCCTGGTCCTGGTCGGCCGATACGGCTGGGAAAACGAGGCCGTGCTGGACCACCTGCAACGCTCGCCCAATCTACGCGGCCTCGTGCACCAGGCCGAAAACCTGCCTGACTGCGCCCTTTCGGCTCTGATGCGGGGCGCACGCGCCATGGTCGCACCCTCATCGGTGGAAGGCTTCGACCTGCCCGCCGTCGAGGCCAGCGCCATGGGCGTGCCCCTCATCGCCTCGAACATCGCCGCCCACCGCGAACTGGTCCCGCACGCCCGCCTGATCGATCCGCTGGACGGCCTGGGATGGCTGGCCGCGCTTGAGGACTGGACCCGCAATTCGCCGGTCGCGCCGCCCTATTCTCCGCCCAACTGGGACCAGCATTTCGATGTCGTCCAGCAACGGGTGCTGTCCGCCTCTGGCGGCGCAGCCGCCTGAAGGGTAAGCATCTGATGGAACTGCACCGAGGCCCTATGTCCAGAACCGCCGCCAGCCTGCTCATCGTCGCTCTTCTGGCCGGATGCTCGACCCTGCCGCGCGACGGGCCATCCGGCCGCAACGTGGTTCAAGGCTCGTCCTCACCGGAGCGGGCGGGCGACTACGCGCTCGTCGATCTGGACTTCGCGCTGAGCGAACGGCTGAAGGCGGCGCCCCCGCCGTCCTTCTCGAGCTTGGCGCTCGCCTCCAGCGAAGCGCCCACGGATGTGATCGGCGTCGGCGACACCCTTGCCGTCAGCATCTTCGAACCGGGCGGCAGCCTGTTCGGCAGCGGCTCGCCACGCGACGGCGCCAGCAGCGGCAACCAGACCCTGCCGCCGCTGATGGTCAACCGAAACGGCTCCGTCCCGATCCCCTTTGCCGGCGAAGTGACCGTGCAAGGCCTTACCCCGTCGCAGGCCTCGGCGGCCATGCGCCGCGCCCTGGTCGGCAAGGTCGCCAATCCCCAGGTGGTCGTCACCATCGCGGGCAACGCCTCCAACGCCGTCACCGTGCTTGGGGACGTGCGCAGCCCCGGACGCCAGCCCCTATCAGCCAACAGCGACCGCATCCTCGACGTCATCGCCGCCGCCGGCGGCCCGTCGCGTTCGCTGCACGACATCGACGTGCGCATCCAGCGCGACGGCAAGGTCTATACGGCCCCGATGTCGATCGTCACCACCGAGTTCAACGAGAACGTGCGCCTGCAGCGGGGCGATCAGGTCAACCTGGTCTACAAGCCTCGCCGCTTCAGCTCCTTCGGCGCCTTCAACGCCGTGGCGCGCAGCGAACTGCCGCCCGGCCCGCTGACCCTGGCCGAGGCGCTCAGCGGCGTCGGCGGCCTGGATTCCAACATCGCCAACGCCCGTTCGGTTCTGGTTTTCCGTTTCGAGCGGCCGGAAGTGGCCCAGGCCCTGGGCATCCAGCAGCCCGTCACCTCGCGCGGGGTGCCGGTGGTCTATCGCCTGAACCTGGCCGAGGGCGAAGGCTTCTTCATCGCCAGCAATTTCCAGATGCAGTCGGACGATCTCATCTACACGCCGCGTGCAGGCGCGGCTGAGATGCGCAAATTCTTCGAAGTGGTCCAGAGCATCACCCGCGTCGTCTACGACGTCTCGGTCACCGGCAACCTGAGCCTGAACTAAAGGCGATGCTGAGCCGCTTCGGACGCCGTCGCGACGACCGAGGCGGCGAGCAGGCTGTCGTTCCTTCTGACGCCTTGTCGGACGGCGTGGACAGCCTGCTTGCGGAAGTCGCCGCCATAGAGACGGCCGCGTGCGACGTCTATGGCCGTCACGGCCTACCCGCCCAGCCGGGTCAGTACCGTCGACAGGGTGAGAACGGCGCCTGGGAGAAACTGGCCGATCAACTCACCCCTGCCGAGAAATGGGCGATGATCCAGGCCGCGCCGTCCGAAGAAGGCTGGCGCTTCGCCTCGCTGGACGGCATAGGCGCGCGCTCTACGATCCCTGAGATACGACATGCCTCCGCCGTGCTGGCGGCCTGTCGCGGCCTGCGTCAGAGACTGACCGACGCCGAACCCATAACGCCGCAGGATCTGGCCGACGCAATCCGCCTGGGCGCCGCCTGGCGTCGCCTGGACGCCGAAAACGCCGCCTCTCCTCTGCTGTTCAAACCGCCCGCCAGCAGCCGCTAGGCGGACGCCAGCCCGGTCGCCGCGGCGAGCAGCTCGAGCGAGCGCACGCGGGCGGCCGGATCCCATATCTGGCTGGTCAGCATCAGCTCGTCCGCGTCGGTCTGGGCGATGAAGGCGTCGAGGGCGGCCTTGGCCGTCGCGGGCGCGCCCACCGCCGAACAGGCCAGGGCGACGTCGATCATGCCGCGCGCCGCGCCGTCCAGCCGTTCGTAGTAGCCCTCGACCGGCGGCGGCAGCTTGCCGGGGCGGCCGGTTCTCAGGTTAACGAAAGCCTGCTGGACCGAAGTGAACAGCAGGCGCGCCGCCTCGTCCGTGTCAGCCACAAAGGCGTTGTAGCCCAGCATGACGTAAGGCTTCTCAAGATGCGGCGATGGACGGAAGGTCTGGCGATAGATGTCGAGGGCCCGCAGCATCTCGCCCGGCGCAAAATGGCTGGCGAAGGCGTAAGGCAGGCCCAGGTGCGCCGCCAGCTGGGCGCCGTAGGTCGAGGAGCCGAGGATCCAGGTCGGCACGGCCTGGCCCTCGCCCGGATTGGCGATGATGCGCTGATCCGGCGTCGCGGGCGCGAACCACTGCATCAGCTCCATCACGTCCTGAGGGAAGGCGTCGTGGTCGCCCTGAAGCGTGCGGCGCAAAGCTCGCGCCGTCGCCTGATCCGAGCCAGGCGCGCGGCCGAGGCCCAGGTCGATCCGACCGGGGTGAAGCGCGTTCAGGGTGCCGAACTGCTCGGCGATGACCAGGGGGGCGTGGTTGGGCAGCATGACCCCGCCGGCGCCGACGCGGATGGTCTTCGTCGCCGCCGCCACCGCGCCGATGACGACCGAGGTCGCGGCGCTGGCGATGCCCGGCATGTTGTGATGCTCGGCCAGCCAGTAGCGATTGTAGCCCAGCCGTTCGGCGTGGCGGGCCAGATCAATGGTGTTGGCGAGCGCCTGCCCCACGTCGGAGCCTTCCGGCACGGGGGCGAGGTCGAGAATGGACAGAGGGATCATCCGACCGATATGGGGGCCGCTTTTCAGCGACGCCATACCGGCCGTGACGATCAATCGTCTATGGGCGGGCGCTTACTGACCGGCGGGGCAGTCGCCGATGCGCTCGGCGGTCATGGTGACCTTGGTCTGGGCCATCTGCGGCGTCGGCGCCGGGTCCATCTTGGTCGTGACCTCGGTGACGTAGCGGCTGTTGAAGTCGCCGGTCACGCGGATGGTGGAGTCGGCCTTCATATTGCCCGGCAAGGTGCAGGACGAGGTGGCGACCATGGCGTCGCCCTCACGCGCGAACGGCTTGGTCGTACAGTCGGCGCCCGGCTGCTGGGCGCTGGCCGGGGCCTCAAGCTTGGCTTCCTTGATGCAGACTTCCTGCGGCGGGACGGCGGCGCCGCCCGGCATGCCTTCCATGGCGGTGGACACGCGCCACAGGCCCGGCTTGGGCGCATCGAGCGTCGCCGGCGCGGCGGCCGTCGAAGCGGTCTCAGCCCCGTCAGCGGCCGGAGTTTCGGCCTTGTTGTTGTTGTTTCCGCAGGCCGACAGACCCAGCAGGCAGGCGATGGCGACGCCGCCGATGATCGCTGAACGCATGGAGCGCTCCCCTCTCGTTAAGAACCGAGGGGGACAACGCCGGTCTGGCTTAACGGTTCACGCGGATGTGAGATTCAGTCGAGGACGACGCCCGTGGTGCGCATGATCTCGGCGCGCAGTTCGGGCAGGCCGAAACCCTTTTCCGACGAAGTGACGGCGACGTGGGGATAGGCGGCCGGGCGCTTGGAGATGGCCTTCAGCGTCGCCGCCTGGACCTTTTCGGCCTCGCCCTTCTTCAGCTTGTCGGCCTTGGTCAGGACGATCTGATAGGAGACGGCCGACAGGTCCAGTGCGTCCAACGCCTCGTCGTCGACCTTCTTCAGGCCGTGGCGGCTGTCGATCAGCAGATAGACGCGCTTCAGCGTCACCCGGCCGCGCAGATAGTCGCGGCCCAGATCCTGGAACTTCTTGACCGTGGTCTTGGACGCCTTGGCCCAGCCGTAACCGGGCAGATCGACCAGACGCATCCGCCCGTCCAGGTCGAAGAAGTTGACCTCGCGCGTGCGGCCCGGCTCGTTGGAGGCCCTGGCCAGCTTGTGCATGCCGACCAGGCCGTTGATCAGACTGGACTTGCCCACATTGGAGCGGCCGGCGAAGGCGATCTCGGGCAGGTCCGGGGTCGGCAGCTGCTCGATCTTGGCGCAGCCCAGGACGAAGCTGGCCTGGCGCGCGAACAGGACGCGCGCCGCCTCGATCTCGGCGTCGGAATATTCCCCGACCTTGGGCTCGTCAGACGCGTCCAACCGATCAGGCCTTCTTGAAGCGGGCGAGGAAGGCGTCGATCGGGTTCTCGGCCTTGAAGCGATGCATGATCACATACTGCTGGATGATCGACAGCACGTTGTTCCACGCCCAGTAGATCAGCAGGCCGGCCGCGAACGGGGCCATGATGAAGGTGAAGACGATCGGCATCAGGGCGAAGATCTGGCGCTGCATCGGATCCTGCGCCGGCGGGTTCATCGCCATCTGCAGCCACATGGTGAAGCCATAGACCAGGGGCAGCACGCCCAGGTGCAGCGGGCCGTTCAGGATGCCGCCCAGGATCGGCAGGGTCGCCGGATCCCACGGAATGGCGCCGAACAGGTTCCAGATCGTCGAAGGGTCGCGCGCCGACAGGTCGCGGATCCAGCCGAAGAAGGGCGCGTGACGCATTTCGATGGTGACGAACAGCACCTTGTACAGGGCGTAGAAGACCGGGATCTGCACCACCATCGGCAGACAGCCCGCCAGCGGATTGATCTTCTCCCGCTGATACAGGGCCATCATCTCCTGCTGCTGCTTCTGCGGTTCGGAGCCGTGCTTCTTCTTGATCTCCTCCATCTTGGGCTGGAGGTTCCGCATCTTCGAGAGGCTCTCGTACGACTTGTTGGCCAGCGGGAAGAGGATCAGCTTGACCACCACCGTCAGGGCCAGGATGGCCAGGCCGAAGTTGCCCAGGACGCCGTAGAAGAACTCCACCACCGTGAAAATCGGGCGCGTCAGGAACCAGAACATGCCCCAGTCGATGGCGTAGACGAAACGCGGCAGGTTCAGCGACTGCTCATAGGCCTTCAGCACCTCGGCGCGCTTGGCCCCGGCGAACAGACGCTGGGTCTCCTCGATCTGGCGGCCCGGCTGGATGGTGTGGGTGGCGCCCAGCATGGCGGCTTCGTGGATGTTCATCCCCTGGGCGTCGCGCACCGAGAAACGGCCCTCGATGGTCTCGTCCTGGGTGGGGATCAGGGCCGCCAGCCAGTATTTGTCGGTGATGCCCAGCCAGCCGCCGGTCGATTGGTTCTCGATACGCGGCTTCTTGGCCCAGTCCTTGTACTTGACCTGTTCGGTCGAATAGCCGTCCCCGTCGCCGAAGGTGCCGATGGCGCCTTCGTGCAGGATCATCTGCTTGCCCAGGTCGACCGGAACACCCTGGCGCTCGACGCGGCCGTAGGGAGCGATGGCGATGGCCTGGGTTCCCAGGTTGGCGACAGTATCCTTGACCGTGAACATGTACTGGTCGTCGATCGAGACGACGCGCGTGAAGCGCAGGCCCGAACCGTTGTCCCAGGTCAGTTCGACCGGAGTGGTCGGCGTCAGGGTCGAGCCCTTGGTCAGGCGCCAGACGGTGTTGGGGCCGGGCACGCCGCCGGCGACGTTCGGGCCGCTCCAGCCGAACTGGGCGAAATAGGCGTGCTCCATGCCCTGCGGGCGGAACAGCTCGACCGGCGGGGAATTCTTGTCCAGCGTCTCGCGGTAGCGGGTCAGATACAGGTCGTCGATGCGCGCGCCCTGCAGCGACAGCGAGCCCTTCAGGGTCGGGGTCTGGATCGGCACGCGCGCGACCGTGCCCAGGGCCTGGGCGCGATCCTTGATGAAGACGCCCGGCGCGGCGCCCGACGGCGTCAGGCCGGCGTCGGCCGAAGCCTCGCGCGCCTTCTGCTGCTCGGCGGCGACGATCTGCGCCTGGCGGCGGCTCTCGGCCTGCGGGCGCATCACCATGAAGTAGTAGACGCCCATGATCAGGGCCGCGCACACGAAGAAGATGATGGTGTTGCGCGAGTTCTCGTTCTGCATCGGGATCAGCGGTCCTGGTCGGCGGGGCGCGGGTCGGGGGCGGCGCGGGCGGTCGAAACGGCCCGGTCTCCCATATCGGAAGCCGTGCGCGGGGTTGCGAGCCTTGTAAGGGCCGATTTCACATCGTCAAGCAAGCGGTCCCAGTCGCGGTCCGCCGTGCCCATGCGGGCGATGAACACATAATCGCATCCCGCCCGCCCGTGCAGGGGCGTCAGCAGGCGCGCAGCTTCGCGTAGACGGCGCTTGGCGCGGTTGCGCACGACGGCGCCGCCGATCTTGCGGGTGGCGGTGAATCCCAGGCGCACCGTCGGGTCGCCGTCGGCGCGATCCAGTTGCTGGACCACCACGGCGCCGCGAGCCTGAGAAACGCCTTTGGCGGCCGCCAGAAACTGGGGCCGCCTCAACAGGCGATCGATTTTCATCAGATCGGTCATGCGCCCGCCCTGAAGGGTAATGGGCGCGTGACGTCAGGCCGTCAGGCGCTTGCGGCCTTTGGCGCGGCGACGCGCGACAATCTTTTGACCGTTCTTGGTGGCCATCCGAGAACGGAAGCCGTGACGGCGCTTGCGCACGAGTCGCGACGGCTGATAGGTCCGCTTCACGGTCGGCTCCGGGTTACTGGGGTTGGCGACAGACACAAGCGTCAGCCGCGAGAGAGGCGGGCGTATAAGCGGCGACAGGACGGGAGTCAACGCCACAGCCGCTTTTCCGTGCAGTCGACAAGCGCGCGCGACAGCGCGAAATCCGCTAGGGATACAGAAGAAAGAGGACGGAGCGCGGTTTGAACCGGGTCAAAAGATTTCTGCCCCTGGCCGTGCTGTTGGTCGCCGTCGCCGTGATCTTCGGCATGGGCTGGAATCGCTATCTGTCGCTGGACACCCTGCGTGAGCACGGAACGGCGCTGGAGGCCCTGACCGCCCAGCGCTACCTGCTGATGCTGGGCGCCCTGATGCTGATCTTCAGCCTGCTGACGGCCAGCGTGGTGCCCGGCGTGGTCTTCATCACCGTGACGGCGGGCTATCTGTTCGGGCCGTGGGTCGGCGGCGTCGCCACCGCCTTCGCCGCCACCGTCGGCGCCCTGGCCGTCTATTATGTGGGGCGCACCGCCTTGGGCGATTCCCTGCGCCGCCGCGCCGCCGCCGATACGGGCCTGTTGAACAAGGTCTGCGCCGGGGTGGACAAGAACACCTTCTGGTATGTGCTGGTCGCGCGGCTGGTGGTCACCGTGCCCTTCCACATGATCAATGTGGCGGCGGGCGTGATGGCGGCGCCGCTGCGGCCCTATGTCGTCGCCACCTTCATCGGCCTTCTGCCCGCCCACACCATCTATTGCTGGATCGGCGACAGCCTGCACGACGTTCTGATCACGGACCCGAATCCTGACATTCGGAGCCTGTTCGCGGAATTCTTCTGGCCCCTGATGGGAGTCGCCTTCCTGTCCATGCTGCTGCCCCTGCTGCTCAAGCTGGCCCAGAAGCTGCGCGCGCGCCCCCGCATGGAGGCGTCATGACGGAACGCGAGGCCCTTCCGACGGAGCTTCATACGCCCCTGACCCCGGCGACGACGGCCAGACCGCCTGCGACATCGCCCGCCCCATGGCGCGCCCTGCGCCAGCGGCTGCAGCCCCGCGCGCCCGACGGCCTGTCCAGCCGCCTGCTGCTGCTGACCGTCGCCTTCACCCTGGCGGTCGCCGCCCTGATCATCGTGCCCAGCGCCGCCTCCTTCCAGGAGCGGTGGCTGATGGACCGGCTGCAGGCGGCTGAACTGGCCTCGGTCGGGGTCGAAGCCCTGCCCTATTCCGCCGTCGAGGACTCCACCGCCGAACAGCTGCTGAGCATCGGCGGGGTGCAGTCGGTCGTCATCGGCGAACAGGGGGTGCGGCGACTGCTGCTGCAAGCCCCCAACCTGCCGCGCGCGCCCGAACTGATCGACCTGCGCCAGCGCAACGTCGGGGCGCGGCTGCTGGACCCGTGGAAGACCCTGTTCGGCCACCCCGATCGTTCGCTGCGGGTGCAGGCGGCGCCGCGGTATCGCTCGGGCGATCTGGTCGAGATCCTGGCCCCGGCCCAGCCGCTGAAGAAGGAGCTGGAGGGCTTTCTGGTCAACAGCCTGATGATGTCGCTGCTGATCGCGGCGGTGGCGGGCGGCCTGCTCTACGCCTCCCTGTCGATGCTGGTGCTGCAGCCCCTGCGCCGCGTCACCCGCTCGATCGAACGCTTCGCCGCCAATCCGGAAAGCCCGGCCGAAACGCCCTCGGATCGTCAGGACGAGATCGGCCGGGTCGAACGCGAACTGGCCCGGATGCAGGAGGAGGTGCGCCAGTCCCTGCGCTCGCGCGCCCGCCTGGCGGCGCTGGGCGAGGCGGTGGCCAAGATCAACCACGACCTGCGCAACATGCTGACCTCGGCCCAGATGGCGTCCGAGCGGCTGTCGACCTCGTCCGACCCCCTGGTGGCGACCGCCCTGCCCCGTCTGGAGCGGGCGCTGGACCGAGCCTCGACCCTGGCGCGCAACGTCCTGGCCTACGGCAAGACCGAGGAGCCGGCGCCCCAGCTTCAGAAGATGCTGCTGGCCCGCGCGGTGGCCGCCGCCGCCGAGGACGCGGGGCTGGAGCCGGATGGCGTGCGGCTGGTGCGCGACCTGCCCGCCCGCTTCACCGTCAACGCCGACCCGGACCAGCTTCACCGCATCCTGGTCAATCTGATGCGCAACGCCCGCCAGGCCATCGAGACCGCGCCCCAGAGCAAGGACAAGAGCGGCAAGGGCGCCATCACCGTCAGCGCCGAGACCCGCGACGGCATGGCCGCCGTCACCGTGCGCGACGACGGCCCCGGCATTCCGCCGCGCCTGGCCGATCGCCTGTTCGAGCCCTTCGTCAGCGGCGGCGGGGCCGACGGCACGGGCCTGGGCCTGACCATTTCACGCGAGCTGGCGGCCAACCACGGCGGCGCCCTGACGCTGCTGGACACCGGACCGCAGGGCACGCGTTTCGAGCTTCTGTTGCCGCTCTAGGGCGCCGGACGGCAGCCTTACGCCGTCCCGGACGTTGTTTCCTTTGAACGCCGAAAGCGCCAAGCTTGCGGTCCTTCGTATTCCTCCCGCCAGGAGCGCTCCATGACCCGCCCCCCGTCCTCGCAAACCAGCCCCGCCCGTCCCCTGGCGGCGCTGATGCTGACCACGACCCTGGCCTTCTCGCTGGCGGCCGGCTCCGCCTACGCTCAGGGCCAGAGCCAGACCCGCCCGCAACCGGCGCCGAAAGATCCCGTGGCCGAAATGCTGCTGTCCAAGGGCGAGCGTTATCACCGCGCGCCGGATTCGGCCCAGGATCCCGACGAGCTGCGCCAAACCCAGGCCCTGAACGCCGAGATCGTGGCCCAGAACGACCTGGCCGAGAACGAAGACCGCGCCAATCAGGCCGCTCAGGCCGAGGCCCAGCGGCGCTGGCAGGCCGAAGTGGAGCAGACGGAGGCGCAGGCGCGGGCCGATCGCGAACGGCATGAGGCGGATCTGCGCGCCGCCGACGAGGCCCAGGCCCGCTATGAGCGCGACATGGCCGACTGGCGGGCCACCGCCGCCGCCTGTCAGCGCGGCGACACGGCGCGCTGCAACGCGGGCCGCAAGACGCCGAACTGAGGCTTCAGACAAGGAAAGGGCGCCGCCGACCTCGCGTCGGGGCGCCCTTTTCTCGCTTGAGATCAGGCCGGATCAGGCCCCGACGGATTCCGTGCGGCGCTTCATCATGTTGTCGAAGCTGTCCCAGACGCCGTCGGCGCCGTGCCAGGCGCCTTGCGTCGCCGCCTTGGAGTATTCGGTGGCGCGCGCCTCGAAGAAGTTGGCGTGCTCGACGCCCGACAGCAGGGCCTGCAGCCACGGCAGCGGATTCTCGGTCACGCCGTAGACTTCCGGCAGGTGCAGCTGACGCAGGCGCCAGTCGGCGATGAAGCGGATATAGGCCTTGATGTCGTCTGGCGTCATGCCGTTCACCGGGCCCATTTCGAAGGCCAGGTCGATGAACTTGTCCTCCATCTCGATCACCGTCTTGCAGCAGTCGACGATGTCGTCGGCCACGGCCTTGGTGACGGCGCCCGTCTCCTTGTTGAAGGCGTGGTAGAGCTTGATGATGCCTTCGCAGTGCAGGCTCTCGTCGCGCACCGACCAGGACACGATCTGTCCCATGCCCTTCATCTTGGACTGGCGCGGGAAGTTCATCAGCATGGCGAAGCTAGCGAACAGCTGCAGCCCTTCCGAGAAGCCTCCGAACATGGCCAGGGTCCGGCAGATGTCGGCGTCGCTGTCGACCCCGAACTGGCCCATGTAGTCGTGCTTGTCCTTCATGGCCTCGTATTCCATGAAGGCGCCGAACTCGCTCTCGGGCATGCCGATGGTCTCGAGCAGCAGGGCGTAGGCCGCGATATGGATGGTCTCCATATTGGCGAAGGCGGCCAGCATCATCTTCACTTCGGTCGGTTTGAACACCCGGCCGTAGCGCTCCATGTAGTTGTCCTGCACCTCGATGTCCGCCTGGGTGAAGAAGCGGAAGATCTGGGTCAGCAGGTTACGCTCGCCGTCGTTCAGATTGGCGGCCCAGTCCTTGACGTCCTCGCCCATCGGGACTTCTTCAGGCATCCAGTGGACCTGCTGCTGCTTCTTCCACATGTCGAAGGCCCACGGATAGCGGAAGGGCTTGTAGGCGGCCGAGGGGGTCAGCAGACCGGGCGTGCCGGGACGAATGATCGTGGCGGGAGCGTTCATCGAAGAAGACCTGGGGCGAATCCGGAAGAAGTGCGTTTCACCATGCGTCCGCCGGCGCGCGGGGACAAGGGAAGATGCGCACATCTAGCGATCACTTTTCAACCGACCGCTAGATATGGTGTTTCCGTGACAGGAAATTGGGGAGGAAGATGGGGATGGTTTTCACGCTCTACGGCGCCGCCGGGTCCGGCTCGGTCCCGGTCGAGGCGACGCTGCGGCTGATCGGGCAGGACTATCGCGTCATCGAGGCCCCGACGTGGGAGGGAGAAGCCGAACGGCGCAAGGTGGCGTCCGTCAATCCGATGCGGCAGATTCCGGCCCTGGTCACGCCGGGCGGCGAGGTCATCACCGAAAGCGCCGCCATCCTGATCTGGCTGGCCGATTCCCACCCGCAGGCCCGGCTGTCGCCCGCGCTGGACGATCCGCGCCGGGCGCAGTTCCTGCGCTGGATGAGCTTCATCCCCGCCGCCGTCTATTCGATGTTCTGGGTGCGGGACGAGCCGTCTCGCCTGGCCGGCGACGATCCGCAGGCCCAGGCTGAAATCCAGCGCCGCACCATCGAACGCATCGCCGACTGCTGGCGGATGATGGACGCCCAGATCACGCCCGGCCGCTTCCTGCTCGGCGAAGAGATGACGGTGCTGGACCTCTATGTCGCCGTCGCCAGCCGCTGGGCGCCTCGGCGTCGCCGCTTTTACGCCAAAGCGCCCGGCATGGCCGAGGTCGTTCGCCGCGTGGACGCCCTGCCTGAGCTTCAATCCTTCTGGGCCGAGCGGTTCCCGTTGGACGAAGGTTGGGAGGGTTAGGGCCTAGAGCAGGCCCATCGCCTTCGCCTCACGCTCCAGCCCCTCGCGGAATTCGGGCGCGGCCAGGCTGATCAGGGCGCGGGCGCGGGCGTCGTCGGTCAGCCCCTTCAGATTGGCCGCTCCATGCTCGGTGACGACGTAGTGGATGTCGTTGCGCGGGGTCGTCGCCGGGCCGTCCAGACGCGCCACGATGCGCGAGGCCGTCCCCTTGGCCGCCGTGGAGTGGCAGGCGATGATCGACTTTCCGCCCTCGGACGCCGCCGCGCCGCGCACGAAGTCCAGCTGGCCGCCCGACGCCGTGTACTGCCGCCCGTTCAGGTATTCCGAGCAGCAGGCGCCGAACAGGTCGATCTGCAAGGTCGCGTTGACCGAGATCATCTTCGCATTGCGGGCGATGACCGCCGGGTCGTTCACATAGTCGACAGGGCGGGCCTCGAAGGCCGGGTTCTCGTGCAGGAACTCATAGGTCGAGCGGTTCCCCATCGAGAAGGTGAAGACCGTCTTGCCGGGGTGCAGAGTCTTACGCGCATTGGTGACGACGCCCGCCTTCATCAGTTCGACCAGGCCGGGCGTCAGCATCTCGGTGTGGATGCCGAGGTCGCGATGGTCGTGAAGCGCCGCGCACACCGCGTCCGGCAGGGCGCCGATGCCCATCTGCAGCGTCGAGCCGTCCTCGACCATGCCGGCGATCAAGGCCCCGATGGCCAGATCCTGCGGCTGCTGCGGCGCCTTGCCCGCCTCCAGCAAGGGGGCCGAATGCTCGACCAGGGCCGCGACCTGCGAGACATGGACGCGGCAATCGCCGAACACGCGCGGCATGTGCGGATTGACCTCCAGGATCACCCGTTCGGCGCTCTTGGAGACAGCCAGGGCGTAGTCGGTGTTGGTCCCCAGGCTGAAATAGCCCTCGGCGTCCATCGGCGAGACCGTCGCCAGCAGGGTGTCGACGCCGATTTCGCGCGTCAGCACGCGCGGCGTCTGCTGAAAGCCGGTCGGCACGAACCAGACGGCGCGACGGCCCTCTTCGATCCCGCGCGCTTCCAGCTTCCGCTCGATGGCGCCGTGGAACAGGCTGTGCGGGCGGATGCGGTCAGTCAGTTCGAAGCGCATCACCGTCTCGCCCGCGATGGCGGTGGACAGCAGGTAGTAGAGGTTGACGTCCCCCACCTGCCGCGCCTCTGCCCGGTCGGCCAGGGCCTTCAGCAGGGCCGGAGGCTGGCCTACGCCCAGGGCCATGGCGACCTTGGCGCCCGACGGGATCAGGGCCGCCGCCGCCTGAGGCGTCGTCAGGCGTTCGGCGTAGAGGGCGGCGAAATCGGTCATGGGAAACTCCTGAAGCGTCGTCCTTGAGGGCGTCCGTCGCTTGCGTGGCGACGGCTTCTGATCGCCTTTATCCGACAGCCGCGCGCCTTCGCGGCGCTAGACCTTGGTCTAAGAAACCATACGCCTAGGGCGCGTCCTGCAGGGGCGCGTCGTGCAGGCGCTGACGCCGCTCGGCGGCGTAGGCGATCAGCCACAGGGCCATCGACCAGGCGGCGCCCACGCTCCACCCCGCGAACACGTCCGACGCCCAGTGCGCGCCCAGATAGATTCGCGTCAGCCCGATCAGCAGGGCGATCGCCACCGCGCAGCCCAGAACATAGGCCTTTAGCCGCTTGCGTGGAAAAGCGCGCGTCAGCATGACCCCCAGCGTCAGATAGAAGACGGTCGACAGCAGGGCGTGGCCTGAGGGGAAGCTGGCGTTCAGCGTCTCCACCGCCTGATAGATTTCGGGCGGCCGTTCGCGCTCGAAAAGGGCCTTCAGGCCTTCGCTCAGGGCCACCCCGCCCGCCAGGCCGACGACCAGCATCAGCGCCGACAGCCGCTTGCCCATAATCAGCAGGAAGCCGATGGCGATGACGGCGAACAGGGTCAGCACCGATATGCCGCCGAGCGAGGTCAGATCCGCCGCCGCCTCGTGCAGCCACCACGGCCCCCAGGGGCGCCCCGGATCATCGGCGAAGGGCCGCACCGCCGCCAACACCGCATGGTCAAAGGCCTGGCCGTCGGCTTCCTGAATGTCGTCGGCCACCTCGATGAAGATCAACACCCCCAGGGCGACCACCAGCATGGCGGCCACGGCGGCGATCTCCGTGCGGGCGACGCGCAGGGCGCGGGTCAGGAAGGCGGTGGGATGCGGGGCCATAGGGCGCTAACGGCCAAGCTGTTGCGGTGTTCCCTGTCAGCTCTCGCAGAAATCGACGACGGTTCGGTGAAAAATGTGATCCCGCATTTCCTGAGTCATTTCCACAGGGTGTGATCAGCCGCCCACCGATTCGTCAGAAAAGCTCCCGTCAAGAGCTTTACCTGCGGTTAGGGATATGCACCCATATATCTAGCCGAACACCGGCAAGCAGCCACTAGATGTAGTGTCTCAAACCGGTACGGCCTTCTAATCGCATTTGTTCGGGACAGGGACGAAAATGGCTGGCGGCGAAGCGTTGCAGACGACGGAATTCTCTACGGTTTCCTCGGCGTCGCCCGAGACCAAGCCGGAGCTGACGGTGGTGAACGGCCTGAAACTGGACCGCACGCGCGACGCCCTGCTGACCGAATTCGGCAAGAAGACGCTGGAAGACCGCTACCTGCTGGCGGGCGAAAGCTATCAGGACATGTTCGCCCGCGTGGCCACGGCCTACGCCGACGACGCGGATCACGCCCAGCGCGTCTACGACTATATGTCAAAGCTGTGGTTCATGCCGGCGACGCCGGTGCTGTCGAACGGCGGCGCGGATCGCGGCCTGCCGATCTCCTGCTTCCTGAACTCGGTCAACGACAGCCTGGACGGCATCCAGAACGTCTGGAACGAGAACGTCTCCCTGGCCTCGAACGGCGGCGGCATCGGCACCTATTGGGGCGGCGTCCGCTCCATCGGCGAGAAGGTCAAGGGCGCGGGTCAGACCTCGGGCATCATCCCCTTCATCCGCGTGATGGATTCGCTGACCCTGGCGATTTCGCAGGGCTCGCTGCGTCGCGGCTCGGCCGCCGTCTACCTGGACATCCACCACCCGGAAATCGAAGAGTTCCTCGAGATCCGCAAGCCGTCGGGCGACTTCAACCGCCGCTCGCTGAACCTGCACCACGGCATCAACATCACCGACGCCTTCATGGAGGCGGTCCGCGACGGCAAACCCTTCGACCTGATCTCGCCCAAGAACGGCGAGGTCCGCAAAACCGTCGACGCTCGCAACCTGTGGACCAAGATCCTGGAGATCCGGATGCAGACGGGCGAGCCCTATCTGATCTTCTCGGACACGGTGAACCGGCAGATGCCGCAGCACCAGAAGGATCTGGGCCTGTCGGTCAAGCAGTCCAACCTGTGCTCGGAAATCATGCTGCACACGGGTCTGGACCATAAGGGCGTCGAGCGCACCGCCGTCTGCTGCCTGTCGTCGGTCAACGCCGAGACCTTCCTGGAGTGGCGCGAAGAGCCCCGCTTCATCGAGGACATCATGCGCTTCCTCGACAATGTGCTCGAGGACTTCATCACTCGCGCCCCGTCGTCGATGG
>JAANMT010002176.1_pt1 | contig 17034 bp, 18 predicted proteins | sample 7279711 | NCBI WGS metagenome assembly JAANMT01 (sample SAMN14094538, study PRJNA606508) | bioreactor metagenome | isolation source: A lab-scale SPAN reactor treating ammonium-rich wastewater day 1 | place: Ireland: Galway | collected 2017-01-16 | reverse complement strand
GCCCTCGAGCTGGGCAAGCTGGTCAGGTCGCACAGCGCCCGCGAGCAGATCTGGGAGATGGCCACCAAACGTCCGGAGCGGGCTGCAAAGCCGCTCGAGCTCTATGCCAGCCTGATCGACCGCCTGCAAGAGGGCACCAGCTCCTATCAGTCGGACCAGAAGGCGGCCGACGCCCTGGCCCTGGCCGGGCGGGCCCGTCCGCTGCTGGCCGGCAATCGCGTGCTCGAGGCCCTGGACCGCTGGAACTACTCCGACGAGACCCGGCGCATCCAGGCCGTGCTGAAGAACCCCCAGGCCGACCCGCTGGCTCTGGGCGAGAAGCTGTGCGGCGACCACGACTTCGCCCTGCAGACCCGGCTGCTGGCCGAGAAAGGCGCTCCCAACGCCCAGCGGGCGCTGACGCTGATCGGCAGCTGCCAGGCCAGCGCCAGTAAAACAGCGCTCTACAAGCAGGGGATAAAAAAGCAGAGCGTGGTCGAGTTCTACGCCCAGAGCCTGGACGCCATCACCAGCCTGAGCTCGAGCTGGCAGGCCGACCAGCGCCAGCGCGACGCCCAGATGCTCGCCGAGCAGGCTCTCCAGGACCTGCCTGGCGAGGCCGCGCGCCTTGCGCTCGACTGGCAGCCGGCTGACAAGGTGCGGGCGGCGCGAGCGGTGTTGGCCGGTCCCGATTTACGGGGAGCGGAGTTGGCCCTGGCCATCTGCCCCCCCGACGATCAGGCCCTGCAGGACAGGACCCTGGCGGCCCAGGGCACGGACCTTGCTCGCCTGACTCAGTCCCTGCGCGGCCAGGTGCAGAGCGAGGGGGCTCGCTACGCCCTCTGGCGCGGGGCCATGGAGCAGCCCGAGCTGGGCGACGCCGAGGCGGTGCGCGGCTTCGCCAAGAACGTGCTCAAGCACTACGACGAGCACTGGAGCCGCAAGCCCAAAGAACGCGAGACGCTGGAGAAGTTGTTGGAGACTTACCTGAGCGTGGTCACCCTGGTGGCCAGGGCCGCCCCCACCGGGGTAGTGGAGGAAGGGGAGCGCGTGCTGGTGGGGGGCGTGGTGGTGCGCAAGAAGGAGATGTCGGCTTGAAGGATTCTCAGCCTCCGTCGCCAAGAGGGGCCGTACGGAAGTAGTCTCCGTTCACTTCACCCGGACGAGCCGTTTTGCCTCGTCCCGCCGGGGGGCAATCCCCGTGAATCACGACCAGGGTTTCAAGCATCTTCTGTCTGCCTATTTTCTCGAGTTCTTGGATCTTTTTGCGCCTGAGGTCAGGGCCTTTGCGGAGCCCGACTCGCTGGTGTTCCTGGATAAGGAGGTCTTTGCCGACCTGCCCGATGGGCAGCGGGGCGAGGCCGACCTGCTGGCCAGCCTGCGCGTTGCGGGCAGCGAGCGCATCTTTCTGGTGCACCTGGAGCACGAGGCTCAATACCGCAACCACTTCGAGCGTCGGATGTTCTTCTATTACGCCCGCTTGCTCGAGCGCCACGGGTTGGACATCTATCCGCTGGCCGTGCTCTCCTATCCGAGACGGCGCACCCCTCAACCCGACCGATTCGTGGTCGAGTTCCCCTGCCTTCGGCCCCTGGTTTTTCAGTTCCAGGTCATCGAGTTGAATCTTCTGAGGTGGCGGGACTACCTGGCGAAACCCAACCCGGTTGGAGCCTGCCTGCTGCCCTTCATGGGGCTGGCCCGAGGCCAGAGAGCCGAGGTCAAGGCCGCTTCCTTCAAGATGCTGGTCGGCCTTGAGTTGGAGCCAACTCGACTGGGCTTTCTCTTTCAGTTCGTGGACAGCTATCTGCCTCTGAGAAGACTGGAGGAGAAACGCAAGTTTGATGCCGAAATTGCTCAGATGAGCCGGAAGGAGCGCGAGGCGGTGATGCACTACACCACCAGTTGGGAGCGTGAGGGTCTGGTCCGTGGCCGTCAGGAGGGCCGTCAGGAGGGCCGTCAGGAGGGCCTGCGCAGAGCCGTCCAGCTTCAGATAAAGGACCGGTTCCCGGCGGACGCCAGCAGCTTGCTGGAAGACCTGTCGCGTGTCCACGAAGAGAAACAGCTGGATGCAATTGTTCTGGCGCTGGGCCGCCAGGTCAGCCTGGAAGAGCTGAAGCGCTTGCTCGCCTGAGCAGGCCGCACTCGCAGGGCAGCTCCAGCCCGTGGGCCTCGAGCAGCGCCCCATCCCCCAGGAGCTCCGCTGTCGGAGCATCGGCCACCAGCTCGCCCTCGTCGAGCAGCAGCGTTCGGGGAAAGAGCTCGGCCACCATCGCAAGGTCGTGGGTCGAGACCAGCATCGTCTGCGGCAGCCCCGCCAGCAGGCGGATCAGCTCACGGCGGGCGCGCGGGTCGAGGCCGGCGCTGGGCTCGTCGAGCACCAGGATGGGGGGGCGCATGGCCAGCACCGTGGCCACCGCGATGCGCTTCTTCTCGCCCTGGCTCAGGTGGGGCGAGGAGCGGTCGATCAAGGCGTCCATCCCCACGGCATGCAGGGCCTCCTGCACGCGGTGCTCCACCTCGCTGGCGGTCAGCCCCTGGCAGCGGGGGCCGAAGGCCACGTCCTCGCGCACCGTGGGGCAGAAAAGCTGGTCGTCGGGGTCCTGAAAGACCAGCCCCAGGCGGGCCCGCAGCTGAGGCGCCGTGCCGGGCGAGAGGGCCAGCCCATCCACCTGCACCTGCCCCGCGCTCGAGCGCAGCACCCCATTGAGTTGCAGGAGCAGGGTGGACTTGCCCGCCCCGTTGGGGCCTACCAGGGCGACCTTCTCGCCAGCTTGCAGGCGAAAGCTCACCCCCCGCAGCGCTTCGCGGCCATCGGGGTAGCTAAAACGCAGCCCCTCAACCTCAAGCAAACCAGAGGCTCCCGGCCAGCAAGAGGACCCATGCGAGCAGTCCGAGCAGGTGGGCCGGCTTGACGGGGGTTGCCGGGGAAGCCGGGAAGCAGCCCCGGTAACCCCGGCTCTGCATGGCCGCGTAGAGCCGCTCGCTGCGCTCGAGCGAGCGCAGGAACAGGTTGCCCACCATCGAGCCCGCCGTGCCTGCCTGGTAGAGCAGGCCCGGCGAGCCGCAAGCGCGCGAGGTTCGCGCTCGCATCAGGCGCTGCGCCTCGTCAGAGATGACGAACAGGTAGCGGTAGACCAGCCCCATCAGGCTGACGATCGCTCTGGGGCAGCCCAGTCGCTCGAGAGCCTGGAGCAACTCGGGGAAGGGGCGGGCGGTGAGCCAGAGGAGGGCCGTCAGGGAGAGAGCCCCGCGCGCGAGGAGGAGGGCGAACCGGTGCATTCCCGGGTAGGTGATGCCGGCCTGCCAGACCGGACCAGGGGTCAGGAAGAGTAACGGCAGGGCCATCAGCACGAAGGGGAGGGCCAGCAGCGCCTTTTTTGGGCGCCAGGCTCTCAGGAAGGGCAACCCCAGCAGGGCCAGCAGTCCCAGCTCGCGGGCGTTGTGGGCCAGCGCCACGGCCACCAGGTAGCTCAGGACGGCCAGCAGCCTAAGCATGCCGGCGGGCCAGCGTGCGGCCCAGGGCCAGGCCCATCAGGCCCACCAGCACCGTGCCCAGAGCCACCGCCACCAGCGTGGTGGCCACCTCGTGGCTGACCCCGGGCACCGTGTAGTCGCTCAGCAGGCTGAAGGGTGGCTCTTGAGCAGCATGGAGAAACCCCTGCCGCTCGGCCACCGCCTCCAGCCCGTCCGGGCTGCTCGAGGCCAGGGGAGCGCACAGCGCCACCAGCAGCGCGACCGAGAGCCCGGCCAGGAAGACCGGCGCCGGGCCCTTCTGCTCGGCCAGGGCGTCGGGCCGCACCTTCATCACGTAGGCCAGGAAGAAGACCGTGATCAGCGCTTCGCCCAGCCCGATCAATGAGTGCACCCCGGCCATGGCCGGAAGGCCCACCTGGAGGGGACTGGTGCCCGAAGCGGCCAGCTCGAGAGCGCAGGCCAGCGAGCTGACCACCACCGACAGCCAGGCGGCCAGGAAAGCGGCCGCCAGCTTCAGCGCGGGGTTGGAGGGAGCCAGCCGGTAGACCGCCGACCCCACCAGCGCGGTCAGGACGCCCATGTTGACGATGTTCCAGCCCATCACCAGCAGTCCGCCGTCTTGAAAGAGCAGCGCCTGCAGCGCGATCACGCAGGTCATCACCAGCACGGCCGCCGCCGGCCCGGCCACGATGGCCGCCAGCGCGCCGCCCAGCAGGTGCCCGCTGGTGCCCGCCGCCACCGGGAAGTTGATGGCCTGGGCGGCAAAGATGAAGGCCGCCAGGATGCCCAGCCAGGGCGCCTGGCGCTCGCCCAGCTCGCTTCCTGTGGCTTTGAGGGCCAGGGCGATGGCCAGGATGGCCAGCAGCCAGCCCACCACGTCTACCGGCACGGAAAGAAAGCCGTCCGGGATGTGCAAAGCGAGAATCATATCAGGTGAGAATCTTCGCAACTGGACGGAGAAGTCCCCTGCCTTGTGTGTCGCACCTTTGCCCCGCGAGCGGGGGTGTGCGGTCGACTGGGGTGCACATGTGCACCCGACTTCAGCGCACCTCGCCTGGTGAGCGGGGATGTGCGGCGACTGGGGCGCACATGTGCACCCGACTTCAGCGCACCTCGCCCGGTGAGCGGGGATGTGCGGGCGACCAGGGCGCACATGTGCACCCGACTTGAGCGCACCTTTGCCCGGCGAGCGGGGATGTGCGGTCGACCGGGGCGCACATGTGCACCCGACTTCAGCGCACCTTTTGCCCGGCGAGCGGGGGTGTGCGGTCGACCGGGGCGCACATGGGCACCCGACTTGAGCGCACCTTTGCCCGGCGAGCGGGGATGTGCGGTCGACCGGGGCGCACATGTGCACCCGACTTCACCTCGCCTGGTGAGCGGGGATGTGCGGGCGACTGGGGCGCACATGTGCACCCCGACTTCAGCGCACCTCGCCCGGTGAGCGGGGATGTGCAGGCGACTCGGGCGCACTTTGCCCAACCGGGCTGCCGTCCCCGTGGCAGCTCAAGAAGCGCTGCGGGGCCCTTTGAAGCAGACCTTCCCCACGCACGGGTCGCCCTCGCCATCGGGCTCGGGCGCATAGCGGGTCTCGAGCTCGATCGTCTCTTTCGCGAGGTCGAAGCGCAGAACGCGAACCACCTCCAGGGGGAGCGTCCTGACCCAGAACTGGGGAATCGGCAACACCAGCAGCGCAAAGAGCCCCCGTATCCAGCGAGCCACGCGGGTGTAGGCGGTCACCTTCCCCCGCCCTTCGATTCGCACCACGCCCTGGCCCTCATCCGTGACCTGAATCTCGGAGTAGACTCGAGGGAGAAACATGTGCTTTCCTCGCCGGAGCCAGGGCAGCCATCCATGGCTCACCGGGCTGACCAGAGGCTCCATCTTCGATTCGCCCTGCCAGTGATAGGGGACGGGGGACAGCAGGCACTTCCCGCCCTCCTCCCACCACAGGGGTTGCATGCCGTAGGTGCGGAAGTCACAAAAAAACGGCGTATTCCAGGGGGCGCTCTGGCCGCGGGTGACCACCGCCACGTAGGCGGTCTCGGATTGCAGGATGCAAAGTGGCCCCAGCTGCCGCACCGGAACGCCGGCAGACGGCTCGGTGGGCTCCGGCCGAACGTCCCCCAGCATCGAGAAAAGCGCGGCCGCATAGGCGTTGTAGTCGGGGTTGTTGACGTAGACGTCCCAGTCGAGGCGCTCGGCTTCGCCCTGATTGAGAACGCAGGGGATGTGCCCGTCGCTCTGGAGGAACTCGGCCATGCGCGCCACCAGCCGCCAGCCGGCCTGGCGCTGGGAAGGATTGCCGGCCAGGAGCAGGGCCAGAGCCGCCGCCGCGTAGCCGAACAGGGCGCCCCGGGAGCGGCCGTAGGGCACCAGCACCCCCGAGGGGCTGACCAGCGCCTCCAGGGCGTCGAGCCCTCGCTCGAGAGCTGAGGTGCGCTCAGCCGAGGGCTGCCCGAGCTCGCGAGCCTCCAGGGCCAGCGTGGCGCAGAACTTGGCGTGATACGTGACCGGCGCCACCTCGCCGACCGGTGAATCCAGAAACAGCCCCTCGGAGGTCTGCCAGGAGAGGACCTTCTTCCACAGTTGCTCGGCCCGCGCCGCGTCGGCCCGGTTGCCCGTCAGCCGGGCCCGGAGCGAGAAGTTCAGGGCCCGCATGGCGATCCAGTTGCGCGAGACCACGCGCCGCCCGTCGTAGACCCGAATGTCCGAGGGTCGCAGGTACTCGCCCGGTCGACGCAGGCACAGCAAGAGCAGGGCGAGCTGGTCGAACTCCGAGTCGCGGGGGCGAGCCAGGCTGTGTCGCAGCGTCAGGCGCAGGGCTCTTTCCCGGGCCGGGTCGCCCCCGGGTTGAAGGGCCAGAGCCAGGGTGGCGAAGCCCTCGGCATAGGTTCCGTGCTCGTTGTGCACCGAGTCGGTCACGCGCCCCGTTGCCAGCACCCGGTCGCACAGCCAACCGGTCAGTCGGGTGGCCAGACCGACCGGCGTTTGCTTCTTGTCATCAGCCACCCGCGGCCCGCTTGGAGGCCAGCCGCCGCGCGCTCTGCGAGTATTTCACCGCCAGTTTCAGGCGCATCAGCTCGCTGAGGGAGACTCCCTCGAGCTGGGCCTCGCGTTTGAGAGCGGCGTGGAGGCTCTTGGGGATCACAATCGTGACCCGGCCTGAGAGCGCCTGGACCTCTTGCTCGAATTCGTTCACCTCGCGGCTGCGGAGGGCGGCCAGCTGTTGCTGGAGCCAGCGGTAGAGCTCGGAACGCACCCCCTGGCGGCGCTGTTCCGGGGTCGTCCAGAGGGCCCGGAGGCGGCCTGCGGGTCCGAAGAAGAGGCGGGAGAAATCCGGGGCGGTCACGCCTTGCTTGAGGAGCTTTTGGGCCTCGCTGCGGATGCTCTTCTCGGTCAGGCTCAACGTCTCGTCCTCCTCACAGGAAGCGGACCTCCACGGCGGCGATCTCCGACCCGAGGTCGCGGCCGTCGTTGTCCTTGACAGGCAGGAAAAAGGTGGCTTTCACGGGGGCCATAGTGTGCACCATTATATATGATGGCGCAGAGACCCTGCTGCTGGGCCTCGCCGACCCCGTCGAATCCTCCATTAGCGATCAAACCCACGCACGCGGTCGAGGCGAAACGGCGCCAGGACAGGCATGAGACGGCTAGATTGGGCCCGTGAAGCGGCATTCTGTTCACCGGCGGTTCTGTGCCGGAGGTGAGAACCCGCTACGTGCCCTGGTGAGTTGGGTCTATCAGTTGCGAGGCCCGTCGTAGACCCGGGGCTTGGACCACGGAGGGCTTGGTGGAGGAGAGTCTTCCAGGGAACCAATGGCTGACCGTTCCCGTCTCGAGTAGCAATTAATTTAACAGATCTTTCGGGAGGAAGTCTGGAATTCCCTTGAAGATAGGCCCGGGGAGTCGGGATTAGCAGAACATCCGGCCCCATTGGAGTGGCCCCTTCCAAACGAAGAGCCTGCGCGGGAACGCAGGCTCAGAAAGGAGGGGTCATCCTTCTCGTTCTGCTCATGGTGTTGCTGCTGATGCAGCCTGGTAGCGGATTGAGCCCCTGCCCGGTTCCGTAGTCCGACGGGGCCGGGCACCTTCACAGGATACCAGGTTCTCGGCTCTTTGGCAAACCGGCCAACCGCGGTCCGACCCCCCGCGCAAAGTCCGGGGGCGCAGTCACTCGCCCTCGAAGCAGACCCCGCGAACGGTTACTCGATAGCGCCGAGCTCGCGTAGCTTTTGCTCGAGAGCATCAGCTCGGCGGCGTTCCGCATCAGCCCGGCGGCGTTCCGCATCAGCCTGCCGAACAGCAGCTTCGTTTGCCGCAAACGATTCAGCCTGGGTGAGGTAGGGAACACGGCTGACCGGATCGACCAATCGCAAGAGCTCGTTCTCCACGACCAGCTCGAGCCCGAGCAACTGGCTGAGGTAGCGTCCCCTGGTCACGACGGGAACAAGATCCTGATTGTCGCGGCGGTAGACCCGCAGTTGACCGCGCAGATACTCTCCCAACGGGTCGAACAGGAAGTACTCCTCAACGCCCATCTCGGCGTAACGGACCCGCTTGGTGGTTTGATCGGTCCGGCGCGAGGTTCGAGAGGTAACCTCGAACACGGCCACGGGCGAGCCACCGTCTACCCAGGTGCGGAATACCCGACGTGGATGGTGTCCGCAGCCGAATGCAACGAATACGTCGGGAGAAACCTTCCGATTGCGGTTTCCAAGCTGGTCGTAGACGAACATATTGGCGAAAGCCCAGTCGGCGGGCCGCCTCGCCAGGTGCTGGCGCAAAGCGAGCAGGAGGTAAGTGATGGCGGTAAAGTGCGAGTCGGACTCGGTCACCGTGTCTTCGTAATAAGGATAGAAGGCTTCCTGGTCGCTCGCGAGCATGGTCCACCTCTTTTCGACAAAGGGAATACAGGTTCCCCGAAGGGCAAGCAGGGGGTCAATGGTGTGGGCCTTCAAGAAGGGGCTCGGCGCCTCTGGCCAGCCCGAGTGGGCGGAGGGTTCTTGAAGCTTTATCACTTTCCTGCAGGGGCGATTTAAACTTCGCTTACGCCGGACCGGTCAGCATGCTCACCTGAATTGGGTGCGGGGGAAGGGCGCAGGGCGCCACGGTCTGGTCGGGCAGATAGACCTGCCGCTCGGCGTAGCTGTAGCCGAAGGGGGCCGCGGCGTCCACTTTCGGGGCTCGATGGACCTCCAGGCAGCCGTCGACCGTGTTCAGCACCCAGTAGTCCGGAATGCCGAAGCGCGCATAAAGGCTGGCTTTCTCATAGCGATCATAGGCCAGCGAAGTCTGGGCTACCTCGATAACGAGATCGGCACCGGTGGGATGACGCTTGACCTTCGCCAGACACTCCTTGGGGACGACCGCAAAGTCAGGCTCGGGCTCGGAGTAGGGGCTCAGGTCCAGGGGCAGCTGGACGCGGACGAGATGGGTCTTGCCGAAGAACTCCACGAGGAGGTTGTTCGTCCAGCTGATTGCATCGCTGTGCGGCTTGTCCGGAAGGCTCCGCAGGATGATCGTTCCCTCGATCAGCTCCACCCGCTCGTCTGGTGCCAGGATGCCTTTCTCGGCCATCAGGTTGAACTCTTCGACCGTGATGGGCCGGGTTCGCGCGTGCAACAGGCTCATAAGGAGAGTTTCCGGGCACGGCTGCATCCTTCCCGGCAGGCCGCCCCGCCCCCTCGCCGAAAGCCAGACACCATGTCCACCTACGTTCTCGGAACCCACGACGCCGAGCTGCAGCGGCTCGGCTTTCAAGCTCAGGTCTGGCGCGCCCGCGCTCTGGCCCTTTTCGAGCGGGCCGGCTTCGGCCAGGGGCAGCGGCTGCTCGACGTCGGCTGCGGCCCGGGCTACGTCACCCTCGACCTTGCTCGCATCGCGACCAGCAGCGGCGAGGTGCTGGCGGTGGACGCCTCCGAGCGCTACATCGAGCATCTGCAGGCCCAGCCCCGGTTGGCCGAGCAGTCTCGCGTCGAGGCCTGGGTGGGGGACGCGCAGCGGCTCGAGCTGGATGCGGCCAGCCTGGACGGGGCTTTCGAGCGCTGGGTGATGTGCTTCGTTCCCGAGCCCGAGAAGGTGGTGGCCGCCGTGGCCCGCGCCCTCAAGCCGGGCGGCGCTTTCGTCATTCAAGAGTATGCCAACTACGAGGCCATGCGCCTCGCGCCCCGCAGCCGCGCCTTCGAGCGCGTGGTGGAGGCGGTGGCCCACAGCTTCCGCCAGCGCGGCGGAGACCCCGACGTCGCCTGCCGCCTGCCCGCCATGCTGCAAGCCTCGGGATTCAAGGTGGTGCACCTCGAGCCGGTGGTGCGCGCAGGTGGGCCCAGAACCGAGTTCTGGCAGTGGCCCGAGGGGTTCTTCTTCAACTACGTGCCGCTGCTGGTAGAGCGGGGCCTGCTCACCCCTGCCGAGCAGGACGCCTTCGAGCATGACTGGCGAGCGCGCGCGGCCGACCCGCTGGCTCAGTTCTACTCGCCCGTGTTGACCGAGATCGTGGCCAGAAAGCTCTAGGAGGCGGTGCCCTCGAGAGCCTCGAGCAGCTCCAGGGTCTTTTGGCGCACGTCGCGCGGCAGCGCGCGCAGGTAGCGCAAAGCTTCGATGACTGCTTCCAGGGTATCGGTCTGCGACGACTGCACTCCGTGAAGCACCGGGCCCCCGTTCTTGATGACGGGCAGGATGCCGTTACTCAGCTGGGCCATCGGAGGGTCCTCCTGTTTCGAGCTGGGAGCGGGAGGCGCGACCTCCAAGCTCGGCTCCTCGAAAGAAACCTGTTCGTCGTTCCTCTCCTCGAGCGTCGGTTCCTCTTCCACGCTGGGACGCGTGCGACCCTTACGGAATTTCTGGGCGTGCAGGGCCAGGCACTGGCGCGAGGCAAAGCGCTTCCCCGGCGCCACCGGCTGGCCGCAGCCGCACTCGCAACGCTTCAGCGCGATGCGCGGCTCCTCCATGGCTTTGCTCATCGGGGTGTCCACGTATTCAACTTTGCATCGGTCCTTCACTTTGGCCTTGCGCTGACACCGGTAGAGGGTGCGGTGGACCGCATCCCCCCCGGGACGAAATACCAGGAGTTGCTCGACCAGAACCGCCTCCCCGCACTGAGGGCAAACCAGGGAGGTAGATTCTTGCTGAAGCTCTGTAACTAGCATGATTGCTTGACTTTGTTGAGGAACGTAGCACGCCAAATGAGCCAAGTCAATGGACATCAGTACTTTACAGACGGGCCTTGCGCTTGCGCCGCCGGCGCGAATCCCCGTGAATCACGACCAGGGTTTCAAACTTCTTCTCTCTGCGTATTTTCCCGAGTTCCTCGAGCTTTTTGTGCCTGATGTCCGGGCCTACACCGACCCGGACTCTCTGTCGTTTCCGGACAAGGAGGTCTTTGCCGACCTGCCCGACGTGCAGCGGCGAGGCCGATCTGCTCGCCAGTTTTGCGAGTTTTGCGCGTTGCCGGGAGCAAGCGAATCTTCCTGGTGCATCTCGAGCACGAGGCCCAGTACCCTATGCCCGCCTGCTCGAACGTCACGGACTCGACGCCTATCCCCTGGCCCTGTTGTTAGATTCCAGGTCGACTTTCCGCCGCTGGCCTCTCCCGTTCAGGTCATCCAGTTGATGAAATCATGCGACTACGTCGGACGGCCCAATCCAGTGGAGCCTGCATGCTGCCCTTCATGGGCCGGGGTCGGGGCGAGCGGACGCAAGTGAAGGCATCGGCCTTCAAAATGCTTGGTCGGGCTCAACATCGAGCAAAGCTAGCTGGGTTTCTTGTTCCAGATCGTGGATAGCTACCTCCATCTGGCGCGTCCGAAGGAGAAACGTCAGTTTGATGCTGAAATCATGCTTATGAGCCGAAAGGAGCGCGAGTTTGCTGCTGCGGTACACCACCAGTTGGGAGCAGGATGGCCTGGCTCGAGGCCGTCAGGAGGGGTTACGAAGTGCTGCCGAGCCTGCTGATTCGGGATCGCTTTCCGGTCGGGCCAGGGCGCTCTTGGAAGGCCTCCGAAGGGTGCAAGACGACGAGCGACTGCACGCGATTGTCCTGGCACTGGGTCGGCAGGCCCAACTCGACGAGCTGAGGGCGCTGCTGGGGTAGCGCCAGGCCCCCTGCTCGAGCGCGCACCAATTTTGCTCCTCGCATAGCAGGCGCAGGGCAACTCCAGCCCGTGAGCCTCCAGCAGCTTTCGGTCCCCAAACAACTCTTCGGCCGGTCGGTCCCCAAGCGCCCTTCGTGCGGGGAAAGAGCCCGGCTACCATCGCAAACCGATGTCCAGTTACGTCCTCGGAGCCCGCGACGCCGAACTGCAAAGGCTCGGCTTTCAAGCTCACGTCTAGCGGCCCTGGCTCTGTTCGAACTGCCGGCTTCGCCCCCGGTTAGCGCCTTCCCGAGTCGGCTGCGGACCGGTTTACGTCACGCAGGCTGGCTCGTAGTCGATATGACACAAGACCGTAGCACCCGCGAGAAACCGCAAGAAGATCAGCCGCAAAACCAGGCTCGACCTCCTGGACTTGAAGGATTGCTGCCGGTTACATTAGAAACAGGGCTTCTCATGAGGAATACTCCCTTCACCGCCTTCATAATCGTCAGCTTGGCTGTTAGCCCTGCTCAAGCGTACATCGACCCGGGCAGCGGAAGTTACCTAATCCAAGTTCTGATCGGATGCCTGCTTGGAACGATGATCAGCATCAAGGCCTTCTGGCGTAATATTTGGATGTCCATCCGCTTGAAGACGGGTGCGGGCCGGGCCGGAGCAACTAAGGCTGAGGACTCCGCAAGTAGCACCCCGTAGTGTGCTTGCCCCGTCCCGGCTCGCCGGATCCTTTCGGGACCCTAGTGGTTACGTTTTCCGACACGAGGGCATCATCCATCGGTGGGTGGCGCGGGAGTATGCGGAAACCTATCAGGCCCTGGAGCGCTCAGGTCTATTTGCCGAACTGTTCGAAAGGGGCTGGCTCGCTCCCCACGAACAGGTATCTTTGCCTCATTGCGAAGAGGCCTTCAAAGTCATTCGGCCCCAACAGATCCCTCTGATATCCTATCCCTACGAGTGGTGCTTCGGCCAGCTAAGAGCCGCCGCACTTCTCACTCTGGACATCCAACTTGCTGCGATGGCCCGCGGCTTTTCCCTCAAAGACGCGTCCAACTACAACATTCAATTCGTAGGCGCCTTCCCGATGCTCATCGACACGCTGTCGTTCGAGCCGTACGTTCCGGGTCGCCCGTGGATCGCCTACCGCCAATTTTGCCAGCACTTTCTCGCTCCGCTACTGTTGGTGCATTATCGCGACGTTCGGTTCCTCAAGCACCTCAGTACCGATGTTCACGGGATCCCGTTGGACCTTGCCAGCAAACTCCTACCCTGGACTTCCTTGACGAATCTCTCGGTGCTGTCACACATCCACCTCCACGCTCAGACGAGCGCCCGCGCCAGTGAGGGCGATGGCAGCCGGCGCTCGAAGGCGCACGTCTCCGAGGCCGGATTGACCGGGATTCTGGAGAACCTACGCGGGCTCGTTCGCAGGCTCAAGTGGGAACCGTCGGCTTCGACTTGGCGCGATTACTACTCCGCGACCAACTACTCGGACGAGTCAATGCGCCACAAACAACAGGTCATCGAGCAGACGATCGACTCATTTCCCTCCAAGCCCACCCTGGCTCTGGACTTTGGGGGAAACACCGGTCGGTTTAGTCGGCTCTTCTCGGCTCGCAAGATCTATGTGGCGACGCTGGACGTCGATGTCAGCTGCGTCGAAATCAGTTACCGACAAACTCAGAAGGAGAGTGACAGGCTAGTTTTGCCTATGGTGCTCGATTTAGCCAATCCAAGCCCGGCTATTGGTTGGGCAAACCGGGAAAGGGAAACTCTCGAGCAGCGGGTGGCAGGAGGCGCTGGGGCCGTGATGGCCCTCGCCCTGATCCATCACCTGGTCATCTCTCTCAACATTCCGATGCGGGGAGTGGCTGAGTATTTTTCGAAGTTCGCTTCCAGGCTGATCATCGAGTGGGTTCCAGCCTCAGATTCCCAAGTGCAGCGCCTCCTAGCGTCGCGCATTCTGCCACCCGATTACACGGAAGACTCCTTCCGCGAGGCGATGGGTCAGTTCTTTCCCAGGCACACGGCTACGCGCATCCACGGAAGCGAGCGGAGCATCTATTTTTATGAAGCCTGACGGTCTCCTCAAGAGAGCCCTGCTCTCGTTCATGCTGCCCTGCCTGGTTTTCGTGCCACGAGTTCTGGTCGTCTATATCGGGAACTCCTCGGAAATTCCCGTCCGAGACCTGTTCACAACGTTGACGTCCTGGGCTCTGATAGTCCTCGTGGTATTCATTGCCCTCTGGCCTGTCTACCGCGACACGGAGTTTGCTGGAATCGCGTCTTCTGTGGTCCTTTTTGGGCTGATGAATGCCGTCGCTTTCATGAAGATTTTTGGCAGCGACAAGAAGGGCCGTCATCTGGGTTTCACGGCCGTCGCAATGGTAATTTTCCTTTGTTTAGCTGCTCTCTGGCGGATGTCTCGAATCACCGACATCAATAAAGGTCGGTTGATGCACATTGGTTTACAGGTCCTCGGGTGTATCGCGCTTACCCACGTGGTCTTCGCCCTCCTTCCCAAGGCTACAAGCAAGAATGAGCTGCAGTTTGCGCTGGAGGATGGCCAGCCTTTACCAGCCCCTGTGAGGACGGGTCCAAACATCATATATATCATTCCGGATACTTTGGCCAGGGCGGACGTGTTGCAGCATCACTACGGCTTGGAAATGCGTGAGTTTTATCGGTACTTCCGCGAGAACGGCTTCCTAATCCCGGAGAGAAGCTGTTCCAACTATCCCGTTACCGCATTCTCTCTGGCCTCCTCCTTGAATATGGATTACATCGTGCAGATTAACCCCGCTTTCAGCGGTGGAGATCTGGACTCGATGAAGGGTAGGCGAGTCACTGTGAAAGGCGGGGGTTCACTGCACGGCCTCGTAGTACGCAATCGTCTGGCGGAGTTGATGGCGTGCTCGGGTTACAAGGTTATAAATGTCTATGGCGGCATCGGTTTTACTGCCAGGTTTGACTCGACGACCCACACCGCAGGTATGAACGATAACGATCTTGGGTCAGCCGTTGTTTCCCAGACGATCCTTGCGCATGTCTTCGATAAGTGGCCCGGGCTGTCTCCCTATCTCTCCGCGAAAAGGAATACTATTCGCACCGCCTTTTCCGAGACCCGGCGCATCGCGACCTCTGAGCAGAGTCCTTACTTCTTGATCTGTCACGTCTGGGGGGCGCATCCCCCGTTCATGTTCGCAGCCGATGGGAGTGACTTTAATCCGACGCTTATCAGCGAGAACTCGGTGGAGGGCTACCGAGCGCAATCGGCTTACGTTCTGAAAGAGCTCGTTCAGACCAGTCAGGCGATCATCAGGCAGGGGGATCCCAACACGATCATTATCATCCAGGGCGACCACGGAGGGATCATGGCGAACGGGGATCTTCCCTACGACGCGCCGGATACCGGGCTACGACTGGACAATTTCTGCGCCATACGCTTGCCCAAAGGCGAGTCGCCGCCACTTGATCTCTTTCCGGAAGACTTGAGCCCGGTTCAAATTTTCCCCATCTTGCTCAACCACTATAATGGTGCGCAGATTTCGGTGCCGACGACCCGGCGCTACTGGCCCGTCTTGTGCGAGGATAAGTTCTTCTTCAAAGAGATTTCTGCCAACTCTGCAGCAATTACGCCGGGTCCTTAGCGCGCTGGTCAGGGGCTTGTTGGCCAAATTCTCCAAGCAGAGTCGGCATCCGCCTCAAAATTGACGTGGCAGGATGCCGTTACTCAGCTGGGCCATCGGGGTCCTCCTGTTTCGAGCTGGGAGCGGGAGGCGCGACCTCCACGCTCGGCTCCTCGAAAGAAACCTGTTCGTCGTTCCCTCCTCGAGCGTCGGTTCCTCTTTCACGCTGGGACGCGTGCGACCCTTACGGAATTTCTGGGCGTGCAGGGCCAGGCACTGGCGGGAGGCAAAGCGCTTGCCCGGCGCCACCGGCTGGCCGCATCCGCACTCGCAACGCTTGAGCACGGTGCGCGGTTGCTCGACCGGCTGTCTCATCGGTGTATCCACGTATTCAACTTTGCATCGCGCGCAACTTGGGACTGCAAAGAAAATTAGCGCACCAAACAGCTAGAGTCAATGTTCGCGCTTACAGACAAATTCTTGACACCCGCCCTCAAAGGCGGGTCTTGCGCTTGCGACGCCGGCGCCTGGGGGCGGCCGGGTCGAGCGCGACCAGGCCGATGAAGACCAGCATCCCGCTCGTGAGCAGGGCCGAGCCGACGTACAGCATGGAGGTGTTGCCCGGGCGGGGCGGAACCTGGGGGGCGCCTTTGCGGGCCGGTTTGGGGGTCTCGGGCAGGGCGGTGATGACCGAATAGCCTCCCAGGACCAAGAGGAACGTGCCCAGCAGGACAAAGGTCGACATGTTGCGTCGCATGGCGTTTTGTAGCCCCGACAGGCTCACGGCCTCGAGCGGGGCGCCCTTCTTGCGAGAGGAGGAGCGCGGCGCCACGGGGGAGACCGATTCGACCGGCTCAGGCTTCCCGGCGATGCCCGGCTCGGCATCGGCTGCGGCAGGTTCCCTCGCCGCCGGCGGCTCGGCCGGCTCGAGCGCGGCCGAGGCCGGGCTTGGGGCCAGGGCAGGGGGAGCTGGGGCAGCGACAGGAGCCGGCGGGTCAGGAGCCGACGCAGACCCAGCGGTCGGGCTGGCCGGCAGAGGCGGAGGCTGCAGGCTGCGGGAGGCCTCCTCCAGGCGCCGGCGGCGCAGCTCGGGGTCGAGCAGCCGGTAGGGAAGCTCCATGGGAGCTGTCAGCATCGAGGCCAGCTGCTCCTCGAGCCGGTCCACCTGCTCGGCGCGCTCGAGCAGAAAGGCGATCTGCTCCTCCGGAGGGCGCGAGCCGGTCAGCTGGATGCGTCCCACCGAGGCCATCTCCAGCCTGCGACCGAGCTGAAAGAGCTTGCGAAAAGCGCTCTCGAGCTGCCCGCGCTGACCGCGCCTCAGCTCGATCAGTTGCTCGGGGTGTGGCTCCTGCCCGTCGGCCAGGAGCTGGTAGGGTGGCTTGCGAGTGGCGGCGCGGGCGATCTTGCGTGAGGAGAGCTGCCCGGTGCAATAGGCATAGACCAGCAGCTTGAGCGGCTGGCTCTTGAACCCGAGCACGTCGAGCGCATCCCCCACGAACCGGGCCAGCTCCAAGGCATGGTCGGCCATGGGAAGCATCATTCCCAGCCCTGCCAGTCGGGCCCTCCTACAGGAAATCCCCCCCCCCCGATGAATGCAAGGCGCCCCCGATGAAAGGCATTGCTGGCTGACATGTGCGGTATTTGTGGCTTTGCCGGCCTCTCCCCCGGCTCAGTCGATGCGTCCCTCCTGCGCCGGATGGGCGTCCGAGCCAACCTCAGCTTCAGCGCCCTGCAACCGTGAAAATCCTGGCCCTGAGCAGCGACTATCCCCCCACTCGCGGTGGCATTGCGCGTCTATCCTGGCAGACCTCCCTGGCCCTGGCCGAGCACCATGAGGTCTGCGTCATCGCCGCCACGAGCGATTT
>JAANMT010002165.1_pt1 | contig 17116 bp, 15 predicted proteins | sample 7279711 | NCBI WGS metagenome assembly JAANMT01 (sample SAMN14094538, study PRJNA606508) | bioreactor metagenome | isolation source: A lab-scale SPAN reactor treating ammonium-rich wastewater day 1 | place: Ireland: Galway | collected 2017-01-16 | reverse complement strand
GTTTCTCTGCTTTTAAACCTATTTTACATAATTCATAAAATAAACATTCCTCGTACGCACTTTCTAAAAGCCCCGGACCCAAACTTTGATGTACTTTCAAAGCACAATCAAAAACCAATTTTGATATTTCATTTTCAGTCATTGGAAAATCGGTTAATTTTATTGTTCAACTTCTTGGATTCAATGGTCAAGTGCAAAGGTACAGATAAATAAAAAGTTAGGTGCCTAACCCAAGAGCGAAGATACGAAATTCGAGCGATGTATTTGCAAGGCAAAACATATTGTAGTAAAGACGAACTGTTTGATATTTCGCCATCCAGTATAAGTCGAGAAATACGTTGCAACTACAGTGTTCGTATCTACCGTCCTAAGCAATCACAACAGAAGGCGGAGCGGCATCGCAAGCAAAGATGTGTAGTACTGAAAAATTCTACGGAGAGTCTTTTTATGGGTAAATCTACGGTATTGTAGCAAGAAATATCGTTTGCTCAACAGATAAAAAAGCAAAAAGTTCTGAATATCAAAACACTAAGTCAAGTATTTTCAACGTTTCTACGGTCTGTTCCTATTTAGTGTTGAGTCCTTTGGTAATAAAACCTATGAAAAAACGAATAAATATAGTAATATTCACAACTTTTTTGATTGTTGCGGCAGGACATATAACTGCACAGGAAAAGAAAAACGCTGACCGTCTGGCTGCCGGCCCTATGTCATGCTACGCAGAGATGCGCGAAGCTATGGTATGGGTGCAAAGCGTAGCACCGGCAAACGTTGTTATGCATTATCGCGAGCGCGGCAGAGCAGTGGAGTGGACGGAAACGTCGGTAGTTCGGACAAGTGCGGAAAATGGCTTTACCGCTAAACTGACAGCCGAGCCACTCGAGCCCGGCCGGCATTACGAATATAAAATCGTGTTAAACGGCAAAGAGCAGAAATTTGATTACCCTACGGAATTTCAAACTCCTAAACTTTGGCAATGGCGCGAAGACCCGCCGGAATTTAAGGTAGCCGCCGGCAGTTGTCTTTATGTAAATGAAACGCAATATGACCGTCCCGGAAAATCCTATGGCGGAGGTTATGAAATTCTGACCGCAATAGCCGCAAAAAAGCCCGATATAATGCTGTGGTTAGGTGATAATGCGTATTTGCGTGAAGTTGATTGGTATTCGCGAAGCGGAATTTTGCATCGTTACTCGCATACTCGTGCATTGCCAGAATTGCAGCCGTTGCTTGCTTCCACGCAGAACTATGCCATTTGGGACGACCATGATTTTGGACCAAACGATGCCGACAGAGGCTTTCGCGCCAAAGATTTAACACTCGAAGCCTTTCGTTTGTTCTGGGGAAATCCTTCCTATGGTATTAACGGTAAGCCGGGCATAACCACAACTTTTGAATGGGGCGATGTGCAATTTTTTCTGCTGGACAATCGTTATTACAGAACGCCGAACAACCGTAAAACAGGTGAAAGAAGAATGTTCGGCAAAGAGCAAATCGAATGGCTGACAGACAATCTTGTAAGCAGCAAAGCAACTTTTAAAATAATAGTAACCGGTGGGCAAATCCTGAATACGGCAACAAAATACGAAACATTCGCAAGGTTTCCGGAAGAGCGTGGGGATCTGTTGGAGGCGATACGACGAGAAAATATCAATGGCGTAATATTCGTTTCGGGAGATATTCACAGCGGCGAATTGGCAGTATTGCAGCGCGACGGAACTTATCCGCTGTACGAATTAACGACTTCTCCGCTAACCTCTGCGGCAAGTCCGCGCCCCGACTCGTTGCGTTCTCTTGCTCTCAAAGAAACTATAGTTGAGGATAGGAATTTTGCCGTAATTGAATTCAAAGGCGATAAGAATAATCGTACAATAATTATGCGGACTTATGATAAAGACGGTCGGGAACGGTGGAATAAAACTATACATGCCAATGAGTTGCAAGCACCGGTGAAATAATGTGCAGATTTTTTTTGAAATTTAATATTCGGGTGTTTGCCGAGCAAAAAATCCGTTTTGCCGCTATTGCCTTGTTTATTGCTGTCGGGGCGGCCGTGATTTCCTCTGCCAGCGACGAAATACCGCCGCGACTGATTGCTACGCGAGTCTATGGCGGCAACAGCGAACTATTGCCACCGATAATACGCCTTTCCGAGCCAAGCCGAAAGCCGGCCATGCTGCAGGCTTTCGGAGAAAATTATGCTACTGTCGAGCTCGACGTGCAAGCGGCACTTCCGCCCCAATTGTATGTACAAGTAGTGCATTGCGACGTTAATTGGCGTGAAGACGAGAATATTTTTCTGAATAATACTGCCCAATCGCGCACGAGCAATATCGAATGGCGTTCGGCTGCCGTTCAATCTGAATATTTTACGCATCGCGCAATAATCGCGTTGCCAAATTCTCAGATAAAATTCAGCGTGGGCGGTAATTGGAAAGCCAAATTTTATTCTTACGACGATAACTCTCTTTTTGCGGAAGCCAAAGTATTCGTTATTGATCCGATAGGCGAGTGTAGGGTGGATATTTATCCGGACGTTTATATGCCGAATGTTCGGGCAGGCGGTGCGGCTTTTGCGGTTGAGGCAGCTGTAAGGCTTAATCAACGGCTGTCCGACTTCCAATTACATACGGTAACCTTATATCGCAACAATCGTTTTGCCGAGCCGATGCCGGTTTCCGCCAATTCCGTAGTCGAACTAAATGAAAGAATGTTCCGCGACAATATGCCGCGTTCGGTTTATGGATTTGCCGGTTTCGGCAAAAAATTCAGAATCGAAAAAGTGCCTGCGGAAAACGGATACCGAGTTCTTGACGCGGCTAATACCGTAATATTCCCGTCTGGAAATTATCCTGTGCGATTGCCAATGACAGATTTGCGACGAAACGGAACATATTCGGATATGGACAGCGACGGTGGGTTTGACACAAGATTCGTATCGGGAGGATACGACGAATATGCTGCCGTTGAATTTGTTCTTGACCCTGAAGGCCCGCCTTCTGCCGACGCAGTATTTGTTTCGGGTTCGTTCAATAATTGGTCGCCCGATGCCCAATGGATGATGAATTATGATACTGAAAAAGGACTCTATTTTCTTAGACAATGGGTGCGGCGCGGCAGGCATGATTATTTATATATGACTGGGCGGCTAAATGCAGATACACGCCGTACAGACCGTCGAGATTATGCCGAATTTGAAGGCAACAGCAATGCCAATAATCATAGCTTTATAGCACTTGCATATTACCGTGAAACAGACGGCGGCGGATATGATACGATAGTGGCCTGCGGTGCCGCCAATCAATACGGAACAATCAGGCGATAAAAAAACTCTTTTTTTTATTAGATTTTTTTTATGATTTATTGCACTCTGCCTATTGTTTAGGAAATAATAGTTTGTTCGCGATGCGTTGACTCTTGGCATTTAGGCGAGCAAGAGCGTTGTGTCCGTATTTCACATTCCTTGCAACAATGATGCTGATAATGGCACCAAATATTAGCGCAATTAACGAATCGGTCGGTTGGCGTTCCGCAATGATGACAACGTCCGACTACGGTGTGTGTGTCTGTGTGATTTATTTCTACCGAAATGCGCTTGTCGAACACATAGCATTTCCCGTCGAACAGCCGCCCGCGAATCTCAGGGTCTTTGCCGTAGCTGACAATTCCGCCTTGTAGTTGTGAAACATCGCCGAAGCCCTCGCTCAATAGGAAGCCCGTAAAAGTTTCGCAACGTATGCCGCCGGTACAATAGGCGAGAATCGGGCGGTTTTTATATTGCGACAGATTATTGCGTACCCATTCCGGGAACTCTTTGAAAGATTTTACATCGGGGCGTATTGCACCGCGAAAATGCCCTGTGTCGTACTCATAATCCGTTCTGGCATCTATAATTATTGTATCTTCGCGTTGTATTGCTTCGTAGAATTCTTTCGGAGGAAGTCGTTTGCCTGATAATACATTCGGATTAACGTTTTCGGGTAGTCTGAACGTTACCAATTCCTTTTTATGACGCACGAACATTTTGTCGAAAGGCGGCTCGTATTCCTCGTCAATTTTATATACTATATCGGCAAAGCGCTCGTCCCGGCGCATATTATTCATATAAGTATCTGTTTGCTCCGGCGTGCCGCAAAGCGTTCCGTTAATTCCTTCGGAAGCGATAATAATACGACCTTTTATGCCCAGATTCTTACAAAATAGTAGATGCTCGGCGGCGAATTCGGCCGGGTTTTCTACGACAACATATTTATAGAAAAGAAGTACTCGAATCGGCTTCATTGCTTCGTTACAAAAATTTGATAAATGTTTGAGTTGTTTTTACAAAAAGATAATTCGCCGTAAGGTAAAAATTTCGTAAATTTGCCTAATGATATGCGAATTAAAAAAGACTTAGAATAAAACTTGGCACAAGGAATGGAACAAACGGCAAAAGAACTATTTATAGGCTCTGATTTTTTTGACGAGCGGCTTGTTCATTCAGCCGGATACGGTTCTTTGATTGTCGGGAACAAAGAAATTGCCTGCAAAATAGAGCAAAAATACCCTTGCGTGGTTGTAATTTCTTGCGAAAATAAAGAATATGCTTGTATTGTAACGAGAAATGTCGGCGGCGATTGCGTCGTTTCATTTGGCGGATACGATTATCCTTTAGAGATATTTACGACTACGGAGCGAAGTTATCGGCAAATAACAGGCGCGTCCGAAGCGGCGGTAAATAGAGCAATGAAAGTGTCCGCCCCAATGCCGGGCTTGATAAAATCGGCGACGGTAAGCGTCGGACATAAAGTTAAAAAAGGCGATACCTTATTCATCTTGGAAGCGATGAAAATGGAAAATTCTATAAAATCGCCTATAAATGGTGTTATCTCCGATGTTTTTGTTGTTGCCGGCGAGGCAGTAGAAAAGAGTCATATCCTTTGTACCATAAAGCCTTAGTATGTCGATAACATCTAATCGGTACGATATGTAAATCGGCACGATAATTGTTGAATTCGACTATCCCCCTTAGTCAAGTTGAATAATAGCCATGAAATTATATCGAACCATACTTTACTGCGCATTAGGCTGTTCTTTGTCTTTATTCGACGGCTATTCTTCTCTATATGCGCAAAGGGACGAGCAAGCATTTGTGAAAGCAGATGACTTGATGCGTCGTGCGCGAGAAATGCAATCCGCACGACCGGATTCGGCACTCAGCCTGGCGCGGCAGGCGTTAGTGCTTTACGCAGCGTCCAATAATAATACCGCCTCCGAGATGACAGCCCGCCAGTTCATAGCGACTCTTCTTACGAAATTGGATAGTTTCGCAGAAGCCGAACCATTGTTGCTGTCTGCCGGAAAATACTACGAAAGCAACGGCAATACGTCTGCACTTAAAGATAACTATATTTTACTTGCAATTTTAGGGGAACGCAGCGGAAAATATAGTGTGGCTATTGATTGTTACAATAAAGCACTTGCACTTGCCAAGTCTATTTCCGACGCAAAAGGACTTGGAATATGCTATAACAATCTTGGCGTAATATACGAAGTACAAGGCGATTACCCGCGTGCGCTAGCCATCTATTACGAATCGCTGAACTATAAAAATCAGATAGATGATGAAGCAGGTAAAGCGTCGGCGTATAATAATATCGGGAATATTCATAAAATTCGGGGCGATTGGGACTCTGCATTGGAATTTCATCATAAGGCACTTGCGATACGCAAACAACAAGGCGATGCGGCCGGCGAAGCAACCTCCCTCAATAATATAGGTGTAATTTACAAGGCAAAAGGAAATCTCGAAACGGCGGCCGCCACATTCAACGAAGCGTTAAAAGCAGCTCCTAAGAGTTGGGATAAAAGGCTTCTCGGGCGTATTTATACAAACATAGCCGGATTGAGCCTGTTTAAGCGCAATTACTCCGAAGCGTTGCGCTATTACGATAAGGCAATCGCTATATTTACCGAACAATCGGATTATCAATCACTTGCAAGTTGCTACAATGTTTACGCCGCCTTGCAGTATGAGATGAGCAACCCTCGGTCGGCCATAGTTTATCTGAAAAAAAGCCTGAATATTGCAACTACTTCAAGTGCGAAAGCATCTCTGAAAGAAACGTTTGGCAGTTTGGCTACATGCTATGCAGCCATAGGACAATACGACTCCGCTTTTGCATATCAGGCTAAATTCAGCGCGATAGTGGACAGTATTAGCGTAGCTTCCGTAAAAGATAATATTTCGAAAGCTCAGTTGCGGCGCGAAGCCGACCAACGCGGTGCCGAGGTATTGTCGCTCAAAAGAGTTCAGGAAGAGTCGAGCCTTGCATTATTGACTGCCCAGCGCAATCTTGAAAAAATGCGTGTAGCACAAGCGCAAAGTGAAGAGCAGAACAAAAGCCTGCAAGAGCAAACCAATAACAGTGCCGCTCTGCTTTCTGCCGTAACTGCGGAGGCCGAAAAAAATAGAACAGAAGCGGAAAGTAAACGACAACAGTTGCAGCTTTTGCAAAAAGATAAAGAGCTTACCGATGCCGAATTGCAACATCAACAACTTTTCATATGGTTCGGCGGCAGTATTACTATTCTGCTCTCTTTAATAACGGGGCTTCTGTTACGGACAAATGCCACAGCAAAACGGCATAGTGCCGATTTGGAAGATAAAAACAACCGTATTGCCGAAAAGGCCGTTTTATTGGAACAGCGTAATAATGAAATTCTGCGGCAAAAGGTGGAACTGACGGAACTTGCCGATAAAATATCGCTGAAAAACGTCGAATTGCAAGGTAAGAACGAAGAACTGCACAGAGTCAACGTCGAACACGACAATTTACTTTCGATTGCGTCGCATGACTTGAAAAATTCACTTTCCGGCATTAAAATGCTGTCGGGTATTTTAACCTCTATGCCCGAACAATTAGATGCCAAAGATATTAAAGAACTCGGCGCGTCCATCAAAGGCAGTTCGGCGCATCTTTTTCACGTTATCAAAGGTTTGACGGATATTAATGCTATAGAATCGGGTGCATATAACGTACATATAGAGCCTGCCCCTTGTGCGGATATTATTGATGCAGCAGTACAAAAGAATGTTGCAGCAGCAGAAAAAAAAGATATTCGCATCGTTGTTCCTTCCGTTCCGGAGAACTTATACGCAATTTCCGATACCAATGCACTCTATACGATTTTGGATAATTTGGTTTCCAATGCAATAACATTCTCGCCACCGGGAAAAGCCGTTATCGTGAAAGCAGAAACACGTAAATACGATAATGCATCGCTGGTGCAAATCCGGGTAACAGACCAAGGGCCGGGCTTTACCGAACAAGACAAAGCGAAACTTTATTCGACATTTGCCAAACTTAGCGCACGTCCTACAGGCGAAGAATTTGCCACAGGGCTCGGACTTGCCATGTCCAAAAAACTTGCAGATGCTACCGGAGGTTTGTTGAGATTGGAACATACATCGCCCGACGAAGGCTCGACGTTTGTAGTAACATATCCTGTTGCAACAGAATTTGAAAATATAGGAAAAATACGCGAAAGTATTGCGTAATATTTATATTTTAATCAACCGGCAACTGAAAAATAAGGCGACGAGATAATTAAGAAACAATTAACCTGACAGATAAAAAAATCCCCCGATAATGCAAAAGAATAGTGCAAAATCAGGGGGATTCTTATTTTGAATTTAGAGTAAAGCGATGTGAATGTATCTAATAAACCACGACTTTGTAAATAACAAAAATATTATTTACGCATTTTGGCTAATTTCTGGAAAAGCTCTTTTTCCTTAGCAGTAAGATTTACGGGCAACGACGCTTTTACAGTCAAGAAAAGGTCGCCGAATTCTCCGTCATGCCCGTGTCGCGGCATACCCATACCGGTTATTTTCAGAATTTTTCCGGATTGGGTTTCGGGAGATATTTTTACGTTCAACGAGCCTTTGAACGTCTTGAACGGAACATCTCCGCCAAGCAGCGCGGTGTAGAGGTCAACGGAAAAGTCAGCCGATAAATCGTCGCCGTTGCGTGTGAAAATTCTGTCCGTTTCTACCGTAACCGTTAAATGAATATCGCCGAAAGTCGGGTTTTTACTGTGAATTTTAAGAACTTGCCCGTTTGCTATACCGGGGCGAAGTTTAACGTCTAAAGCCGAACCGTCTTGTTCCAGCCGAATTGTTTTGCCTTTGTATGCTTCTTCGAGAGTAATTGAAACGCTTGCCTTGAGCGCAGATTTGTTCGATGAGGCAGTGCGCCCGCCTGTTTTCGCGCCACCGAATATATTTTGAAAAAAATCGGAAAAACTTCCGCCGTTGGCATCGTCGTCAAACGGGTTGCGTTTGCGTCCGGCATCAGCCGACGTGCGCCATTGCTGCCAATTAAAATCCTGCGTGCTGCCGCCGTTTTGCCGAAAAGAATTCCAATTCGAACCAAGTTTGTCGAATTTTTTTCGTTTTTCAGGATTGCTCAATACCTCGTAAGCCTCGTTAATTTCCTTGAATTTATCTTCGGCTTTTTTATCGCCAGAATTTTTGTCCGGATGGTATTGTTGCGCTAATTTTCTGTACGCTTTTTTTATTTCGTCAGCCGTAGCATTTTTGGAAACTCCGAGCGTAGCGTAATAATCTTTGAAATCCATGATAAATCATGAAAAATATTGGTAAAATCCCGCGTTAATCTTGTGGTTGCTTGGGCATTACGCCGGAACCTATAAACTTGGCGGCTTGTCCTATTTCGTCAATGCGACGCTCTATGGATTTCAGTATCGGCGGGGCAGACATATCGCCGTGATAATGATTGATGGTTTTTGCACGCTTGCCAATTATTACGGTTGTAAAGGTGCTGGGTGCGTCGGTAACGGAATGTTCCGTATAATCATCTTGTAAATCGAACCATCCGCTTGATTCGATTTGATAAATTAAAGCACGAACAGAATCGATATGAATTATTGCCGAGTGTTTACCCGGAAATTCCACAAAATTTCGTCCGTCAAATTCAACTCGCCCGTCGCCAAAAATTTTCATCTCGTAAATAGGGCAAGTTCCGAAACAGCCCGAACGACGAATTGTTACGGAACTTTCCGAAACGTCGAGTTTTTTCCATAAAGGAACATCGGAAGAAGAACAAGATACGCAAGCGAATAATGCGATAAAAAATAGGCGGTATAAAATATTCTTTTTCATTTTATTTCGAGCGGAAATCGTGAGTGTTAATCCCGTAACGCCTTATTTTATTGTGCAATGTTTCACGGCTTACGCCGAGAAGGGCAGAAGCTTTGCTTACATTACCTTTACAGCGTTCCAAAGTTGCCTCTATTTTCATGCGGTCGGCGCGCGCTATATCGTCGCGCAGTGTTCGCTCGGCAGAAATGGCAAATTGACGTGCGCCGTCAACAGCAGTTTCATCGTATCGCTCTGTTGAGATTATTCTATGTAAATCAGCAACTTCTACGCTGTCGTCTGTTACGGTTTGCAATGCTACCCGCGTCGCGCTTACAAGTTCGCGCACATTGCCGGGCCAAGTGTGTTCTTGCAAGTATTCAATGGCAGCGGCAGAAATTACTTTGGTTTCGCCGCGCTCGGTATTATGCTTATGAACATATCGCTCCACAATGAACGGAATATCCTCGCGTCGTTCGCGCAGAGGCGGAATTTGAATCTCACATTCACGCAAGCGATGATAAAGCTGCTCGCGAAATTTATTGTTTTTTATTGCCTCGAGCAATTCGCGGTCGGTAGCGGAAACAAAGCGCAAATCAACAGATTCTTGCTCCACAGAACCTACGCGGCGAATAGTTCGCTCCTCTATCGGAAGAAGTAAATTAGCTTGCAGTTCAATTGGCAAATCGCCTATTTCATCCATAAAAAGCGTTCCTTTATTCGCTTGATGAAACAAGCCCTTTTTCGTTTCCAATGCGCCGGAAAACGCACCTTTGACGTGCCCGAAAAGCTCACTTTGGAATAATTCACGCGGTATATTCGGAATATCAACCGTTACAAACGGATATTTACCGCGCCTGCTTACACTGTGAAGCGCTTGCGCCACAAGTTTTTTTCCCGTTCCGGTTTCACCTGTTACCAAAACGTTCAGGTCGGTTTTGCCGTAGCGTAAAATTTTATCGGCTACTGCCATCATAGCCTTACTTTTACCGACAATGCCTTGACTTTCGATAATGCGGTAAATTTCTTGATTGTCCGATTTTATCTGAACGCGCTCTATGGCACTTATCAGCACTTCTTTTAGTCGGGCATGGCTCAACAAGCTTTTCTCGATAAAATTCACCGCGCCGAGCTTCGTGGCTTTCACGGCATTTTCAATCGTTCCTTTGCCGGAAATCATAATAACCGGTATAGCGGGATAAGCGCGCCCAACGTGTGCCAAAACGTCTATGCCGCTTAACGACGAGGTGGTAAATTCAATGTCGAGAAGCATCATCGAAACTGCGCGAAAATGTTGTTCCAAATAGGAAAGTGCATCTTCGGGAGAATAACATTGATGCGACTGCCAGCCCAAATCACCGATAATATCGGCAATGGTAGCGCAAAAGTCAACATTATCGTCGACCACGAGTAATTTAATCGGAGAAGCCAAAGCGTAATTTCTGATTGTCCGTAATTATTTATATGAAAAAGGGTTGCGGCCGACAGTTGAAATTTTATTGGTTTTGTCGGCGTTCTTTTTCGGGAACAAGTGCCGTCAGCGAATCATAAAAAGCGCGAAACTCTTTGCTACCGTAAGTTTGATATTTCGGATTCCAAACTGCGCGAACAGTAGTTTTTGCAGTTGAGTATTCCACGTATCGCGCCTCGTCGCCGGGCGCGTTCAGCGTTTGAATCTTCTCGAATATACTGACGGTTTTTTCTAACCATTTACAAAAAACTTCGCCTTCAATCTTGTCAAAATCATTGATTTCCGGCTGTTCGCCGAAAGATTCGCGCTCGACAGTAGACATTTTTAGCGAACCGCTGAATTGATATGCCCGCATTTTACCGCTTTTAACGTCGTAATCGCCCCAACGAATAGTCGTTTGCCGCGCACGTTCGCTTAAACACGACACTTTACCGGCATCGGAAGTAGAACAACTTGCGCCGAAGCAAAGTATCGAGATACAAAATACGACAAAAACCGATAAAGTTTTCTTATGCATTGTTTCTGTTTCGCGCTGTTTTAATCGGGAATTTGCGCTTTGATTCTTTGGACGCATTTTTCGCGCCCGAGCAATTCCATTGTTTCAAACAATCCTGCGCCAACAGATTTTCCGGTAATTGCATGGCGTAAAGGATGAATTATGTTTTTAAGCGCAAGACCTTTTTCTTCAAGGTACTTATGCGCATAGCCGCGTATATTTTGCAATGTCCATTCTTGCGGTAAATGCAAGACGAAATCGGATAGCAACGACGATGTATCGGCAACTCTATGCTTGGTGCGATAAGCCGCGTCAAATTCGGCCGGCTCGGCAAACATATAATCGCCGAACTCCGGAATTTCATTTAATAATGTAACGCGCTCGCGCAGTAAAACGGCAACCTTGCCGGCATAATCTGCGGAAATTCCGGTAATTCCGCGTTCTTCAAGCATTGGTAAAAGAATCGCGCCAAGCTCGTCGGACGATTTAGAGCGTAAATAGGTCGCGTTCATCCACTCTAATTTTTTTACGTCGAAAACCGCGCCCGCTTTGTTTACTTTCTTTAAGTCGAACATGGCAATCATTTCGTCTATCGAGAAAATTTCACGGTCGGCGGTCGGATTCCAGCCCAATAAAGCAAGAAAATTGACTAATGCGTCGTTGAAAAAACCTTTTGCGCGATAGTCTTCTACGGCTACATCGCCTTGGCGTTTGCTTAGTTTCGATTTGTCCGGATTCAAAAGCAACGGCAAATGCGCAAACTCCGGCGGTTGCCAGCCGAAACCTTGATACAGCAATACGTGTTTCGGTGTGGAAGGCAACCATTCTTCACCGCGAATAACATGCGTAATTCCCATTAAATGGTCGTCGACCACGTTCGCCAAATGATACGTAGGGAAGCCGTCCGATTTAAGCAATACCGAATCGTCAACATCACGCGCCGGAACGATAATATCGCCGCGTACAATATCGCCGAAACGTATTTCGCCGCTCAAAGGCATTTTCAGGCGTATTACTTTGGGGCAACCCTCTGCAATTAACTTTCGGGTTTCTTCTTCGCCGAGAGTAAATTGATTGCGCATTATTGAGCGGTCGTATTTTGCCGCAACTCCGGCTTTGTTCATACGCTCGCGCATTGCCTCCAATTCCTCGGCCGTATCGAAAGCATAATATGCCGCGCCGCTGTCAAGTAATTTTTGCGCATGCCCGCGATAAATTTCCGTGCGCTCGGACTGCACATAAGGCCCGAATGGGCCGCCTTTTTCGGGACTTTCGTCAAATTCAATGCCTGCCCAGCGGCAAACTTCGATAAAATTCTGCGCCGCGCCTTCCACAAGGCGCGTTTGGTCTGTATCTTCAATGCGCAATACATTAACGCCGCCATGATGACGCGCAAATAAAAAATTATACAGAGCGGTGCGCAAACCGCCTACGTGAAGGTAGCCGGTGGGCGACGGAGCGAATCGAACTCTAACGGACATAAAAAACAGAGTTTTTTTGACTTAATTAAAAAAATATTTTCAAAAATATCTTCAAAGATAAAAGACGGGAAAATATCGTTGAAAAAATGCTGAAAAGCATATTTTGTTTATATCAAAATATGCTTGATGAAACTTCGGCAAATGTGGCTTCTGTTTCGCAGATGCGCACGGTCAGTACTTCTACGCGCTTGTTATTTATTTTTGAAAATTCTTTTTTCAGATATTCAAGGATATATTGCGCGATATTTTCGGCTGTCGTAGAGAACGGAACAAATACGGTTTTCATTGGATTTGCCCGAAAAAAAGCACACATGACCGTATCGCTCTCGTCGCATATAAAAGAATGGTCAAGCATATCAACAAGTGGTTGCACGATTGTTTTCAGGTCGAAATAATCCAATAACATTCCGTTTGTATCGGGTTCACCGGAAATTTCTACGCGCAGGCGATACGAATGTCCATGTATATTCTGACAACCGCCGTCGTGAAACGGCAGACGATGTCCCATTTCCCAGCGGAAATCTTTTGCTATTCGGGTTTTCATTCGGGTTTCTTGTATTCGGCCGTAATTGTCGAGGTCATTCCGCCGCGAGTTCCCCATTCGGTTGTTACGGTCATTTCGAGAGGACTGCACGCGGCCACGAAATCATCGAGTATTTTATTTGTAACTGCTTCGTAAAAAATGCCTTTGCTTCTGTATTCGAGATAATAGTACTTCATTGATTTAAGCTCGAGGCAAAGCGCGTCGGGAATGTATCGCACGGTAATAACGCCGAAATCGGGTAGACCGGTTTTCGGGCAAACAGACGTAAATTCATGGTTAACGTGAGTAATTGAATAGCGTCGTCCAGGGCGCGGATTTGGAAAAGTTTCGAGAGTAAAATCGGTCATTCTTGGCAATAATGGGTAAGTTTGCGGATTGTCGGCGTATTAAACCGCCAAATTTACGGCTTTTTAAGCAATTATTCTATGAATGACAAAGACCGCCTGCACACGGCAGATAATGCCGACAACATTACTAACGATTCGTATATATACGGCCGTAATGCCGTTGCGGAAGCTTTGAGAGCCGGACAATCCATTGAAAAAATTTATATAGCTTACGGCGCGGAAGGTCGAGGTTTGGAGGATATTAAATCTCTTGCCCGCAAATCGGGGGTGCGCTGTGCCGAAACAGACCGCCGAAAATTTATGGAATTAGAGCGTCGTGCGGGCGCAATGCGCGGCGAAGCACAAAGCGTAGTCGCGCTTTCGTCAATTGTTAAATCGCTTGACGTTCAAACGCTTATCGAACAAGCGTATTACGCCTCCGATACGCCGCTGTTAGTCGCGCTCGACGGCATTTCTGACCCGCATAATATAGGCGCGATTGCGCGTTCGGCCGAGTGTGCCGGTGCGCAAGGCTTGATTCTTTCGCTTGAAAAATCAGCCCCCGTTTCGCCGGCCGCCATGAAAGCCTCCGCCGGAGCACTTGCGTATTTGCCTGCGGCAAAGGCCGGAACTTTGGAGCCCGCGCTGAAAGACTGCAAAGCGGCCGGTTTCCGCATAGTTGGTACAGACGCTTCTGCACGTAAAGATTATTTCGCTCTTGAAGCCGACGCGCCGCTCGTTGTCGTTATCGGTGCCGAAGGCGCGGGAATGTCGCCATCCGTCCGGCGATTATGCGACGAGCTTATAACAATTCCGATGCTCGGAAAAATATCGTCGCTGAACGCTTCGGTAGCGGCCGGAGTGATTCTGTTTCGATTGGCCGAAAAGAAAAATGCCTCGAAAACAGAGGTATAACGGCAGTTTACTTGTAAATAAAGTTGCTATCCATGCTGCTTCGTTCAATTATTCTTGAAAATTTACGAAATCACGAACACACTTCCATTGAGTTCGGCACAGGAGTTAATGTATTCTACGGGCTTAACGGTACGGGAAAAACCACCGTATTGGAGGCTGTGGCCATTGCCGGATTATCCAAAACTTTTTTACCTACTTCGGACGCAGGATTGATTAGGCGCGGTGCGGATTTCTACCGAATTTCCATATCGGCCGTTTCCGACGTTGATGCGCCGTATAAAGTTGTGGTGCAATATCGCATGGGCGGCAGAAAAATCATCGGTTCGTCGTTTGGCGATAATCTTGCACCCAAAGATATTATCGGCGAATTGCCGATAGTTGTACTTTCGCCCGATTTCAAAGATATTACATTCGGTGCACCGCAAGACCGCAGGCGCTTTATTGACGCGCTTCTGGCGCAAGCAAGCAAACGCTATGCGGAAGAGGCTGTAAACTTGAAAAAAATATTGCGTCAGCGTAATGCACTTTTGGCGCAAGCAAAAATGCGCACATATTTCGACACGGGGCTTTTTGCCGTACTTACTGAATATTTGGCACAAACGGGAGCCGAAATAATATCGCGCCGTGCAGCCTTTTTGCAGGAATTTGCACCTGTATTTCGTGAAGCGTACCGGACTATTGCCGAAGGCGGGGAAGAGGTAAATATAATTTACCAACCCGATTCGATTAACAATGCCGAATTAGACAAAGGAAATATAGCGCAACGACTTGCCGAAACAGCCGAGAAACTTCGCGGTGAGGAATTGCGCCGCGGCGTTACATTATTCGGGCCGCAAAAAGACGATGCGTCTATTATTATCGGCGGTGCGCCCGCTCGCGACGCGGCTTCGCAAGGCCAACACAAATCATTGCTTATCGGACTTAAAGCCGCTGAATTTATGTATTTGCGCGATATACGCAGTGAAACGCCTATGGCATTGTTCGATGATATTTTCAGCGAACTCGACGCACGACGCTCCGCTAATGTTCTCGAAATGATTCGGGATTCAAAGGCGCAAACCTTTATTACTACTACCGACAAAGACAAGGCGATTTTTCCGGCCGGAGCAGCCTATTTTTATGCAACGGGAGGAACGATTACGCAAACGGAATAATCGTGGAAAATTACCTTACCATTCCAATATATTGATATTTGCACCCAACATAAAATAAGCCTTTCTTTTTTGTGCCGTTAATTGCTCGGCACGGCTATGGTCAATGGGTGAAATTGTCGAGGCTGTATTTTCTTGCGGGCGTGAAGTAAACAGCATAGAACCTGCAATATCGAGAAAGCCGAATAAGCGAAGTCCCGCGCCAAGCGAATAATGCTCAAGCAATTGATTACTTCGAGTGAATGCAAGTCCTGCCTGCAAACTTAAACGACTAAAAAAATCCTTGTAAAATGTCGACTTCCAGAAAGCGGCCGAATAAGAGCGAAAAGGGTCGCGTCCCGGAAATAAATTTACACTTAGCAGTCCGTTTCCGCTTAATTCCGACTCCGTAGACGGTAAAACTGCTACGTTATCGCCGCGGAATTGAAGATTGGCTTTATCTTGAACAATAAATCCGCCGCCTACACCTACGCCTGCATATTTTCGCGGTAATGACATTCCGGGCAATGCCGCTACATCAATGCGGATTTTGCAAGGTGTTTTGATGCGATAATATTCAACCGAAACTACATAATACGGAATGTTCGGCGGCGGCTCGAAAGCCAATGGAATGAATTTTCTGCGGTCGGCACCGGAGAATAAAGAAGTAGATCTTTCCGCCGTGCGCCATTCTTCACTATGGTTTAGGCTGTATTGCACGTCAAGTCTGTAACGTTCTTCTGCATTATCGTCAAGAATTACAATGCATAGAACGGCACCTTGCCCAATTTCGGTAATTTCTTGATTGGTCTTGGGTTCTGCAATGCAATACTCTTGGTGTTGGCGTGCGCCGTCGAAGAATAGAACGGCATCGGGAGGGCGTTCTATTGCTGAGGATATTTGCAGTACGCGATTTAATGCGCCCGACTGTGCAAATATCGAATAAATGGAGAATGGGGGACTGTCTGTTTCCACAAGACGGTGCAATGCCGAAAGTGAGGGTGCGTCCATAGGCTCAATTTCGGGCGTTTGCGCCGTAGGGCGTAAAAAGAAGGGCGACAAGATCGGGATCGGCGACATCCTCGCGGAGGTCGAAACCGACAAGGCCACCATGGAAATGGAGGCATTTGACGAAGGGACAATCAGCGAGCTTTACATCGAGGAAGGCAGCACAATCAAAGTCGGCGACAAAATCGCCCTGATCCTCGGCGAGGGTGAGGATGCCGCCGACGCAGTCGCGGCGTCGGCGCCCAGCACCAAGGCCAAGGCTGCCGCACCGGTGGCCGCAGCAGTGCCAAGGCCGCCGGGGCCATCACGCAAGGCGGCGGCGTCCGCTTCCGCCGGGCGTGTGAAGGCCTCGCCTCTCGCCCGCAAAATCGCCGTTGCGCGTGGCGTGAATCTTTCCGTCATCGCCGGCACGGGCCCCGGCGGACGCATCGTGAAGCGGGATGTGGAATCCGCGCCGACCGGGGGAGGAGGCGGCGGTGCCTCCGCAATACCGGTCATCCGCGCCGCCCACGGCATTGCCGGAGAGGAGACAACCATTGCGCTCACCGGGATGCGCAAGACGATTGCTGAACGCCTCCTGGCCAGCAAAACGCAGATCCC
>JAANMT010002161.1_pt1 | contig 17128 bp, 18 predicted proteins | sample 7279711 | NCBI WGS metagenome assembly JAANMT01 (sample SAMN14094538, study PRJNA606508) | bioreactor metagenome | isolation source: A lab-scale SPAN reactor treating ammonium-rich wastewater day 1 | place: Ireland: Galway | collected 2017-01-16 | reverse complement strand
TGAAAAATATTCATTTTATTTGAGTTACAAATTACCATCTGTCGACATACTCAGCTTATGCTATCCGTTGCCATTCTGGATTTGCGCCACATCAATTGTCGTCATTACGGGCTTTTACCAACGGCCATCATTTCGGATTGAATCCAAAATCTCATAACTTAATTGTTCTTCTCGTCAATCAACGTTACATCTGATTTTAAAGATCCCAGATTCACCACCGAGGCGAGGTCTGCGACAAGTCCAGGATAGCAGTGTTGTGACAGTTTGCGATTTGATAAATAAAGACTAATTCACTTTCTGGTACCACTTGTCTAAAAGCTTTTTCACTAGATCCTTACTTCCTAATCCCAACCCCAAACCCACCACTAAACTCATCGTGAGAGTAAAACCAATAAACAAAATCAAGATAAAGTCTCGTGCTATACCCAACTCAGATAAAGCAATCATGCTCGCCAACACCACAACCACATAACTACTCATCTTAGCCACCAACCGTGCGCTACTAGGATCTACGCCTTTTAGCGAGCCCTTGATAAACGACTCAGCAAACCCCGCCAAGACAATACCCAAAATCACAACCACACCCGCCGACACAATACTCGGAATGTAATCGAAGAAACTTGCCAGCAAATTGGCTAAGGACACAAAGCCAATCACGCCAGATGCCAGATACACAGTAAATAACAATATTAGCCAAAATGCCACATTACCGACCATAACGTCAATCTTGTTTTTCAAATCACCACCTTCCAGCAATTCATCGATTGGTGTGTTGTCCAGTATCTTGGCTGAGAGCAACTTTTGCATACCCCTGACCGACAACCGCTTTAACCACTTGGCAATCACAAACCCAACTAGGAACACGATTATTCCAAAAGCGAGTCTAGGCAAAAACCCTAAAGCCTCGGTTACCGCCACAGTTGGTGATAGGAAAACGGGTGAAGCAAACATCATATTGACCTCCAGTATTAGTTAAATACTGGTTCATTATAACTCAATCGATTAACATTGAGTAGAAACATAATTGCACCAACCCCCGCAAACAGCAAGGATCCGCAATAAATGAAAACAAAAACGGCTACGTCAAGCCCGATAAGCCGGATTCTGTCGAGGACACTGATCTATCTATGCCCGCGGCTTGATCACCAAAAAAGTGAGTGCGTACATTGTGGTGAAGTTCGTCGGTTGCAGCGGGGAGGATTGCCCACTCTTTTCTTGCGAATCGAGTCATCCAGAGGCTTGATCGTTTCACGCGGCGCCACTCGCATCGTCACTGTTGCTCTAACTGTCTTGCTTGGCTGTTTCCAACCTGGCAATCTCTCCCTTTCAGGAGACACCCTGCACTCAGCTGTCCGGACTTTCCTCTCCTCGGACACATCTCACGATGGCCTCAGAGCCAGTGTCTAGACTAGACGCAGCCGAGGTTGATTATACTCTAGATCTGGCCTATCGTCATGCCAAACTTGTTTCAGCATTCCGCTGGGCGCCTCGCAGAAATCTCCCCCCACCAACCCATAGTTTTAATACTTGACAAAGAAGAAGAAGAAGAAGAGAATACAAAAAGTATCAATCATGTTCAAAATATGGCAATTGCAATAGAAAGATTGTTAGATTTGTTTGGCAATCCATCAGACGTATACAAAATCACGGCTGATGATCCTGAGTCAATAGAAAAATTGTCACTCCTAGATGTTGAAAAACAGTTTCGATTTGATAACCACAATTATCAAGGATCAAGGGGTAATATTGAGAGGAAACATGATCCAAATGAAAACCTCATAAAATGGATAATTGTAGCGACAAGAATTGAGGACGATAATTCTTAATTATTTCTTCATACATTCCACCACGTCAGTTGCCTCTTAGCATATTGAAACTCGTGCAAAGACCAGAGTTTCTGACACTCTTCAGCTAAAATTTCTCCCTTCAAATAACTGGAGATTTCTGGCACACCCAGCGTGGTCATGACGGGTAGAGTAGGGAACAAATTCAGTGACAACAACCACTTAACCTCATCAATCGCCCCATTTTCAAACCGTTCCTTGACTCTTTTCTCAATTTTTTCTTTGATCAAATCCAAATCTGCCGTAATGAAAACTGTTTCCGGCTTAATCTTCGACCACTCCATATTCCAGTCATGCGATACTAACGAGCCGAGCAAATAATGTCTATTATGCATGTCGTCATTGCAGGCTTGATCCTCCATCTTTAAACCAACATTTTTCTCGTCATGCTGTCCCGATAAAATCGGGGTCAGCATCTTCCAACTCTGTTGCTCCGATCGTTCATCAGCTATCTTTCTATCTCCAGACCGAATTGACTCTTTTGACATCGCATTTTCAACCAAACTAATTTCAATCGCCCTCACTAACCGCCTATTGTTACTCCGATCCGACTCATTCATCATCGCCAATCGCTCAGGATTAACCTCGTCCAGCCATTTTTGCAAATCCCCAACCGCCATCTGTTCCGCCTTTTTTCTAACCTCATTATTTGGTGGGGCATGTAGTCTGTCGTCCTGTTTAAACAATTGTTGATGATACAAGCCAGTCCCGCCCACCAAAATCGGTAGTCGCTTCCTCGACCAACTTTCAATCATAATGGCTCGTGCATACTGCTGAAAATGCGCCACTGACCATTCATCGCCGGGCTGAATAATCGATACGCCAAATAGTCTCATGGAATCATCATGGTTGGCAAAATAATCACCATATTTGGCAAAAAACCTCTCGAACGAGGAGCGCATGTTTGAGCGAGTCGTAGACGAGCGAGTTCGCACCGCAGTGAGAGAGTCGTTTTTTGCCCACAAATTAACACTCATTTGTCTTTTCTCAAACCCCTCTGGTAAATCTGCCCCTGTCAATATCTCCAACCCTTGATACACCTGCCTCGAGTCCACACTAATTAAATCGACACCTGTCACTTCTCCGCTGGCATTTTTCTCTTGGGCAATCTGCAACGCTCGGTTAGTCTTCCCTGTTGCCGTAGGACCCACTACCGCTATGACTGGATAATTATCATTTACCATGCCTATATTCTACCCCTCTATCAACTACTTCTCCCTGTCTTCACCTAATAACCTCAGTCCTAATTGATGACCATTCAAAATCGGTTCGGGTAAGTTGATCAAATCAAACCAATACCACTCTTCACATTTATCTGGCTCGCAAGTTCGAATCTTTCCCCGCCACTTAGTGCAAAGATACACAAAATGGATGAAAAAGTTGGTCTTTTGCCATTCTTTGACTACACCCAACAAGCGAAACTCGACTGGGCTCACACCAACTTCCTCCTTTAATTCTCGCTTCAGGCAGTCTTCAATCGTCTCTTTATCACTCACTCGACCACCCGGCAACCCATATGAACCCTCTCCATAAGCATTGATACGTTTACCCAATAACACTTGATTGTTTTTGACCAAAATTACCGTCACACCCAAGTTGGATTTCATTTTGCTAGTATACCGTTTCTCCAGCAATACTCAACTTTCGTCCCATAGTTTTTGTAATTGACAAATCAGTCTATAAATGTAACAATAGACATCCAATAATTACTTTTTATATCATTTTTATCTTATATATATGCCAATGATTGCTCAAAGTGCGGAAAATTCGAGTGCCCATCCTGAAATCGATCAAAAAAAAACCGTATTACAGCTAGTGCGCGACAATATTTGCTTTTCTATATCTAGTTATGTAAGCCAAATTGCTCGACTCAAAAGAGATCAGGCTGATGATCAATCTGATAAGTATACCCTGCGTACTTTGAAAAGCGAGCTTGCAGTCATCATCTCTCTTATCAATGAAGATGCGGACCACTTAGCAACTCCTCAAGAAGATGATATGAGTGAAGCGGCAGTAAATAACTTGATCGATAAAATTCAAAACTTAAATGATGAACAAATTTGGAAAATAGCACTGGATTATTTAACTACTGTTCTTAAACTTGATAACACAAGCGTGACTATTACTCAGAACGGTGATGTGCTCAACATAGTAAGTGCAGATCCAGTATCGGGATCTGAAAAAGAAATTCGCCTAGATCCACGTGTCGTTGTTCTGCTGGCAAATATTCCTATCAATATCATGGCAAGACACATAAAGATTTGGGGGGAGAGCTTATTGATTAGCCCGCCTGGCGTTTTACATATTCGATCTTTCTCATCTCAACAGCTTGAGGTAAGTGACTGCCCCGTGAATATAGAACGAATTAAGGAAAATCAATATGTGTTTTTAACCACTTCTCCAGACCGCTCAGCGTCTAGACCTGAAATGCCTGGCAGTCAGGTGCTCATTAACGAAGGCTCATTAAACCTTTCAGGAGGTGAAACGGCAATAAAAGAACACTGTCGCGGCTCAAGTCGTGTAAGAGGAGGCGTTTACATTTATAGAAAAGCCGAAGTACATATTGGTACTTGTTCAGCGTTAATTGAGGTTGATGGAGATAGTCGAGTTATAATTAATCATCTTCAAAGCAAGCCACACCCATATCTAGATGAAGGTGGATCTAATCAAATCAGCTGGCCAACAGTCTTTAATTCGGGTGGTATTGTTCGCATCTCTCAGCTTGAAGCTGATGATCCGTTAACAAATAGAGGGGTGGAACTAACTACTAACAACCATTCACTAACCATTGTTGACGCATTTGTAGGACCGGATCAAGCTTTGCAGGCACCAATTGAAAGATTTGTCTTCCTTAGATCACAAATCGCAGAAAGTGGGGGAGTTGTGATTCTTAACAGAGCACTAGATACCTCAGGTATTAACTCTGACAGAATTGTGAAGCCTCTAATCCGAGCGGTGATGTGTAATCAATCATGTGTTTCTCAACAAGGTGATGGAACTTACATGGGAGCTCGAATTCCAGATGACCATGAGAGATGGATAAGTAATATTCAAATTTTTCAGGGCAAGATTGAAGTTGACAAGCTGGTGTATTTGAATGAATCGTTTAAAAACATCCCACCTGGTTGTGATATCTTACGATCTCATTTAGGGTTGGGTTTTGGACAGTCGGATCAGGACCATTACGTGGGGAGCTTAGATGGAACTCCGGTAATATTTTCACCGTGGATCGATGAGTGTCATGATTATCTTAAAGCGATGGCAGATACTATACGAAAATGGAAAAAACTAGCGCCAGAAATGTTTGAAAACCCAGTACTGTAATCACAGTTAAAGTTCATTCAGCCGACCGATCCCAAACCTTAAACGCCCCCTCCCAAACATGCCTGGCAACTGGCTTTAGTTTAAGGGTTGGGAAGTACTCCCGAACTTGATCGTAAGAGGTATACAACCAAACATCCTCCAGTCGAGCCGATTCTAATAATCGCGTCAAAGCTCACCTTTTTTCATACTCAGTCCCGGAGCGAATCATGCGTCTGACATCAGCTTCAGTAAAGTCTTAGTCCCAGATAAAGTACGGCCGATTATTTTTCATAAGAGTAGTATACCGCCCCATTTTCCTCTCCTCAACCGCCATCTTGTCCTATAACTTTGGTACTTGACAAAGAAGAAGAAGACAATACAAAAAGTATCAAACATAATCATAAATTTATGTCAAGTCAAAACCTCTCTGAAATAGATCCCACATATCTTGCTGACATGATACTCAATCGGGCATTAGCTACTGGATATGGTGAAATCGATGGATTATATCTACCTGATGAAATTGCCGTTATTCTTAATACTCTAAAAAACTCACTCAGAAATCCTTTGTTAGTATTAATAACCCATGACGCATCATTTCACGAAAACTTGCTGGCTGAAGTCTACAATAGAGAACCAAAGGCTGAGGAATTACCTGAAGCCGCTCTCGAAGAGTTATCAGGAACAATTGAACAATTGCTGGCTGATTTTTTTCAATCTTTGGATTCTAAAATCAACCAAAAAACATTGAATGACATTCAACTGTGGTTCTTGATACCTTTTTAACAGGATGGAAAAACAGAGGTTTATCAGAGTCAAGAGAACGATCTCTATGTCTCCTATTCTTCAGGTCAAGAAACAAGCATTTGCAGTTAATTAAAAGGGCTTAATTAAGTTACACCACCTTCGGTCTTTTCTTCAGATTATCCTTATTTATAATCTGATCGAGAATCTCCCACCGTCTTTTCTTTTCTGCATGTTGAATATCGTCTGGGTAGATTCGCCAGCTGGCGGTACCAGGACGAGGGGAGTACATGGCTACAAAGCCCACCTGCCAGTTCATTTGCCTGGCTAAATCAACCGTTTCTTGAAATTCTTCTTCTGTCTCGCCGGCAAAGCCCACCACAATGTCAGTGCCAATAACTATATCTGGATCAGCCGCCCGTAATTTTTTCACCAACTCAATATAACTCTCCCTAGTGTAACCTCGATTCATGCGGTATAAAACAGCATTACTTCCCGATTGAACTGGCAAATGCACGTATCTATCAATCTTTTTGTTTCTGCCCACTTCCTCTATCAATTCATCATGGAAGTCCCAAGGGTTGCTGGTCATAAAGCGAATAGTAGCAATCTGATCGAATTGTGAAATAGCCCTTAGTAGCTTCACAAACGGTGGAGTTCCCTCCACTGGCAAGTATTGCGACTGGTTATCTGGCAAACCTTCTCTAGTAAAGTCTTGGTTTTCCATCATCAGCTTCCTAAAGCCAATCCCCACTTTCTCTAACCCCCACGAATTAACATTCATTCCAAGTAGTGTGACTTCTGAATATCCCTGGCTAACTAAACTCTCAACCTCCATGATGATATCTTCAAATGGGCGTGACTGCTCCCGACCACGTGAGTATGGCACAATGCAATAGGTGCAAAATGAGTTACACCCAATAGAAATTGGCACCCAAGCATGGTTTTTGTCCCTGCGCACTGCCGTCGTGTTAAAACCAACCTCGTTAATTGGTAGAATTTCATCAACCATGGGCATCATTTCGTACAGTTTTTCTTCGCCATGGTGCGTCATGCATCCTGTTAGGATAATTTTGGGTCGTTGTTGACCAACCTGGTCAAAATACACTACCACATTGTACAAAAAACCTCTTGCTCTATCCTCGGCGCGCTGACGCACAGCACAAGTGTTAATCACCAGCTCATTACAATTTTTCCAATCATCAGCTTCTACAAAACCGCGCGCCTGATAGTCAGCAGCAATTCGCTCACTGTCCGATTTGTTGGACTGACAACCAAAGGTATGAATATAATATGTGGGCATAGAGTAAAAACCTTACCTACTGTTTCCTCCAGGCGGCCACTCCCACCTTCAGCCATGAGACAACTTCTAGTCCGGCTACGGCAATGACTAGCCAAGCAAGCGGAGAACCAACCAACACTAGGTGACCAAAGACAAACCAAATGGCTACGTAGGTGAACCGCTGTAATCTTTTCCAGTTTTTACCCAGGCGTTTCATAGATAAATCGTTGGATGTGAGCCAAATCGGTAGAAGGAGCAGCCAAGCAACTGAACCCGCCAGGTGTATGACCGTCATGGGTGGCGGCAGTGCCCGCCAACCGCTAAATGCCACATAGGGCAGAGTAGTGGTAAAACTCATGTGCACAAAAGCTGTCAAAAACATCAATATACCCAAGTGACGACGAAAAGGTGTAATTAAGGTAGCCACAGGCAACAATGCCTGAGCATACGACCGCAGGCGCATGATGATACCAGGCAACAGAGTAGTCACAAAAAGTAAGGCGGCTATAACCCCCAGGCGGCCGCCCCACCTGACCACGACGGGCATTACCAGTTGGGGCTGGCTACTCACTAGCACGGCGGCCACCAACCACCCTGCCAGCAACACAACCTCCAGGCCAAACAATACCTGAACAATCACCTTTTGTCTGGGCAGAATTATTTTTTGGAGCTTTTGTAACATCGCAAGCCCTAGTATACCAGCCCCATCATCCACCCTCTAAAGCCCATAATTTTCCTACTTGACAAGAAGAAGAAGAAGAAGAGAATACAAATATTATCAAATACTATATTTAGCATTCATATTCATACACATTTTTTATGAAAATCATTTCCGAATTAACACCACTTGCCGATAAAGCTTATCAATTAGCCACAAGTAGTCCCAGTAAAGATACTCCAGGACTTACAGAGCCATTAATTGAGTTACTACAAAGACTTGATTTTAATATTCGGCAAAAAAGTGTATTCGTTGATGATCTTGAAACTGCACTACCAATTGGAATGAAAACTCATATAGCTGAGCAACAACAATTAATTAGGGAAATTGAAGAGATTCTTCTGCCATATAGGAGACTCATAAGGAAATTAGACGGTTTAATCGCTGAAACTAACTCGCGAGTGAGTTTTGCGAAACAATATCAAGACTTAGGTACTGAAGCAGTGAAAGTTGAATCTCACATAGGTGCTCTAGAAATGATGGTGCTTTCTCTTTCTCAGGCTCTGGCGACTGAGCAACCTGTACAATCAGAAACTACACCCTCTTAATCTCCACCTCCGCCCCGCCGGCGGGGTAATCGAATCGAACGGCAGCCGTTTTCTCAGACATGTGATGGACGCGCAGGAAGAGTTCCACAAACGGGTTGTCGTAACCACTTGAGCCAGCGTTAACGGCCAGCACACCTCTGTCGACAGTGAAGCCTCCTCTGGCAATCACCCCCAACATACTCACCCCATTACAAATCACCTGAACTTGATCACCAGGCTTGAAACCCTGCTTATCCAAATCCGAAGCCCGCATGGTGGTTTTGATATTACCAAAGCCATCCGTCCAAGCAATCAAGTTGGCAGGAATGTCTGGAATATCTGTCACTGCCAGCTTCTTTGTCAAAATAGAGTAGTCGCCATCGACGATTCGGGCAACTCGCTCAGGAAAAAAGTCCCTCGACCTAAACTGCGAGCCCTTATCTGGACAATCCATATCCCGAAACTCCATAATCTCTGATTTGACAAAGCCAAAAGCAAACTCACTCATGACATTGACAATTTCCACTCCATTTTTCAGCCTGGCATACTTGATGCCGTGGTCAATGTTCAGTTTGGTAGCCTTGGCAGTCTCTCGTCTAGGCGCCGCATTGCCATAAATCACCATTTTTCCCTTATTAGGGGCAAAAGCATACTGAGCCGTTACAAAACCAATTGCCATCGTATCTAGTGGTGGCACTTCTGTGGGGTGAATCCTGACTTTATGTGGATCGGACAAGTGAAACTGAAGTCTATTGGTGATTTCACCAAACTCCATTCCACCTGCCTTGTAGTCGCAAATTACGTGGAGAAGAGTAGGGGAGTTTTGTTTCATAGAGGCGCGGGCGGGATTTGAACCCGCGAATCGAAGGTTTTGCAGACCTCGCCATTGGACCACTCTGGTACCGCGCCATACGGGACAGACATCAAGTATATCATGCGGTATAATCACCCCCTATGGCAAAAAACACCAACCCTACCAATCCTGTCGATCCTAAACAAGCCCCCTCACCAATTGCGGAAAACACCACCTTGTCCTTAACAATATCCTGGTCTGAAGTGGCTCCCGCATATCAATCAGCCATCACCAAAGCCTCCAAGAGGCTGAAAATCGATGGCTTTAGAAAAGGTAACGTCCCCCCTAGCATTGCTCAGGAGTATCTGAATCCTGATGCTCTAGTAGAAGAAACTGCTCGGCGAATAGTGCCAGAGCGACTGCCTAAACTCATCGAGACCGCCAAAATCGAAACTGTAGCCCAGCCAGAGATCCAAATCAAGTCGGCTACACAAGGCGAAGACTGGCAGTTTGACATCATCCTAGCTCCTAAACCCCAGATTGATGTCAAGGATTATCAAAAGATTGTCAAAACTGCCAAGAAAGATGGTCAAAAAAAGTGGCAGGAATCTCAAAAGGCTCTTGAAGAGGAGAAGAAAAAATCAAACGATAAAAAAGTCGAACAACCAACCAAAGACATTACCACCAACCACTCCGATCACGACCACGACTCAGATTCGCCAGAAAAAAAAGCCCAACAGGAAAAGAATTTCATTTTGCAAACCATCTACACCCAACTAGTAATAGAACTCAAACCCCAAATTCCCGAATTACTGATTCGTCAGCAGGCCAGGGAAGAGCTAGAAAATTTGGTTAGACAACTGGAAAGTATAAAGATGACTCTGGATGACTATCTTGCTCAGACCAAACAAACCTTTGAGGATCTCTCTGGGCAAATCACCGCTCGCGTCTTGGGACAACTACAACTGGCTTTCATTTTACAAGCCGTTGCTGACCAAGCCAAACTTACAGTAACTGAAACCGAGCTAGACGCGGAAATTGACAAACTGCCAGATGCCCAACAAGCCAGCGCCAATCGCGACAACCCCCGCTTCCGCTCCTACCTCCGCGACCAGGTTTTGCAAGAAAAAGTAATCGAGCACCTGTTGTCGATTGCGTAATCAACCTAATCAAAACAAAAAAATACGATTTCTTAACTTTCGAAGCATTGGTGAGCGTCAAACATTACATTTTGACCTGCTGTAACAGTAGGATAGCGAACCACTGAGGCGACTCTGGTCGGTCGCCGTCTTCGAAAGCAAGTAAATCGTATTTATTCCTCTCCCCCTTGATCAAAACCACTTTCCCGCTATAATCCGCCTCAATGGACGATTCTGACTCGTCCTACTTGACTATTGAAACCAATAGTCCTATAATTAATCAGTTATATCGATATCAGAAGTAATCGTAACCCAACCCAGCGTTGGCCAACATGACAAATCAACCACTGAATATTCCTGGCAACACTAAGCCCGCTACCTCAAGCAACCCCTTTGCCCGTGCCTTGGCTGAGTTAGAAAACCAGCAGTCAACTGGTGGTCAAAGTACTGACTTTGGTAATGATCCCTTTGCTGATGCCCTAGCCAGAACCGGTGGCCAGTACTCAGATCAATTCTCCGATACCGCCAACCCCCTTGACTCTCCTTACAGTCAGTACAACCAAGCAGATTTGCTAAAAAAACAACAAGAGGAGGCCCAAAAGGCTCGGCTCAAAAAAGAACTCCACGATCGGATTAATCCTGTCGAGACAACCGATATTTTCAACGCCCGTCGCGAGCAAGTGGCCAGAGAAATTGACCAGCTCAGGGAAGACCTAAAAAAACTGGCCTTTGAGATCAGTAACTTTCACAAAGAAGTGGATATCACCCTCATGTCCGCCATCAGTGATCCTGGCGAGCAGGGCAAATATTATCTCAACTTTTTCCAAAAATTGCGGGCTTTTATCATGATGCTTCGTCAGCAAGTTCAGTCAGCACGCACCTGGATGCAGCAGTCGCAAATCAAAAAATTTAAGAAAAAACGCCGTGGGGCAGCCCCTGGCATGATGGTGGAGGGCAGTTCTCACGAGCAAACTCAAACTATCTTTGACACTATGCATCATGAGAGAAGTAGTACCTATGGAGGATCGTAGGTGAACTTGAGAGGACTCGAACCTCTGACCTCCTCGATGTCAACGAGGCGCTCTAACCAACTGAGCTACAAGTTCAATAATTAATCTTGTTTGACAAACCTGGATTATATCATCAAAATCTGTGCTACAATATCCCCCTTGTGGCATGCTCCTCTCCTTAGTACAATACGCCACCAAGCCTTAGAATATACTTTAATCTACAGTGATTCGTCGCTATCAACCCAAACAATTTCGCCGACCCGAACCACGCATCGTGGCCAACAGTCGCATCCAAGCACCACAGGTGAAAGTGATTGGTGATGACGGCAAACTCCTCGGAGTTTTAAACACTAGTGAAGCTCTGCGTCTAGCTTACAGTCAAGATAAAGATCTGGTCCTGATCAATGCCAATCAGCAACCACCAATCACAAAAATTATTGAAATTAACAAGTATAAATATCAACTTCAACAGAAAGAATCTCAAAGTCGGAAAAATGCCAAAGCTCAAGAACTGAAAGAAGTCAGGTTTACACCCTTTATGAGTGATGGCGATTATCAGTCTCGACTAAAAAAAGTTAAAGACTTTTTAGTGGACGGTGATAAAGTTAGGATTTCGCTGGCTTTCAAAGGTCGTCAAATCACCAAACAGTCCTTTGGCCATGAGAGAATCAATCAGGTCATCACCGACACCACCGACATAGCCAGTGTGGAACTGTCACCAAAAATGATCGGCAGGAAAATCATGGCACAGCTGAAGCCAAAAAAGTAGAAAAAGTATTGTTATTGCAGGCATGCCTGTCCCGCAAACGGCGGGGATCCGCAATCTTAAGCACTAAAAATAGTATTTAACCTTCTAAGATCCTGAGATATGTTCAGGGTCGTGGGGGAGAATCAACTTAACATGAACATCAATAAACAAAAAACTCGCTCTGGAGTCGCCAAGCGCTTCAAAATCACTGCTTCTGGTAAAGTCTTAAGACGAAACCAAAATATGCGTCATTTACGACGCAAAAAGAGTAAAAAAGCGATTCGTGCTTACCGCATTCCAATTGAAGTTAAAGGCGTCTGGGCACGCAAAATTAAACGTATGTTAGGAGAAGCATAAAATGAGAGTTAAAACTGGAGTCATCCGTCGTCAACGTCACAAAAAGGTCCTCAAGGCTACCAAAGGTTTTCGCGGTGCTAATACCAGGCTCTACAAACGAGCTCACGAGGCCTATCTGCACTCAGGTCAGTATGCCTACATTGGCCGGAGACTCCGAAAGAGAGACTTAAGACAACTCTGGATTCTTCGGATTAGTGCTGGCATCAAGCAGGTCGATCCAAATTTGAATTACTCTCGCGTCATGCACCAGCTCAAGGAAAAAAATATTGCTCTGGATCGCAAAATGCTGTCCGAGTTAGCTGTCAACGACTTTACCGCCTTTACCGAGGTTATCAACCAGGCGCGGGCGTAAAATCGACTACAACATAATAAACCAAACCCCGCACCAGCGGGGTTTTTGAATTAACCAACACAATAATCGTCGTCATTCCGGATTCAATCCGGAATCTCAAACATTAATTAAGCAAATATGTGCTTTTTGATGAGCGATCAGAGCGCGCCAAATACTAATAAATGTTGGTCGAACATTCGCGCGACGTTTTGAGCGAAGCAAAAACACATATTTGCGCGTAATTAAGTTCAGCATGACAGTCATTGTTTAATACCATATAATCTGAATCACAAAACTATATGAAAGTAGCACAGTTAAGCCAGCAAATTGATCAGCTGCGTCAGAATTTGACCAAGCTCGATCAAAAGAAAATCGACCAATCTACCGTCTTTGGCAAAAAAGGTTTATTCACTTTGCTAGCCAAACAGCTCAAAGATCTAGAACCCACTGACCGCAAAGATGCCGGTAAATTACTGAATGCCCTCAAGGTTGAGTTAGAAAACAATCTAAAAAATCAATCAATTTTACTATCTGATACCACCAATTCTAACGACCAAACCATCGACCTGAGCATTCCAGGACTTAAACCAACAGTTGGTCATCTTCACCCTATCACCCAGGCAATCCATGAAATTACCAATATTTTTGAAAAGATCGGCTTTATTCACGTTCGCTATCCTGAAGTGGACTGGGATTGGTATGCCTTTGAAAGCCTGAACATGCCCCCAGAACATCCTGCCAGAGACGAGTGGGAAACCTTTTTTATCGACCAACCCGATACTACCCAAAATGTCACCTATGACGCCAAAAATCCTAGAAAACGCCACCCCTCCCTAGTTGGTGGAAAGTTGGTCTTAACTCCTCACACCAGTAACGGCCAAGTCAGAGAAATGGAGAGGGTTGAGGGACAACCACCCATTAGAATGATTAATATTGCTCGGTGCTACAGAAGACAACAAGACGCCACCCACACACAGGTTTTTCATCAATTTGAAGGTTTAGTGGTTGATAAAAGTATCACTATTCAACATCTAAAAGGCACTCTCGAGTGGTTTGCTCAAAATTTTTATGGACCAAATGTTAAAAGTCGTATCCGCCCCTTTCACTTTCGTTTTACCGAACCATCCTTTGAAGTTGACTTTTCCTGTACGATCTGCGACGGAACTGGTCAACTACATGGAGAAAAATGCAAACTCTGTAAGTCTGGTTGGCATGAAGTGGGGGGAGCCGGCATGGTGCATCCCAACGTGTTGAAAGCTGGTGGGATTGATCCAGATAAATATACTGGCTTTGCCTTTGGCTGGGGAATTGAGCGCACCTATACTCTCAAACCAGGCTTAAATATCGACGATATCCGCCTCCTGTACTCCGCCGACTTAAGATTTTTAGAGCAATTTTAGTATGAACATACTAATTCCTCACCACTGGTTGTTAGATCACTTGCAAACTGAAGCCACGCCGCTGGAAATTCAAAAGTGTTTATCTTTAGCTGGACCTTCCGTGGAGCGCATTTACGATCGGGCAGGGGAGAGTGTTTATGATATTGAAGTTACCACCAATCGGGTCGATGTCATGTCTGTCCGTGGCTTAGCCCGAGAAGCTGCCATTATCTTGACCCAAGCCGGCCTGGCTTCCAAACTCAAACCTTTAGCCGTCTATCAAGAGCCTAGATCAACCAAGCACCAGCCTCTACCAAAAATTAGTCAGGATCCAACTCTGTCTCAACGTGTCACCTGTGTCCTGTTAACCAACTGCCATCGGGCGCCTACCCCAAACTGGATGGCTACTCGCCTAACTCAGGTGGAGCAAAACATTCATGACGCCGTCATTGACATTACTAACTATGTTACTCATGACTTAGGCCACCCATGTCATGCCTTTGATTACGACAAACTAATCAAAACTGGCGGGAAAATCATCATAGCTGAGGCTCAACCAGGAGAACAGTTCACAACTCTGGACGGTAATAGTTTTACTACTGTCGGTGGGGAAGTTGTTTTTCGAGATGGGAAGGGGGAGATTATTGATTTACCTTCAATCAAAGGAACTGCCAACACTTCAGTTGATGACAGCACCACCAATATTTTACTCTTGATGGAGTCGATCAGGCCAGATAAAGTCCGCCTGGCTAGCATGACCCATCAAATCAGAACTGTAGCAGCACAACTGATGGAGAAGGGTGTTGATCCCCACTTAATGGATGAAGTCATGCAGTCTGCCATTCATCTCTACACTTCAATTTGTCAAGCCAAAGTAGGTAGTCCTATCTATAACGACTTTCCCAATCCAGTCAAACCACCCACCATTACACTCACTCCCCAATTTATTATGCGCTACTTAGGTTTGTCGTTACCCCTAGCAACAATCACCACGATTTTAGAGTCACTGGGGTGTCAAGTTCAAGTCACTGATCAACCAACCCTAGAAGTCACCCCACCTACTTTCAGACCCGATCTACAAATTCCTGTCGATTTGGTAGAAGAAATTGCTCGTATTTATGGTTATCACCAAATTCCCGCTCAACTCATAACTGGTCAGCTACCACTTAGCCGACCCACGGACGTCAGCTTTGATGTTGAATATCAAATTAAAACTTTTCTGGCAAATATCGGTTGGCAAGAAATTTACACCTACTCCATGGTAAGTCGAGAGCTAGCCGAGCAATCGCTTTTTTCTCTTAAAAAGCATCTCAAGCTACAAAACCCATTGACTGATGATCGAGTTTACTTGCGTCGATCTTTAGCGCCATCGCTGATTGAGGCGCTCAATCATAATCCTGACCGCATTGACCTAGGTGTGTTTGAAGTTGCTCACACTTATCAACCTCAAGCCAATCAGTTGCCAATTGAGGAGCTGCGACTAGGCTTGGCGGCTCGACGTTCTGCTCGACAAGTCCTCGGAAGTATTGAGGCTATACTTAACCAGTTTTATGTCGACCACATCCAGGCAACAAATCAGGTCATTTTGACCGATAAATCAATTAAAGTTGATTTATTTGCCACCAGTAACCAAACCAATCTACAACAAAAAGTAACTAAAGTCGGCTACCTAGCAATCCAACCCAACCAAATCGTAACTGCGGAACTTATCATCAGTCACATCTTGCAAGTCATCAAAACACACCCCACCTACCAACCTTTACCCAAAACTGCCATCATTACTGAGGACTTGACTTTTACCTTACCAGCCAACCAACCAGTGGGCAGTGTTTTAATCACTCTTTGCCAAGTCTCACCCATCATTCGCTTGATCGAAGTTAAAGATATTTATCAACGAAATGTGACTTTCACCCTCCAATACCACGACCCAGCCCAGAATTTATCTACTTTGGATATTACCCCCATCCGTTTACAGGTTATCAAGGTTGCCAACCACCAACATCAAGCTAAATTGGTCGGTCAGGTTGAGGAAAAGTAGAAAAATAATTAATCAACAGTCTGCATTCGCCAAAAGTCAGCATACAATCCGGGAGCATTCACCAAGCTTTTGTGATCTCCTTCCTGAATAATTTCACCTTTATCTAAAACATAAATACGGTCAGCTTTTCGAGCCACACTCATACGGTGAGTGATAAATAATATTCCGTGATCCTGCTTATAAGACTGCAATAATCTCATGAGTTGCATTTCTTTCTCAACATCCAACTGACTGGTAGCCTCATCTAAAATGATAAATGGTCTATTTTGTAGTAATGATCTAGTGATAGCTAGAACTTGTCGTTGACCACCGCTCAACTGTGTATCTTCAGCTAATACTGTATCTAATTGCTTGGGTAATTTAGAAATTTCATCAAGAATGTCGAAGGTTTGGAGAAGTTCTAGCATCTTGGCATGCACGTCTGGGTTATCTTGACTAACACCAAGTAGTAAATTTTCCCTAATAGAATACCTATCAATAATAAACGGTTCTTGCTGCAACCAGGCAAATTGCATGAACACATCACGCTGACTAAAATCTCTTATGGGTTGGTCGTATAGGACGACCTGCCCTTCGTTGACTTCAACATGATGTTGTAAAATATGCGTCAAAGTAGATTTTCCAGACCCATTTCTGCCCACACATGCAACTAGCTCACCCTTTCTTAATTGAAATGAAACGTTATGTAAAACCCCTTTATTTTGATTGCTGTCTTCCAAAATTTTCTGAATTTGCTCCATCTCTGCTTCTAATTGAAATGTCGCGTATGCTTGGTTCGATTTGTTATAACTAAGTTGTTGGAGCATGAACTGTAGATACTGTTTTTCATCTTCATAATAGTCAGGATATGAAAAAGATACTCGATCTACACAAATAGATGAAGAGCTGAGGAGACGGTGCGCCGGGTCGGCCAGG
>JAANMT010002147.1_pt1 | contig 17201 bp, 13 predicted proteins | sample 7279711 | NCBI WGS metagenome assembly JAANMT01 (sample SAMN14094538, study PRJNA606508) | bioreactor metagenome | isolation source: A lab-scale SPAN reactor treating ammonium-rich wastewater day 1 | place: Ireland: Galway | collected 2017-01-16 | reverse complement strand
CAATAAATGATGTAGAAAATCCAATTTCAATAAATCAGAATGTTTCGGCATTGAAATTTGATGAGACTAAGATAAACCCTGATTTTGCTTCATATTGGTTTAATACAAACATCTTTCTTGAACTTACAAAAAGGGCTTGTTCAGTTGCGACAATATTTTATTTGAACAATGACAACTTGAAATTATTACCATTACCAGTTCCACCACTTGACAAGCAAAAAGAAATAGCGAAACACATTACAGGCATCAGACAACAAGCCCAGCAACTCAAAGACAAGACAAACGAACTTTTGAAAAAAGCAAGTGAAAAAATAGAAAAAATACTATTAGGATAAACGATGCAAATACCACTGAACCAATTTGAGCAATATATTGACGAAACCATTCTGAAACGTGGTTTGCAATATTTTAAAAAAGGGCACGTACACGAATCTGAAGAAATAGGCCCGGGCGAGTACGAAGCCATTGTTGAAGGTACCGAAAATTATACCGTGCAACTTACCGTTAAAAACGGTAAAATAACCGAGCATGTTTGCGATTGTCCCTACGATATGGGACCAGTTTGCAAACATGTGGTTGCTGTAATTTATTACCTACAACAAGATGAATTAGAGCTAAATAAAAAGGCAAAAAGAGCAAAAATAGGTCAAACCGCTAAACCGGCAGAACGAAAAACCGTTGCCCAACGGATTGAGGAACTATTAGATAAAGCAACCCACGATGAACTTAAACAGTTTATACGTGAAATGGCAACTCAAAATGCACAGTTCAGAAATTTATTCTTGTCATCGTTTGCCCAACACAACTCCGATGAGTCGAAAGAGCTGTATGTAAAGCAGTTAAAATCAATACTTAAAACGGCTTCAGATAGGTATGGGTTTATCGACTGGTCGGCTGCGAGGCTTGTGGGTGATGCCGTTGATAACCTGCTGGAAGTAGCCCAAAAACAGATAAGTAACCGCAATTATAAAAGTGCTGTTTTTATTTGTACTGCCGTGATGGAACAAATGACAGAAGCCTTGGAGTATTCCGATGACAGCAATAGCGATATTAGCGAAGGCATCAGTACTGCTTATGAAATGCTTTATACCATAGCAAAGGAACAATTATCTGAAGAAATCAGAAAACTAATCATAGAATATTGTTTCACTTCTTTCGACAAACAAATTTATTCGGGTTGGGAATGGAATATAGGCGTTTTACGCCTTGCTTCTTTACTTTTAAAAACTGAAGAAGAAACAGAGCGTATTTTTAAACAAATTGAAAAAGTACAAGGGTCATATTTCGTAAGAGAAGAAGCACAATGTATTAAGTATGATATTATATTAAAAACCAAAGGTGAATCTGCCGCAGAAAAATATCTGGAGCAAAATATCACAAATTCAAACCTAAGACGTGAAGCCATTCAAAAGGCATTGGAGAAGAAAAATTATGAGAAAGCCGTTTCATTAGCCAAAGACGGTGTAAAGTATGATATGAAAGACAGGCCGGGGGTAGCAATGGAATGGTACGACTGGTTATTAAAAATAGCACAAGCACAAAACGATTCAGAAAGAATTATTGAATACGCCCGATTGCTATTTATTGACAATTTCAAGAAAGAGCAGGATTATTACAAAATATTGAAACAGCATGTAAAACCTGAAGAATGGGTTGCATTTGTTGAATCTATTATAAAGGATATTACGACTAAAAACGGATGGCTTGATACAGATTTAATTGCAAGTATTTTCATAAAAGAAGAATGGTGGGACAGACTTTTAGAATTGGTTAAAAAATCACCCGATTTAAATACAATTGAATATTACGAGAAATATCTTTCAAAACACTTTGCCGGTGAAATAGTTGAGTTATATACAAATTGTATTCTGGAATACATGGAAAAAAACATGGGAAGAAACCATTACCAAAATGCATGCAGATATATTCGCAAGATTATGAAACTTGGAGCGAGAGATAAAGCAAATGAAATCATTTCTTTTTTAAGAGCTGAATATCCTAAACGGAAAGCATTAATGGAAGAACTAAATAAAGTTTAAATTACTATTGTCCATGCATTTTCTCGCTAAGCATTATATTTAATTGACCTTACGAGGTAGGAAATGATTTGACAACATTTAGACATCGTAATTATTTGAAATCTGTTTGGATAGCAGAGATATAGAGTTTCGTTTTCAAGGCAGTATATGTGTGAGTTTGCCCGGAACACGCATCATTTCGAGTTTGGTGCTAATGTAATACTTTTAACCTCTACTGCATAAGGTCAGTTAAATCTCTATTATTTTTTTTGTCGGATTTATGTCGCGCAATATTTCAAAAACCAATGCATGCCGCATACTTGACGCACGCAATACAGCCTACGATATTATTGACTATGAATCGAATGATGAAGAGCTTGATGCGGTGTCTGTGGCTCGTAAAATCGGTTTGCCGCCGGAGGAAGTTTTCAAAACATTGATACTTTGCGGCGATGTTCTGCGATATTTTGTAATTGTAGTGCCGGGAAATTGTGAAGTGTCTCTTAAAAAAGTTGCTACATCTACCGGAAACAAATCTTGCAATTTACTGCCTCTGAAAGAGTTAGAACCACTTACGGGCTATATTCGCGGCGGTTGCTCGCCTATTGGTATGAAAAAACAATTTCCTACGTTTATTGAGGAAACGGCTCTTCTATTCGAGCGTATAAGCGTAAGTGCCGGGCGGCGTGGACAGCAGATTCTTATTGCTCCAAACGATTTGGCCGAGGCAGTAACCGCAAGTTTTGCCGATTTGCTATAGAAATATTTCAACTATTAGCCTAAAGTTATTCCATCACTTTGAAAATTCACCCGTAATTTTGCCGTAGAATCTTTTACTTATAGCATACATAAAATCCAAATGGCCAAAAAATCAAGAAAATCCTCTGTGAAACCGGTCGTTTCCGCCGAACAATATCTCACTCCTAAACAAATCGTAATCGAACTCGACGCATATATCATAGGTCAGCACAAAGCCAAACGCGCCGTAGCCATTGCACTGCGCAACAGGTGGCGTCGGCAGCAAATAGATGAATCGCTGCGCGATGAAATTATGCCGAACAATATCATACTTATCGGTCCGACCGGCGTGGGCAAAACGGAAATTGCACGTCGTTTGGCAAAACTTGCCGGTGCGCCGTTTGTCAAGGTCGAGGCTACTAAATTTACCGAGGTCGGCTACGTAGGACGCGATGTAGAATCTATGATACGTGATCTTGCAGAAGCCTCCGTTGTTATAACTCGTTCAGAGCGTGAAGCTGCTGTGCGCGAAGCCTCGATTGCTGCGGCTCATGAACGCCTTACAGATATGCTTACTCCGCAACGCCGCGCCTCTATGGGTTCATTCGATGACGGCGATGACCAAGAAACTTATGCAGAAGTCCGCGAGCGCATCAGCAAAGAATTATTAAGCGGAACTCTCGACGAAACGCTGATAGAACTTGATGCCGAAGTCGAAACTTTGCCGCAAATGCACGTGCTTGGGCCTATCGGCCTTGATGATATGGGCATAAATATACAGGATATGCTTGGCGGAATTTTACCGAAGCGCAGTAAGAAGCGTAAAATGACGATTGCCGAAGCGCGCCGCTATTTTGAGGAAGAGGAAACCGATAAATTAATTGATATGGAATCGGTTACTGCCGAAGCATTGCACCGCGCCGAGCAATCCGGCATTGTATTTATTGACGAAATTGACAAAATTGCTGCAAAGACAGGCGGTGCCGGCCCCGACGTATCGCGAGAAGGCGTTCAGCGTGATTTGTTGCCGGTCGTCGAGGGAAGCGCAGTAAATACCAAATACGGCGTATTGCGTACAGACCATGTGCTGTTTATTGCGTCCGGCGCATTCCATGTGTCCAAGCCGAGCGACCTTATCCCCGAATTACAAGGGCGATTTCCGATTCGCGCCGACCTCGACTCATTAACCGAAGCCGATTTGCGGCAGATACTTACTGCGCCGCGCAATGCCCTCGTTCGGCAGTATGAAGCAATTATGGCTGCTGACGGTGTAAAGTTAAGTTTTACCGCAGAAGCAATAGGAGAAATTGCCGCCATTGCGGCCCGAGTTAACGAAGAAGTGGCAAATATAGGCGCGCGGCGACTTCATGCAATAATGACTACTTTGCTCGACGATTTGCTGTTCGATGCTCCATATAAAGCCGAAAAAGTAACCGAAGTGAAAATAACCGTCGCTGATGTCAGGGCGCGGCTGGAAGATTTATCGCGTAATACGGACCTGAGCCGATTTGTGCTGTAATGTATCGGCAACATATTGTTTCAAGGTAATTTCCGGCTATTTGTCGTTTAGATAACAGTTCGGCCGAAAATAGTGCAGCTTTTGCCGTTAAGCAGACGGCAGCCTCACACGAGTTCTCTTTTTTTCGCATATTTTCGGTATATTCGTTATGCTTCGCCGTTGTACTTTTGCATCGTGCAGAATTTGCTTGCGTCCGACGTAAAACCGAATGATTACCGATAATTTACCGATAATTTGCTCGCTTATTTTTCTTATGCCGCCGCTTTTTGCGGCGGCGGCATTTGCGCAGACCAATCCTGCCCAATCGCTTGTAAAAACGTCGGATTTTGAAGTTTCCGTTTCGAGCGGGCTTCTCTTTGCGCAAGCAACCGGGAATTTTCGCGGTATCGGGAATTTCACATTACCGTTCAGAGCTGCAAATTTTACCGGCGGCACGGGAAGTGAAACTCGTTTTCCGTCTCCGACCGTCGGTTGGCGCATAGACTCGGCATTTGCCTTGACCGCAAGCCTGCAAATAGGGCGCGTCGCCGCCGAATTTCAAACGTCGGGCACTACAACAATAGTAAATCCGACAACCGGAAAAGCCGTGGAAATCGTTTCGGAATACGTCGCGCAACCGAACTATTATTATGCGTCCGCTCTATTGGGCGCAAAATATGAATTGATCGGCGGAATATTCGCCAGAGTTGCCGTAGGTGCGGCAGCCCCGTTTTCTACTGAATATCGTGTTGCGGAGATTTGGAATTTTCCTGCGAATATGCCGCGCCCTGCTCCCAAAGAAACATCCGGAAACATAGGTGAAATAAAAAAAATACTGCCTGTCGCCGAAGCATCTGTCGGGATGACGTTGCCACTTTCAAGCAAAAGAGATTTACGATTAGTTCCCGCTGCTACGGCTCGGTTTACATTGCCGACAGCAAACGGCAATTGGAGTATTTTTTCGTTTGGTGCGGAAATAGGAGTTCAATGGCGACCGATAGGAAATATCCCCGTACTACGCGATACGATTGTGGAACGCGATACCGTGTCGCGCTTGGTGCAAGGAGCGGATTCGATAATTATTGAGCCGTCGGAATACTTTATTGTTGATTCGGCGATTACTCATACTGCGGAAGCCGATGTATACTCTTATCGAGTAAAGCAAATATACGTGCGAAATATTCCCAAGCCGAAACCTCTGCTGACGGCTGATATTAATGTGAAATTCGCGGAAACGGACGGCAAAGAATCGCTTACTGCAAAGGTCAATGTAGAACAAACGCTCAGGCGTACTTTAGTGCCTTTATTGCCATATATTTTCTTTGATAAAAACGACATTTACATTCCCCGACGTTACACCGCTTTTGAAAGTTCATACAAGGTAGGCAATGTAAATGACAGCTATTCCGGCGATGTTTCTATTTTGCCCGTTTACCGCTCTATTCTTGCAATAATAGCACGAAGAATGAAAGAAAATCCATCGGCAAAACTGATAATAACCGGAGTTTTCCCGTCTAAACAGCAAGGCGGAGGCGAAGGCGAAGAAAGGGCCTTAGCGTTACGGCGTGCGGCTAATGTGCGTAATGCTTTGACGGCAAACGGAATAGATTCGATAAGACTGGTAACGGAAACTAAGCCGGCCGAGCCTTCGAAAAATTCCGAACAAGAGGACGAGAATCGTCGTGTGGAATTTTGGTCATCGCATTCGGTAATTCTGAACCCCGAAATAATGACCGATACGGTAGCCGCAGCCGACCCTCCAACCTTACGATTTTATCCTATTACGGCTTCGGCCGCGGGAATTAAATCTTGGCGCATAGAATTGAGGCAAAGCGGGCGTTTATTGCGCGAAATAGAGGGCGAGGGCGAACCGCCCGAACGCTTGGATTGGAACGTAAACGACGGCGGAAACAAAGAGAGATTGATAATTGCGCCCGTTTCCTATACATTTTCGGTTGCGGATAACGAAGGGCAAATAATCGCTACGCCACCTCAAACTCTGGAATTTCGGCAACGTATTACACAGCGCGAAATACATTTCCGCCGCGAAGAAATTACCGTAATGTGCTTTAATTACGACGAAACCGATTTGGCGGCTGCAAGTGCTGCACAAATAGACTTTATTCGAGATTTTTTACCTAAAAAGGCAAATTTTACGGTAATCGGCTCTACCGATACATTAGGCGAGGAACAATACAACAAAGGACTTTCTATGCGGCGCGCACGTGCGGTTGCCCGACAGTTGGGGCTGTTGAGCAGCAATGCCTCGATAATCGGAATGGGAGAAGATGTCGCTTCGTTCGACAATAAAACGCCCGAAGGAAGATTTTACAGTCGTCGCGTAAGAATAATCGTAGATTACGAGAGATAGCCGTCTAAATGCAGCAACTGCTTATTTTTGCATAAAATTCTTAAAGAAACGGAGTGAAAATGTCGCGCTACAAATCTTATCATACAATTGAAAATCTGCCGAATTTAATCGGTCAAGAAGTAACGTTAAATGGTTGGGTGTATGACACAACAAGCAAGGGTAAGTTACAGTTTATCAAACTACGTGATGGCAGCGGAATTGTGCAATGCGTAGCGTTCAAGCAGAATATCTCGGAGGAAACATTTGAAACGGCACGCTCGCTTACGCAGGAAAGTTCGGTTTCCATAACGGGTACGGTAAAAGCCGATGAACGTGCCGAAAATGGCGTTGAAATTGATGTAACAGGCCTTAAATTATGGCAATTAGCCAAAGACTATCCTATAACTCCCAAAGAGCATGGCATAGAGTTCCTTATGGAACACAGGCATCTGTGGTTGCGCTCTTCGCGACAACGCGCCATTATGCGTATTCGTGCGGCCGTAGCAAAAGCCATCCGCGATTTCTTCGACGGAAACGGCTTCCGCTTGCAGGATTCACCTATTCTTACGCCCAATGCTTGCGAGGGAACCTCCACGCTGTTCTCAACCGAATATTTCGACCTAGGAAACGCTTATTTATCGCAATCAGGACAACTCTATGCCGAAGCAACCGCCATGGCGCTTGGCCGCGTTTATACGTTTGGGCCTACTTTCCGCGCCGAAAAATCAAAAACCAGACGGCATTTAACGGAATTTTGGATGGTGGAGCCGGAAATGGCATTTTTCGATTTGAACGACGATATGGATTTGGCCGAAGATATGGTGGAATATATCGTGCAATACGCATTGAAAACCTGCCAACCGGAACTGAAAATCATGGGGCGCGATGTCAGTAAGTTAGAGGCTGTGCGCCGCCCGTTCCATCGCATGAGCTATACCGAAGCAGTGGAATGGTTGAATAAAAATAATGTAAAACTGAATAAAAAGAATCAGGACGGTACTGAAAGTCAATACGATTTTCCTTGGGGTGAGGACTTCGGCGCACCGCAGGAAGAGGCTATTATGAGCCAATTCGATAAACCGTGCATAATTCATCGCTATCCGTCGGAAGTCAAAGCATTTTATATGAAACGTGACCCCGAGAATCCAAAAGTTGCTCTTGCAATGGATATGCTCGCACCCGAAGGAGCCGGAGAAATTATCGGCGGCAGCCAGCGCGAAGATAATTACGATTTATTGTTGGAACGTATCCGCCATGAAAATTTGTCGGAAGAAGCATTCCAATGGTATTTAGACCTAAGAAAATATGGAAGCGTGCCACATTCGGGTTTCGGACTTGGGCTTGAGCGAACAGTAAAATGGATTTCCGGCGCAGAGCATATACGCGAGGTAATTCCTTTCCCAAGAATGATCTACCGCATTGTGCCCTAAATCTGAAATATTGACTTGGCATATAAAAGCCGCAGTCCGTTACGACTGCGGCTTTTTTTTCGGACGCGGGATTTTGGGCTTGAATTTTACTCTCGTTTCTTGCGTTTCTTTACGTATCTCGCTTGCAAGGTGGCGAATTTGTTGCAAAGTACGCCTAAGACGTATACCTGCTTCACGATTCTCTTTTTCGTGAAATTTACGATAATCATCTTCGCAAGATATAACTAAATCCAGCAATTCATTATATCGGTCAGTCATAAATGTTAAATTCTAATTTTTCAAATTATTTTAACGAATAATTACAAAGGGAAGTGCATTACGCGCACCGTCAGCATAAAGACGTAAAAAATAAGAACCTTGTGAGAACTTCGATACATCGAAAGATACTCGATGATTTCCCATATTGAATTTACCCGAATATTGACTTCCAATCTCTTTACCAATAGCATCATAAACAGTTAATTCAACATTATCTATTGTCTTGGGCAAATAAAATTCTACTTGACAATTATTTTTTGAAATAGTTGGATATAAACTCATTAGTGTTGGCACATCGGGTAAAGGGTTAAAATGAAATCCGGAGCCAATATTAAATTCTTTTGCTACTTTGCGTATTTCGCGAACTCCGTTCTTTAATTCGCTAAGATTCGGGGCCGCACCTATTGCAAAAGCAATTCGTGTGGTTCTACCGGCATCGAGAGAAATTGGGCCAGCGGCAACAACCATAGAAATATCAGTTTGAGAAGAAGCAAGTCGCGCAAGTCCGCTTGAAATCATTTTCCATTTTTCTGAGCGAGTAAAGCCGTCATATACACCTGGATTATCTGCTGTTGTTCCGTCATTATCAATGGCAAAGAAGTTAATAGGTTGTTCGGTCAGTAATGCGACTGCCGTATAAGGCGTGGTTGAATCGGTTGCATTGAAAGCATAACCAAAGCCTTCTTTACCATCGAACATTGCAATATTATCGCTTCCGCCTGCACCAATATCCCAGTCGAAATATAATCCGACGTGCAGAAAATCCATTGGTAAATTTGTGGTATTCGTTATATCATAAGCAGTTATAACGAAATTATCGCGCCCATCACCCGTAAATTGATAGCAACTCTGTTCGACTTTTACTCCCGCTTCATCAATATTGCCGGAATCTGCATATTCAGTAAAGCCGTCCATTTGTGATATATTTCCCGGTTTCTGTGTATTGAAAATTTCCGATGTATTAAATGAAAAATCTTGAATACTTTGATTTGACGAGCGCGCCACATTGGAGAGTTTTTCTGCTGAAGTTCCTATGATTAACGAACCTTCATAAAGCAAATTAGCTCCGTTTTTGAAGCGAAATCCATTGCCTTGTTGATTTGCAGGATAATCATTGTACGCAATATTTCCGCGACTATTAAAAGTTACGGAAATATTATTGGCATTCATAGTTCGATATGTCGGATTTGCCGTCAGCGAAAAATATCCTTGTGAAGTCATTCCCGAATCGCTGATATTCACAGTCCATTCGAGCGGATAATTAGGCGGAATATCGGCTGGAATTACAAAAGAGAACGTTTTTTCAGGTGTGATTTCTGCGCCCGATACCACATTACCCAATATAATTTCTTCCGGTATTGCTTTAATTCCGAGTGAAGAAGACGATGAAATAGAAATACGAGCATTTTGAAGCGGTGCCAGCAAATTTCTAATTGTAATCGAAACGGTTATACGCTCATTCGGAGAAAATATACCATCGGGTTTTTCTTCCGTAATATGTGCCGCTGTCATTTCTGCCCATTTGAGATTTGTCTTGGTCAATGCTTGCAAAAAATTAACGCGCCCCGCACCGAGTTTTCCGTTAAAGCCATAGTTAAGCGAATCAATATTATCAGCCGATGCTTTGATGTGTGCGCCTACTTGTTCGGGCGTGTAATCGGGAAATTGCATCCGAACAAGAGCGGCAAGTCCGGCGCATACGGGCGAGGCCATTGAAGTGCCGCTGTTATAGCCGTATTCGTTAGACGGAAGCGTGGAATAAATGCTTTTTCCCGGCGCGCAAATATCCACAGTACCATGAAAATTGGAAAAATTGGCTTTGTTGTCGTTTTCATCGGTTGCGGCAACAGATATTACGCCCGGATAAGCAGCAGGGTAAAACGCCGTATTAGAACCGTCATTGCCCGCGGCGGCCACTATAACCGCGCCGAGTTTTTGCACCGCAAATACTATCTCGGCTTCGGATTCCGAGCCGGCCGAGCCGCCCCAACTGCAATTTATCACTTTTGCACCAACTGCCGCCGCATATAGTAATCCATTGTAACTGTTTGAAACCGAATTACTTCCTGCATCATTGCCAATTTTTACGGGCAGTAGTCTTACGTTAATTGCCGCACCTGCTACGCCTATTCCGTTATTAACAGCCGCACCTGCAATTCCGGCAACATGAGTCCCGTGCGGATTGCCCGGCATAGGGTCATTATCGCCGGTTTCTGGCGAAGCAGAGCTTACAAAATCCCAACCTTTCCAATCGTCAATATAGCCGTTATTATCATCGTCAATTCCGTTACTGCGTTTATTGCGTCCTTGCGTGTCAATACCGTCTTCGCCCGCATTTACATACATTACGGGCGATAAATCTTCGTGCAAATAATCTACTCCCGTATCAACTATAGCCAAAAGCAAAGGTGCTGCCGACGTATCAACCAATTCCCATGCTTCAAAAGCATGAACTAAAGGCAATTGATATAATTTGTCAATATACGTGTCATTAGGAATTTCTGCAAAAAAACGGCGTTCAGGAAGAATCTCCGCGTATTCAATAAATTTAGCATCACGTAACTTACTTGAAATTAAAGTAATATCCGTACCTGACGGAAAATCAATTGCGCATAATCTCTCAACATTATCGGCAACCGATTGGTTTGATTTGCGTAAATTTTGTGCTTGCTCGTGTTTGCGTATTGCTTTCAGCGTCGCGTCGCTGACCAAAGGTTTTGTTTTGTGGGTGCCGAATAATCGTCGTATTGCGTCTATTCCTCCCGTTCGTCCGTCGGAAACCCACTTAATATATGCGTCGGAGTTTTCGCGCAATTTCACGGCTATTGTATTTTGAGCGAGCGTTGGAAATGCAAATAAAAACAAGGCAATAATTCCCGAAAATATTGCGGCTGGTTTTGTACTTTTCATTGCGTAGGTTTTTGCCTTAGTAAAAAATTACGTTTAATTCCGTGCAGTCATGCAATATTAAGCGTGCAGTATCGCCCGAAGTTACGCGGGCTACTCCGGACGGCGTTCCGGTAAAAATGCAGTCGCCTGCCCGCAAGTCGAAAATATCGGAAAGATAGGAAATTAACTCGGCAAAGCCACGTTCCATCTTGCGCGAATCACCAAATTGCCGCTGTTCGCCGTTAATGTACAGAGTAAAAGTCAAATGCGGCTCTTTTGTGCCGAAAAAATCCGTAGGAACTATTGGCGACATTGGAGCAGAGCCGCGAAAACTTTTCGATGTAGCCCAAGGCTCGCCGCGTTCTTTGGCACGTTTTTGTACGTCGCGGGCAGTAAGGTCGAGACCAACTGCATATCCTGCAATTACACCGGCGGCTTCCTCCGGCGAAAGTCGAGCGCAATCGCGCCCGATTACGGCTATAATTTCCGCCTCGTGATGTATTTCCTGCGAAAAAGCCGGCAATTCTACTTTACTGCCCGACGGAAGATATGCCGCCGGCGGCTTGATAAAAACAATAGGATTTTCGGGCATAGTTGCACCCATTTCGCGTATATGTTCGGTGTAATTTCTGCCTATGCAGTAAAAAGTTCCTACCGGCAAAGTGCGTCCGTCGGTAAAACTGAGAGTTCGCAAATCAAGTTCTGACATAAAATATAATTTTTCTTTGAAAAAATCCGGCTAAGGTTTTCAGATATTGGCAAATGCGGGGGATTTTTAGCATTGGACTTCAATCAATGAACGAACTTCCAATTTACCGAAAACGTTCAATTGAAGCCGTTTACCCGCCGTTACGTTCAAACCGCTGTTGTAGGCAGTGCTTTAGTTTCGCTCTGCTGCATCTCTTATCGCTTGTTCCAAATTGTCTCCAATAAAATCGTATTGTTTCAACTGTTCTACATTATCCTTTCGGATGTGAAGTTGTCCTTCGTTACCTTTATTTCCTCTATGCCGCCCTTTTGAATCATGAGGATTCTCCAAAACCTCATTACTGCTCATAACCCAAAGGACTATTTGGTCTCTGTAAACAGCAACCCAAATAAATACGTCACAACATTGTGGCTTTAATTGTTGGAAATTCATCAAGAAATTTTTATTCGTATTTCTTGAAAGTGCTTTCATATACAATGGTTCTTCACTCTCGCTATCAACCGCTCTTGATGCCTTAACTTCAATTCTTATTCCGTCTAACCATAAATCATAGTCACCTGAATAATTTGGGTCAAGTTTTTTGTTAGGGCTTTTAAGTTTGGAACATTTTCCTTGAATATAAGTTTGTGCAAATTTTTCTCCGAATCCTCTCAGAGCCGATATTTCAAAGACCCAGAGATTTGGATTTGCACTTATGTACTCGGTTCTAATATCTATGTATTGTTCATAGGTTAACCCGCCTCTTTCTATTAGATTACAAATCAAATGTTCATATTCATTAAATGGGAAAATGGATCGGTCATCATCAATCATTTGAAGATCTTATTCAAGGTCGCTTGCCGAACCGGAAAATGATTCAATAATTTTAGTCTTTAGCTCTGTAAGTTCCATCGCTTGTTTTGATTATTTGTAAATAGTTTAAGTAATCTGCTTCAGTAAATTCTCGGTTACTTGAAAAGTAGTCCGTGTGAATAGGAAGTAATTCAAGGTCGCCCCTAAGTACTTTATGAGTTGAAAATAGTTTTTTGAAAAGCCAATTAATTATTTCACTATTTAACAGCATTGTTAATTGCTCGGCGGTTATTCCAAGATTTATTGGAACAAGAATATTCGCACTATTTAAAACATATCGTTGTTGGTTGTCATAAAAGAAACAAAGATCAGAAGAAATAAATTTATAAATCAATTTTTCGTCTGCTTGATACATTTTTAGAGGCGCAACTTGTTGAAAATTGGAAAAATCATTAAGTATGAATGTGCTTGGTTCTTTCAATTCGGATTTTGTAATATCAGAGCCTTTGTAGATTGGAACATAACCCTCTTTGGGTTCGTCAATGCAAAATCTATCGTTATTCCCGGTTACAATTCCTAATGCCCAATTCGCTCTACCTTTAAGCGTAACGTGTGGCATTGAATAAAGCTGCTTGATAACCTGTGCTTCTGTTTCATTAGTCCAAAAGTTGAATATGTTTTTGGGATTCTCGGTAAATGATTCTAAGGTCCTATTGAATACTTTATCTTCTAAACAACATTCTATGAGGTCAAGTGAATTTGATGTTTGATTCTTTATCACAATAGCCTGTGCTTTGGTTACTAAACCTTTGAAAGCTTTACCGTAATCTACAAATCGCAATATTCGTTTTGACATTACCTTCCTACGGATGTCTTCAAAAGTAGTAATGTTGAAAAATGCTTCTTGAATCAAAAAACCTAAGAATCCATCAGGCTTAAGAATAGATAGACTGGCTCCAAAAAATAAAGATGTCGTATCTAAACTATTTCCGCATCCATATAATGAAGAATACATTTCTTTGGCAGATTTTTCAATTTTCTTGCCCCAAGGCGGATTAGTGAAAATCAGGTCGAAAGATTTGCCTTCTCTACTTAATTTGGCTGCTTCTTGCAGAAAGTCGCCAACTTTTACATTTTCTGTATCATAGCCGAATTCGTCTTTTATTCTCTGCCGGGTAATTAAAACAGCATTTTCATCTATGTCAAATCCATACACATTTTCAGGTGCAACTCCCAGCTGAATTGCCTCAATAAGAAAATTTCCAGAACCGCAACAAGGATCTAAGAATTTTAAATCAGATGTAATTTTTATGTTTTTGAATAAATCTTTCGCAATCCAAGAAGGTGTGTAATAAACGCCCTCTTTGTTTCTATGAGAATCCGAGAGTGAATTTTCGTATTCAATACCTATTTTTTCCCCTTTGTATTTTTTTATCAGTACATCAACTTTGTCAGAAGCCTTTTTATGGTCGTGTCCGTCTTTTAATAACTTATTAGCCCTTGCATTCAATTTCTCTTTCCCGGCTACTTCACTAATAAATTTCTCTAAAGACTCTTGAGAAATTAATCCCTTGCCCGATTGAATCAAGTAACCTGTCTTAATCCAATTCCTAATTGTTGCGGTTGATACATTGACGGTTTTTGCCGCTTGTTCTATTGTAACTTCGTATATCTCTATTTCACCGAATATGTTTGTCGGCATAGTTCAAATGCTGGAATTGTTATGAACTTTGGTTGTCCGTATTTTAAGCATTATCGCTAACGTCTTGCTTGTGACGGCTCGACGCAGGGCTGGTCTTTACCAACAAAAACTCAACTTTTTACTTATGTAGAATGCTTGATTGAAGCTGTTTGCTTGTTGTTTTTGGGTAATGAGTTGTTGAAAATCGTTAATCCAATTTTATTACATTTTTGTTTTTTATTTTACATTCATGAATAAGTTCTTCTTTTATCCAATTAAGTCTATTATCATCAATCGTCTTAAGAATTTCAAGACAACCATCAAAGTCACCTGAATTCCTTTTTAATTCAGCAATCATAATTCTTTGGTCTAAATCTGCTGAGTCTAAAAGTGAGATTAATTTGTAACAATTTTCTCTCCACATGATTTCGTCATCTACACCAATAAACTGATTCTCACCTTTCCTGACTCTATCATTATATAAACGCCAAATCAGTTGACGAATAAAAAATTCCTCTTGCTCGTTTTCGGCAATTCCAGTATCAATTGCTTTGAAACAACCATCTATTTTCAAGGATTCTATAAGGTCAGCATTTTTACGCATTGGATTTTTATAATCATCAAATTCAACAGTTCCGATTTCTTTTAATTTATTTAACCAAAATATATTATTGCATTTTTTACATTTTGTAAGAATTAGACGCTTAGGCAGCATCGGTGCAATACATTTACCATCGGAATACATTTTTGCTCCAAATGTGTTGCCACTTATAAAACTAAATTTTTGCAAAAGATTGCCACAATTAGGACATTCGTAAATGTAAATAGGTCCCGGTAACATATTGTTCCTTTATTTTAATGTGTTATATCGTTTACTTAGCTTGTCGAAGGCGTTATTTCAGCACTGACTTTCAACCGAAGACGACACTTCAAATTCAGCAAAAAAACTTTCAATCGAAGATGTTTCCCGCCACTTTTGTTAAACGAGCTTTAGTGTCCGGCGTTTCTATTTTCTTTCTTTTATTGGTATCCAAATTTCCTCTTCAGATGTCGGGTCATTATTTTTGTATTTGTTACCCAACACTTCAAAATGTGGTCTGTCGTCCAAAACGTAGTCCGAACTTGGTAACCACATTCCTAAAATATGTTTAAAAATCGAGTTGTCGGCACTTGAACCTTTGTAGTCAAAAACTGCATAAAGTCCGCTTGGCAAAACAAAAGTGTCCATTTCATTCGGCACATTGTCAAAGTCCGCAACTTCAACCGTTGCCCACTTTTCAAATTCGTTTGTCGGTTTGAAGTCTGCAAAATATTTTGGTTTGTAAACAACTATTGAAATTAAATCGCCTGTCAAGTTGTTGGTGATTTCATTTCGTCTTGGCATAAAACTTTTCCATAATTCGCCTGTTTTGTAGTTTGCAAAACTCATTGTCAGTCGCTTTCCGACTAATTTCTTTTCGTTTATTGTTTCAATTCTTGGCATCATTTTTCTATGTCAATGTCGTATTTGTCTAAGAGTCCTGAAATGCCCGATAATGAAAATTTCGCTTTCTTGATACGGTTAGTTTCGGGGTCAATGGAATAATTGTAAGAAGTCCGAAAGTCGGCTTTTTCAAGTGTTGAGTGGTCAAATATGGCTTGTTCTAAATTACAGTTGTCAAACACAGCACTTGTCAAGTCGGCTTCTGCAAAGAAAGTTTCTTGTAATTGTGAATTTCTAAAAATCGTTTTTTTAATTTTTGTTTTGTAAAACGAAGAATTATTGAGTTGGCAACCGTCAAACGAAAAAGAAAGTCCAAACTCGTTACAAGAGTCAAACCTAAGTCCCAGCATTTTGCAACCTTTGAATTTCACGTTCCGAAACGCTGTGTTGTTTATTTTTGCCAAACTGAAATTGCAACCGTTGAATGTGCAGTCTATAAACTTAAATTCAGAAAGGTCGCTGTCGGCAAAGTTGTAACTATTGAAAATGCAGCTTTCGTATTCGCCTTTTGTCGGCAAATTATTTTTGTCAAAGGTTATGTCTTGTGTAAAATTTTCCTGCATTTGCTTGTTCTGTCATTTTGCGCAGTGTACCGTTACCGCCACTAACGGTTTATGTGTCGGCGTTGGCGGGGAGGTTCGGCACCGGCTTTCAATCGGAAACGAAACCATAAATTTAACAAAAAACATTCAATCGGAGCCGTTTCCAGCCGCTTTTGGAAATACACAAATTTTTCTTAGTCAAAATAATTGCGTTTTGTAAACATCTTCTCTGAAATAATCGGGTAATAACGAGTTTTCTAAACTCTTCTGTGAAAATAAATATCGTCCATCACAAACAAAACCTAATTCATACCAATTCACCGAATTAAGTTTTTCGCATAATTTCTTTTCATCTGCTTCCGGATTATTTGGAAATATCGCCAAAACAGAGCCATCGTAATTTTTACATTCATGAGTAAAAAACGGATATTTATTTCGTGTTTTTGAATTTACGTAAATTCTTTTTTTATCGGTAATATAATGTAATCGCCCCCATTGCCACCAATTTGTTTCGTCGAAATTTCTAATTCTTCTCGCCAATAAAATTTCTTTGTGCTTTTCTAAATAGTTGTTTCTTACATTAAAAATCATTTTTTTTGTTTTTCCTGTTTTGCAAGTTGAAGAACAAACAAATTCAGTATCAGCGTATTTTTCATTTGAAAAAATTTTATCGTTTCCACTTACCGCACCAACTTTTACAGAGAAAACGTCTCTAAAAACTAACGGATAATAATTATCTGTGAATAACAGCTGTCCATTGCAAAAAACAAATTCTTTTGTAATATTTGTTTTACGCGAAAAATTATCTTTTTC
>JAANMT010002144.1_pt1 | contig 17207 bp, 15 predicted proteins | sample 7279711 | NCBI WGS metagenome assembly JAANMT01 (sample SAMN14094538, study PRJNA606508) | bioreactor metagenome | isolation source: A lab-scale SPAN reactor treating ammonium-rich wastewater day 1 | place: Ireland: Galway | collected 2017-01-16 | reverse complement strand
ATCGTAATCATTTGTCTGCCCAAGGTCAAACGCAATCAGCGCCCTTTGTCCAAGGTTTAGCATACCCACCTGCTGTACCCAGAAACTCCCAGTTGACGAAGAATATATCTGATTATATATTATAGTGTATATAATACGCATCCTGCATCATCCGGTGGAACCTGACTTTAGAAGGCCAGGGGGAACGGCGTGACCAAGATTCTGATCAAGAATGCCCGCTACTTGATCCTGACGGCAGAACGCATTATTGAGCAGGGCGCGCTCTACATCGAGAGCCAGCGTGTTGCAAAGGTGGGGCACACAACTGACCTTCGCGATCAAGAGGCTCAGTCCGACATCGTCCTGGACGCGGGAAACAAGATCGTGATGCCGGGCCTGATCGACGCCCACAACCATATCGGCGAGTCACACATGTTCCCGGTCATGGGTTTGCTGCGCGAGCCCCTGCGAGGGATCGGCGACGCGCTGGAGCGCTTTGTGTGGCCAGCCTACGTGTGGACGCCGGAAGAAGCGGTCTACGACCTCGAATTGTTCGGCTTTCTGAATCTGATCAAACATGGCACGACGAGCACTTCGGATGCCTTCATGTATCCGGATGAGTGCGGGCGGGCGGCAGTTGACAGCGGTTTGCGAGTCGAGCTTGCGCCCACGCTGATCACCAGCATCCGCCTACCCGACTCAAACGGGCCTGAAGATGATCTGCAGCGCACCGAGCGCGCTATCCAAACCTGGCATGGCGCGGCAGATGGTCGCATCACCTATCGCGTGCACCCCTCGGCGACGTACAACTGCCATGCCTGGTTTCTTGAAGCCTGCGCTGCTCTGGCAAAGCAGTACGACGTTGGTCTGGCAACCCACATTGCCGAGTCCAACGATGAAGTCGAGCGCGCCTTGCAGGTATGGCCGGAAGGTCTGGTCCGCAGGGCGCAGGCGTTGGGCCTGACAGGCCCTAAGAGCCTATTCTTCCACAGCTGCGTGTTGAACGATGACGAAGTCGCAATCTATGCCGAGACAGGCAGCTCCTCCGCGCACTGCCCGCTCACCAACTCGCGCAAGGGCGTCGTGTCTCCTGTTCCCAGGATGTATGAGCGGGGAGTGAACGTGGGGCTGGGCACCGATCTGCCCAACCAGGACATGTTCAACGTGCTGCATCTGGTCAAGGAAATTCACCCGGTAAAAGCGGGTTCGCACCACGGCCTCTCGCCACACACAATTTTCGATATGGCAACCCGTGGCGGGGCACGCGCTTTGAACCTCCAGGGCGAAGTCGGCACGTTGGAGCCGGGCATGAAGGCCGATGTGATCACGCTCGACCTGGCCCGCAACACGCGGCTCTTCCCGCTGATCCCAGAAGTATTGATCTACGAGTTGGTCTTCCGCGCTTCGGGGTGCGACGTCTCAGATGTGATCGTGGATGGGGAGCTGCTTATGCAGGATCGAAAGCTCCTGCATCTGGATGAAGAGCGGATCATCCAGCGGGCGCAGCAATGGACGGATCGCTACCTGGCAGACTATTTTGCCAAAGTCGATCGCGGCGAAAAGCTCGTGGTCTGGCAGCACCCAGAATTTCAGGCATGAAGACAATTCCAGAAGAGAGCCCGCTTACCATGCTTACCGGGGCGCTTCATGAAGGGCTCATCTACCGCCCCGAAACTGCCCGTTGCAGTCCGGATCAACCCACCAAAGGAGGTGCCTAACGCGCCATTGATTCAGTAATGTGCCGATCCGACAACGACCCAGTCTGGAGGAAGAGAAAATGTCCACTCGAACACGATCAATTGTGCTGCTGCTTGTCCTCACGCTGACTGTCGTGCTCGCCGCGTGCGCGCAGGCGACGCCCGAACCCGCGCCAGAACCGGCGCCAGCCGAGCCCAGCCAGCCTGAACCTGCCGAAGAGCCAGCAGAACCGGTAGAGGAACCTGCGGCAGAAGAGCCTGCCGAGGAGCCTGCCGAGGAACCAGCAGAAGAGCCGCTCAAGGTGGCGCTGCTGCTCTTCGGGCCGCTGGCCGATTCGGGCTACAATGCCACCGCCTATGAAGGCCTGCTGCAAGCGGAAGAAGACCTCGGGGTAGAGGGCGAGGCGTTGGAAATCCTGGAGGTGCCGGACTTTGAGCCAGCGATGCGCGACTATGCCAGCCGCGGATACGATCTGATCATCGGGCACAGTACCCCCTTCCGTGATCCGGCGATTGCCCTGGCGGACGAGTTCCCGGACACCAAGTTCGTCATCCACACGATGTTCGAGAGCGACAAAGACAACGTGGCTTTTGTGTACCTGCGCAACGTCGAGAGCCACTACATAGCGGGCATTCTGGCGGCCAGCATGTCCGAGACGGGCAAGATCGGCTTCATCGGCGGCGTTGAGTTGCCGGCGCTGGTTGCCAACCTGAACGCCTACATCGAGGGCGCGCAATCGGTCAACCCAGACGTCGTGGTGTCGGCCTCCTTCCTGGGGAGCTTCGATGACCCGGTGAAGGCCAAAGAAACCGCGCTGGCCCAGATTGCCGATGGCACCGATGTCATTCTCGATTCGGCTGCTGCTGCTGGCCTGGGCATTCTGGAAGCGGCTGAAGAAAACGACACCTACGTGATCAGCTACGTGGACGTGGGGAGCGACACCGCGCCGCCCACCATGATCGCCTCGGTCTTGCCGGACTATGGCAAGTTGGTGCGCTTCGGCATCGAGCTGGCCATGGCGGAGCCGTTCGACCCCTCGCTGCATCTGATGAACCTCGAAAACGGGGTCATCCGCATGGTGATGACCGATCTCGTGCCCGACGATGTGCAGGCTGCGGTGTTGGAAGCCCAGCAGCAGATCATCGACGGCACGCTGGTGCTCGAAGAGAACTTCGAACGGACTGACTGACCCTGCAAAGTACCCCGTGGGGAGGGCTCGTTCCCTCCCCACGGCTCGAACTTGCTCCACCTAGATCATCGCTGGCAACGTCAACGGCACCTTCAATCTCAAGCCCTACTTGCAGGTCGCCTGCAAACTTGCCAATTGCAGGCGACTAATCAATGCTTAGACAGCACGAGCACGTTTTCCGTGATCAACTAACCAACCATGCTCTTCGCAGACGCTTGAACCAGTGCATGTCTTAAGAAAGTGGTGAAGTGCGATGCTCCTCCAAATGATCGGCATCACCAAACGCTTTCCAGGGGTGTTAGCCAACGACAATATTGACCTGGACATCGAGGCGGGCGAAGTCCATGCGCTGCTGGGCGAGAACGGCGCTGGCAAGAGCACCCTGATGACGATCCTGTACGGGCTCTATCGCAAGGACGAAGGGCAAATCCTTTGGAAAGGAGAACCCTATGAGCCGCGCGATCCCCAGGACGCGATCGCACGCGGCATTGGCATGGTGCACCAGCACTCCACCCTGATCCAAAGCCTTTCCGTGGCAGAGAACATCGTCCTGGGGCAGCATTCAACCAGCGGGCCGTTTTACGACGCTGGCACTACCGAGACTCTTGTCGCAACACTTTGCGCGGAATATGACATTCCTGTCGACCCCAGAGAACGGGTAGAGAACCTGGCCAGAGGCACGCAGCAGTGGATTGAGATTCTCCGCGCGCTTTCGCGTGGCGTTGAGCTGCTGATCCTCGACGAACCGACATCGGCGCTTACCCCGCAGGAAGCTGACCGCCTGTTCATCACGGTGCGGAAGCTGGCCGACCAGGGGAAATCGGTCTGTTTCATCACCCATAAGCTTGATGAGGTAATGGCATCTGCCGACCGGGTAACGGTGCTGCGCGATGGTCGCCATATCGGGACGGTCGCCAGGCAGGACACCGACCCCAGAGCGCTGGCCAGAATGATGGTTGGCCGCGATCTGCCCGGCGTGATCAAGAAAGAAGCCCAGGCCGGAGAGTGCGTGCTGCGGCTGGAGGACGTCTCGGCAGTGGGCGAAACGCAGCGCGGATCGCTGAAATCGCTCTCCCTCTCATTGTATGGCGGCGAAATCCTGGGCGTGGCTGGCGTAGCCGGGAATGGTCAGACTGAGCTGGCCGACGTGATCACTGGCCTGCGCAAGATCACCGCCGGGCGCATTTATGTGCGAGAGACAGATATCAGCGGCTTCTCGCCGCGCAAGATCATCGAGCAGGGTGTCGCCTACATACCGGACAAGCCGCGTCAGAACGCGGTATTTATGGCCTTTGACCTGGAAGACAACGTCGTCCTGGGCAACCAGTGGGCGGAGCCTATGGCACAGTCCGGAATCTTGCGCCCGCGTGAAATCAGGGCCCGCGCCCAACAGGTGATGGAGCAATATGATGTCAAGGCGCCATCCACCCGCGCTCTGACCAGGCAGCTTTCTGGGGGAAATCTGCAGAAGCTCGTCCTGGGGCGCGAGCTTTCTTGCGAGCCTGATGTAATTGTCGCGGTCAACCCGACCGCCGGGCTGGACGTGGCTGCCTGTGTCGATATTCGCTCACGCCTTGTCCAGGAACGCGATCGCGGCGTGGGTGTACTGATGATTTCAGCCGACCTCGACGAGATTTTCGAGATCAGCGATCGCATCGCCGTTCTCTACAATGGGGAAATCGTGGGCGATGTGCCTGCAGATGAGGCGGATCTTGAGGAGATTGGCCTGATGATGGCGGGGGCGAAAGCGCCCCCTTCGTCCTGAGAGCCAGACCCAGCTCGAGTGAGAAATCAAAGCAAGCGACCTTGCCGCGCGCACGCGGTGAGCCGCCAGGCCCGACTTAGAGCGGAAAAGGTGTCAAATGATGCAGCTACCCCAATCAAGCGCCAGCGACGTAGCGCCAGCCGAAGGTTCCCCAGAACAGGCCTCTAGACAGAGCAGGCTAACTGAATGGGTTGTCGATCGCTTTCGCTGGCAGTCTCTGCGCGAGATCGGTGAGGTCTTCCTGGCCCTGTTCGCAGCGCTGGCCGTGATGGGGATCATGATCGCGCTGATGGGCGAGAATCCCTTTGAAGCCTATCTGGTCATGATTAAGGGGTCGCTGACGACCAAGAACGGAATTGCAGAAACGTTGGTGCGGGCGACGCCTTTGATCCTGATCGGGCTGGGGATGTCGATCGCCTTCCGCAGCGCGATGTGGAACATCGGCGCTGAAGGGCAACTGTATATTGGCGCGCTGGGCGCTACCCTGGTCAGCCTGTACCTGACCGGTCTGCCGCCGGTCTTGCACGTTGGCCTGGCAATGATCGCCGGCTTCGCCTTTGGAGCCGTCTGGGGTGGGATACCGGGCTATCTGCGGGCCAAGTGGCATGCCAACGAAATTGTGATCACGATCATGTTCAACCACCTGGCCGTGCTGATCCTGGGCTATCTGCTGGCAGGCCCCATGAAGGATACCAGCACCCTGGTTCCGCAGCCTCAGACGGGGATCATCCAGGAGACTGCATTTCTGCCCCGCCTGATCCCTGGGACGCGCGCCCACTACGGTTTTCTGCTGGTGATCATCGCCGTCGCTATCACCTGGTTCTTCTTCAAACGCACTACACTTGGCTACGAGATGAGAGCCGTCGGGGCCAGCCCGCGCGTGGCTGCTTATGGGGGGATCAGTGTGGTGTTGGTCAGCACCCTGGCGATGGCGCTGAGCAGCGGGCTGGTCGGGCTGGCGGGCATGATCGAGGTCGCCGGGGTGCACCGCTATCTGATCTTAGGGATTTCTTCCAACTTCATGTTTCTGGGCATCGCGGTCGCCCTGTTCGGTGGCCTGAATCCGGTTGGCATTCTCTTTTCTGGCCTGTTGTTTGCGGCCTTCATGGTCGGCGCCGAGGCGATGCAAAGATCGGTAGGCATCCCCACCGCAGCCATTCTCCTTGTGCAGGGGCTGGCGGTGATCTTCATGCTGGCACGCCGGGTGATCCGGCGCAAGCGCTAGTCAGGCGAGAAGGAAACAGTCGATGGATTGGCAGAAGCTCGTTTCACAGGCTTTCATCATCACCGTGCTGGCAATGAGCATCCGGCTGGCTATCCCGCTGTTGGTCGCCGCGGTGGGTGAAGTCTTCGCCGAACGCGCCGGAATCCTGAATGTTGGCATCGAGGGCATGATGCTGATGGGCGCGCTGGGCGGCTTTCTGGGGTCGTATCTGACCAACAGCGCCTGGCTGGGCTTGCTGATTGGCATGCTCGCCGCGGGCCTGATCAGCCTGATCCACGCCTACCTGAGCATCACGTTAGGCACCGATCAAGTGATCAGCGGTATCGCCATTAACCTCTTGTGCATCGGCCTGTCCACCTTCTTGAACCGGGCGGTGTTCGGCATCCAGACCATTCCGCCCAAAGCGCCCTCATTCAGCACCATGGTTCCCAGAGGCCTGGAGGGGATTCCCGTAATCGGTCCTATCCTCTTCAGCCACAACATCCTTACCTACCTGGGCGTCTTTCTGACCCTGGTCGCGTATGTGGTCCTCTTCAGGACGGTACTTGGTCTAAAGATCACCGCCACCGGGGAAGACCCGCGCGCGGCTGAAGCGGTTGGAGTCAACGTCTTCCTCCTGCGTTATGTTGCGGTGGTCATCGGCGGCCTGATGGCTGGCCTGGCCGGGGTCACCCTGTCGCTTGGGCAGCTCAACTTCTTCAAAGAGGGCATGATCGCCGGGCGCGGCTTCATCGCCCTGGCGGTGGTGATGATCGGTCGCTGGAACCCGTTGGGTTTGATCGCCGCGGCGCTGCTCTTCGGCTTGGCTGACGCCTTCCAGCTCAACCTGCAAGCGCTGGGCTTTCGGGGCATCCCTTCGGAGGCTTTGCTCGCCTTGCCATACGTCCTGACCATCATCGCCGTGTTGAGCCGCCTGGGGCGCTCCGGCGCGCCCAAGGCGCTGTGCATTCCCTACACGCGTGAAACCTAGATCAGAGTGGCTCAGGCCGCCCGGCACAGGCAAACTGCGAGAGAGCAAGGTTCATGGCGCGACTGTTTGAATACCAGGGCAAACAACTGCTTGAGGAAGTGGGGATAACTGTTCCAGGTGGCGCGGTAGCCGCCTCGAAGGAAGAGGCCATGGCTATCGCCCAAGCGCAGGGTGTACCAGTGGTGCTCAAAGCCCAGGTCTGGTCGACCGGGCGTTCTAAGGCGGGCGGCGTGACTTTCGCCAGCGACCCGGCGCAGGCGGCGGCGGCGGCAGAAAAGCTGCTGGGCTCGGCAATCAAGGGCTTTCCGGTGCGTGAGGTGCTCGTCGAGCGACAACTGGCGATCGAGTGCGAGTATTACGCTGGCATCATTGTCGATGACTCCTTTCGCGTGCGAGCGCCGGTCGTGATCTTCAGCAGCGAAGGTGGTGTGGATGTCGAGGAGATTGCCGCACGCGCCCCGCAGAAGGTCGCCCGCGTCGCCGTCGACCCGCTGCAGGGGTTCAGTTACCCGGCTGCGTTAGACCTGATACGGCAGGCTGGCGCACCGAAACAGGTCCACGACGCGCTGGCCGGGGTGCTGGTGCGTCTGTACCAGTTGTTTGCCAGGTATGACGCGCGCTCGGTGGAGATTAACCCGCTGGTGCTGACGCAATCCGGCGAATTGGTCGCCGCTGATTGCCGGATCAGCATCGACGATGCCTCAGTCCAACGCCACCCGGAGCTGGCGATCGAGGTCGCCCGCGAATCGGACAGCCTGCCCAGTGAACTGGACAAGCTCGCCTGGGGCATTGAGGTGAAGGACTACCGCGGCAGCAGCTTCTTCGCTGAGTTCGGCCAGGAAAACGGGGGCGAGCCACGCATTGGCTTTCACGCCATCGGCGGAGGCGGCGCGCTGCTGGCCGCCGACACACTGATGCGAAGGGGCATGCGCCTGGCGAATTTTGCCGAAACCAGCGGCAACCCCCCGGCTTCGAAGGTGTATCGCATCGCCAGGACCATCCTGGCGATCCCCGATCTGGCAGGCTACTGCCTGCTGGGGCCGGTGCTGGCCAGCCAGGATCAATGGCATCACGCCCATGGACTGCTCAAGGCCTTTCGTGAGATGCTGCCGGGTCGCCCCGGCTTCCCGGTGGTGATCATGCTGGCGGGCAACAAGGAGGAAGAAACTCTGGACTTGCTGCGGCGTGGTCTGGGCGCCTTGCCGGTGCGTTACGCAGTCTATGGACGGGACTACATATACCGGCTGGATCAGGTCGCGGATCAGATGAAAGCGTTCTTGGATGCCTACCTTGCAGAAAGCTGAGATCACGTTCGAAACCCGCACCGGATCGGTGCACATCGATCTGTCTCCATGTGCAGAGTGCGACACCTACGCCTGTGTCAAGGCTTGCAGCCTGTACGGATCGAATATCTTCCGGCTGACCGGAGGCCTCCCGGCGCTGAAGATGCCCGTTCAGGAGGCTGGCAAGCAGTGCATTGAGTGCCTCGCCTGTGAACTGGCCTGCCAGATGGACGGCTTAGACGCGATCACCATCAGACTCCCGATCGCTGAAGTGGAAAAGGCTTAGAGTGGCTATTCTGCTGGACGAAAACACGCGCTTCCTGGTGCAAGGGATCACCGGGCGCGAGGGCGCCGCGCGCACGCGTTTTATGAAATCCTACGGCACGCAGGTGATCGCCGGAGTCACCCCCGGTAAAGGGGGCCAGCGTGTCGATGACGTGCCGGTGTACGACCACGTGCAGGAGGCGGTTGAAGCCCACGGCCAGCTTGACGCAACGGTAATCTTCGTCTCCGCGCCATATGCCAAAGCCGCGGTAGTCGAGGCGCTCGAAGCAGGGATCAAGCTGGTCGTCATGCCGGTAGAGCGGGTGCCGCTTCACGATACGCTGGAGATGGTGGCCTTTGCCCGCCAGGCTCAGGCCCGGATACTGGGCCCAGGCTCGTTCGGTGTGATCAGCCCCGGCAAGGCAGTGGCAGGATGGATCGGCGGGAGCGAGGAGTTTGCGCGCGAGATGTTCCCGCCCGGCCACGTGGGGGTCATCTCACGCAGCGGCGGGCAGACGACCACCCTGGCCTGGGCGGTGGGGCGGGCCGGGCTGGGGATCAGCACCGCCGTGCACACCGGTTCGGAACCGGTGCTGGGCACGACACCGGCTGAACTGCTGCGCATGTTCGAGGCCGACGAGCAGACTCACGCGGTGGCCCTTTTCGGCGAGATCGGCACCGTGGCCGAAGAGGAGGCCGCGGAAATCATCGCTGCCGGTGAATTCACCAAGCCCCTGGTTGCTTTTATCGCCGGGGCTGGCATCCGGTCGGGCATGCGCTTCTCCCACGCAAGCGCCATCGTCGAGCGTGGCCGGGGGACTGCCGAGAGCAAGATCAGCGCACTGCGTCAGGCTGGCGCGCAGGCCTTCGACCGGCCAGAGGACCTGGCGCACGCGCTGACCCAGTTGATCTGAAGGAGTCCGGATTGCACGGTATGATGCTGCTTCGCTCGATGCTCTTTGTTCCGGGCAACAATATGCGCATGATTCACAAGGCGCGCGCCCTGCCAGCCGACGCCGTCGTCCTCGATCTGGAGGATGCGGTCCCTCTGATGGACAAAGAGACCGCGCGCCTGTTCATCCGGGACTCCATCACCGATCTGGCCGGGCATGGCGTGCAGGTCTTTGTGCGTCTCAACGCCGCCGCAACCGGTCTGCTGGAAGATGACCTCGACTGGGTTGTTCAGGCGGGCCTGCGCGGCCTGGTGCTGCCCAAGGCCGAACACGCCCAGGAGGTTAGGGTGCTCAACCAGGCGCTTGCCAGCCGCCTCGCGGAGAAGCAGATCGACCCGCCGGATGTAGCCATCGTGCCGCAGATCGAGAGTGCGCGGGGCCTGCTGCACGCGGCTGAGATCGCGGCCATACCCGGCGTCGCGGCCCTGGCTTTCGGCGCGTTGGATTACGCCCACGATATGGGTATCTCGCTCTCCCCGGATGGCGTTGAGTTGCTGTACCCGCGCTCGCATCTTGCCGTGGCGGCGCGGGCAGCAGGGGTTCAGGCGATTGATACGCCCTGGTTTGATGTCGAGGATCAGGAGGGATTGCAGCACGAGGCGCGGTTGGCGCGACAACTGGGCTTTGGCGGCAAGCTGTTGATCCACCCGCGCCAGATCGAGCCAGTGAACACGCTCTTCTCCCCCTCCGAGTCGGAGGTTGAGGCTGCCCGCAAGGTAGTTGAAGTCTTCAGGCAGGCCGAGGCGCGGGGGATAGGCGCGGTGTCGCTGGACGGCAAAATGGTCGATATTGCCTCATACGAGTTGGCCCAGGGCGTGGTCGCGCGCGCGCAGGCGATCGCCGAGCGGGCACACGGGGAGCTTGGCGCAGGCTGAAGCCACTACATCATAGGCAGCGTTGGGTAAGAACAGGGCGACCGCGCGATTGGTGAGGGCGATGAAAGAGATACCGGTAGCGAGAATCCAGAATGAGGTGGCGGCGCTGTGTGTGTCAGTCAACCATCATCTGACCGTGGACGTGCTGCAATCGCTGGAACGCGCCCAGGAGAGAGAATCCTCGCCGCAGGGCCAGGAAGTGCTGGCGCAGATCGTTGAAAATGCGCGCCTTGCCAGCCAGGAGGGCATCGCGCTTTGCCAGGACTGCGGCGTGACCGTGGTTTTCATCGAGTTGGGGCAGGATGTGCACATCGTCGGCGGCTCGCTGGTCGAAGCGATCCACGCCGGGGTGCGCCAGGGCTATCGCGACGGCTATCTGCGCACTTCGATTGTCGATGAACCTGCCCATGCGCGCACCAACACCGGCGACAACACCCCGGCGGTGATCCACACTGAGATCAGGCCGGGGGATCAATTGAAGATCAGTTTGATGGCCAAGGGCGGTGGCAGCGAGAACATGTCGCGCATGCGCATCCTGTCGCCGGCGGAGGGGCAGGCGGGGCTCAAGGACTTTGTGGTGGAGACGGTTGAACTGGCGGGCGGCAAAGCCTGCCCGCCCATCGTGGTCGGGGTGGGAGTGGGAGGCAGCTTCGAGCTGGCCCCCTACCTGGCCAAGAAGTCCTTGCTGCGCACCGTCGGGGAACCCCATCCAAACCCGCGGGTGGCGGCGCTGGAAGCCGAGCTGCTGGAGCGGATCAACCGCCTGGGCATCGGCCCGATGGGTTTCGGCGGTGAGGTGACCGCTCTGGCGGTGCATGTGGAAACCCACCCGGCCCACATCGCCAGCCTGCCGGTAGCGGTCAACATCCAGTGCCACAGCGCCCGGCACAAGAGCGTTGTGTTATGATTGAGCGCGGGAGCACGCCTTACGATGGTTAATGCCCTGAGCACGCCATTGACCGGTGAAGTCATTGAGGGATTGCACGCCGGGGATCGGGTGCATATCAACGGGACGTTGTTCGTGGCGCGTGACGCGGCGCACCAGCGCTTCTTGCAGGCGCTCTCCCGGGGGGAAGAGTTGCCGTTCGACATCGCCGGGCAGATCATTTACTACATGGGGCCAACGCCAGCCCGGCCGGGGCATGTCATTGGATCAGCCGGGCCTACCTCCAGCTATCGCATGGACGCCTACACCCCACCTTTGCTGGAACTGGGGCTTAAAGGCATGATCGGCAAGGGGCCGCGCTCCCCCGAGTTGCGCGCCGCGCTCGTGCAGCATCGCGCGGTGTACTTCGGCGCTATCGGCGGAGTCGGCGCACTGATCGCCCGCTCGATCCGGAAGGCAGAGGTCTGCGCCTATCCCGAACTGGGGCCGGAGGCCGTGCTCCGGCTGGAAGTCGAGGACTTCCCCGCTATCGTTGTCAACGATGTGCATGGGGGCGACGCCTTCGAAGAAGGCAAACGCCGCTATGCCAGGACAGAATCAACTGAATGAGCCCCGCGGTTTACAGGCAGCCATTTACCGGCGCTGTTCCGCATCAAACCAGGAGCACAGAGCATGGAATCGGCATCGCACCACCTGTCACCAGTCTGGCACCGCTATACCGACATCGTCGTCGAGCGCGGCGAAGGCTGCTATCTCTACGATGTTGAGGGCAATGCGTACCTTGATTTCACCAGCGGCATTGGTGTGACCAACACCGGCCACGCCCATCCGCGGGTGGTTCGTGCCGTTCAGGAGCAGGCCGCCAAGCTGCTGCACGGCCAGATCAACATCGTGCTGCATCGCCCCGTGCTGGAACTGGTCGAGGAGCTGCGGTCAATCGTCCCGGAGAGGCTGGACGGGTTCTTCTTCAGCAACAGCGGGGCCGAGGCGGTTGAAGCTTCCGTCAAGCTGGCGCGCATGGCCACCGGGCGCCCAAACATCATCGCCTTTCAAGGCGGCTTTCATGGGCGCACCATGGGAACCATGTCGCTGACCACCAGCAAAACGGTCTTCCGCGCCGGTTACCAGCCTTTGATGGCAGGCGTCTTCTTTGCGCCCTTTCCCTATGCCTATCGCTACGGCTGGACGCCAGAAGCAACGAGCGACTGGTGCCTGGACGAACTGCGCTTCATGCTTCAGACGCAGACCGCCCCGCAGGAAACCGCCGCCGTCCTGATTGAGCCGGTGCTTGGCGAGGGTGGCTATGTTGTCCCGCCTGCGGGCTTCATGGCCGGTCTGCGCGAGATCTGCGACGAACACGGCATACTGCTGATCGTTGACGAGATTCAGTCCGGCTTTGGCCGCACCGGACGCTGGTTCGCTCATGAGCACTTCGGGGCGGCAGCCGATATTATCGTGATCGCCAAGGGGCTGGCCTCCGGCCTCCCGATCTCAGGGGTGATCGCCAGCATGGAGCTGATGCAGCGCTGGCCTTCCGGCTCGCATGGCGGGACCTATGGCGGCAACGTCGTTGCCTGTGCAGCCGCGGCTGAGACAATCCGTGTGATCCGCGAGGAAGGCTTGCTGGAGAACGCCAGTGCGCGCGGCGAGCAGTTCCGGGCCGGGCTGGCGCACCTTCAGGAGGCGCACCCGGAGATCGGCGACGTGCGCGGTCTGGGGCTGATGAACGCGATTGAGTTGACCACCGCCCAGGGCGAACCTGACTCGGCGCTGGCGCACCAGGTGATTGCAAATGCACGCGATGAACACCTGCTGCTGTTGGGCTGCGGCTCTTCTGACAACGCCATTCGTTTCATCCCGCCGCTGGTGGTCAGCGAGGCGCAGATCATGCAGGGGCTGGCAATCCTGGACAATGCGCTGGAGAATGCCAAAAGCTGAACACACCGGACTGGGCGGACGTATAGCGCGATTAAACGATTAGAATAAGGTTTGGAGGCAGGCAGTTGGAAGAGCGAGTGTGGCGTCTGGATACCAAGCGGCGCGAGTTGAGGATGGAGGCGGTGCCCGCTTCCTGGGAGCGGCTGGGCGGGCGGGCTTTGATCGCCCGCATCCTGCTCGACGAGGTCCCGCCCGGCTGCGACCCGCTTGGCCCCAGCAACAAGTTAATCTTCGCCCCCGGATTGCTGGTCGGGCACATGGTTTCTTCTGCCGACCGCATCTCGGTCGGGGCCAAAAGCCCGCTGACAGGCGGGGTCAAAGAGAGCAACGCAGGCGGATCAACCGGGCTGAAGCTCGTCCACCTCGGCATCAAGGCCTTGATCCTGGAGAATCAGCCGGACGATGATCGCTGGTGGCTGGTGCATCTGAGCGCGGGGGGCGCACGCTTTGAACCGGCGGACGATCTGCTTGGGCTGGGGGTCAACCAGGCGGCGGAAATCCTGCTCGACCGCTACGGGCCGAAATCCGGCGTGAGCCTGATCGGCCCTGGCGGCGAGATGCGTATGCTGGCGGCTGGCATTCAGAACCTGGACAAAGACCGGGTGGCCTCGCGCATCAACGCCCGCGGCGGGCTGGGCGCGCTGATGGGCAGCAGGCAGATCAAGGCGATCGTGATCGACGCGAGCGGCGGTCAGGCGCCCCAATTGGCCGACCCCGAACTCTTCAAGGCCGCCAAGAAGTACTACACAAAAGAGTTGCTTGCCCACCCGCAGACCGAGACATACAGCAAGCTCGGAACCTCCTCGATGGTCAACATGTGTGACGTTTTCGGCGGGCTGCCCACCCGCAACTTCTCCAGCGGGAGCTTCGAGGCCGCCGAACAGATCAGCGGCGAGACAATGCGCGAGCTGATGCTTGCCCGCGGCGGCAAGAGCAACACCACCCACGCCTGCATGGCAGGCTGCGCCATCCGCTGTTCCAACGTCTTTGGCGACGCGGACGGCGAGATGGTGGCCTCGCCGATCGAGTACGAAACCATCGGGCTGATGGGCTCCAACCTGGGGATCGACAATCTGGACGACATTGCCCGCCTCAACCGCGAGGCCAACGACCTCGGCCTGGACACGATCGAGATCGGCGCGGCGCTGGGTGTGGCAGCCGAAGCGGGCGTATGGGAATTCGGCGATGGCACGCGAGCGCTCGAACTGATGGATGAGATCCGGGCTGGCACGCCTCTGGGTCGCATCCTAGGCAACGGCGCAGCCCTGACCGGGCGCGCCTTTGGCATCCGGCGCGTCCCGGTGGTTAAGGGTCAGGCGATCTCAGCCTACGACCCGCGTGCGATCAAAGGCACGGGTGTGACTTATGCCACCACCCCGCAGGGCGCTGATCACACCGCCGGGCTGACCATCCGGGCCCAGGTGAAGCACACCGATCCCGGCCCGCAGATGGAACTCTCGCGCAAGATGCAGATCAGCAACGCCGCCTGGGACAGCCTGGGTATCTGCCTGTTCGGCAGCTTCGGCTTTGCTGCTGCGCCGGGCGCGGTGCGCGATCTCCTGCGCGGGCGCTATGGCTGGCCGGTTGGCGACGAGATCCTCCAGGAGCTGGGCCGTGAGACTATCGACCTGGAACGGGAGTTCAACCGCCGGGCTGGCTTCGGCCCGCAGGATGATCGCCTGCCGGAATGGATGACCACGGAGGCGCTGCCGCCGCTCGACTGCGTATTCGATGTGCCTGACGAAGACCTCGACCGGATATTCGACTGGTGAGGCAGCGCGTTACAAGACTGCCATTGCCTCGATCTCTACCAGCAGGCCGGGTCGGAAGAAATCGCTGACCTCGACAATCGTGCTGGCGGGATAGGGCGCGGAGAAGGCCTCGTTGCGAGCGGTGTTGAAGGCCTGAAAATCAGCCATGTCTTTGATGAAGGTCGTGATCTTGACCACGTCGGCCATCGTCCCGCCCGCTTCTTCGAGCAGGGCACGCATGTTGGCGAACGCCTGGCGGCACTGGGCCAGGCAGTCGCCCTCGCCGACAATTTCGCCCGCCTCATTGACCGCGACCTGGCCGGAGATCAAGACCCACTGACCTTCAGGGACGACAAGACCGTTGGAGTAATTGGCGGGGGCAGTGCCGAGTACGCGCTTCTGGTTGGATGCCATTGTCTGATTCTCCATGAACTTGTTGTGGCTGCGAGCCTGCAAAGGCCCGTGAATGAGAATGCACATTGCCGTGCAGGGGAGATAGTAGCATGGATTACCTGAATAAGGAATTGATAAGCACCTCGCTCGGTCAACGGATGGCCGATCGCGTCGTCACAGGGGGCCGCCTGATCAACGTCTACACTGGTCGCATCAGCCAGATGGATGTCGCCATCACCGCCGGGCGGATCGCCGCTATCGGCGATGTGGGCTACTGCACTGGCCCGGATACCGAGCGGATCGACGCCGAGGGCTTCTATCTGGCCCCAGGCCTGATCGAACCCCATGTGCACCCGGAAGTGGCCAAGGTCACAATTACTGCCATCGCCAATGCGGTGCTGCCGCGCGGCAACACGACGATCATGTGCTCCCTGGACCAGATCGGGGTGGTCGCCGGGCTGGAGGGGATGCGCTGGGCGCTCGACGAGGCGCGCATGACCCCGCTCAAGGTGTTCCATTCCGGGCCTTCGCGCCTGCCATACACGACTCCGGCCTCGACCGTCGGGTTTACCTTCGGCCCGGAAGAACACGCTGTCGCCCAGGGATGGGAGGAAGCGGTCGGCATCTGGGAGTACATGTCCGATTCGGTGGTGGACTTCGACCCGTCTGTGTATGAGACAGCCGGATTGACGCTCCGCAATCGCCTGGGCCTGCACGGCCACGCCCCCGCTGCGCGCGGGCCGGTGCTCTCCGCCTGTGTGGCTGCCGGGATGCGCGACGATCACGAGTCCTACACCGCCGCCGAGATGGCCGAAAAGATGGGCAACGGCGTGTATTGTTTCCTGCGACGCAACACCCGCCGCGACAGCATCGATGAGCTGATCCGCGCCGTGACCGAGATGGCCCTGCCCTCCCACTTCCTCTCGCTCTGCACCGATGACCTTGATTGCCTGGATATCCACAAGCTTGGTCTGATCGACTACCTGGTGCGGCGCGTGATCCGGGCGGGCCTCGACCCGGTCACCGCCATCCAGATGGGCTCGCTCAACGCGGCGCGTGCTTACCAGGTCGACCATCTGGTGGGGTCGATCACGCCTGGCCGCATTGCTGATATTGTGCTGCTCAAGGACCTGGCCACATTCGAGGTTGATACGGTAATCGCCGATGGGAAGGTCGTGGCCCGCGCAGGCGAGATGCTGGAGCCGATCCCCACGCCCACTTATCCCGCCATGTATTTCGACACCATGCGCTTCGACCAGCCCATCCGAGCGGAGGACTTGCTGGTGCGGGTCGATGCCGCTGCGGTACGGGCGCAGGTCATGTGCATCCACTTGAATCTGGGGGTTGGCGCTACCCACCGGCGCAGCGAAGTGACGCTGGATGTCAAGGACGGGGTCATCTCGCCTGACCCTGAGCAGGACGTACTGTATATCTCGGTCACAGAACGCTACACTGGCAGGGCCAGGTCCAGCACGGGATTCATTCAAGGCTTTGGTCTGAAACAGGGGGCGATTGCCACCAGCCTGTCACCGGATGATAACAATGTCATCACGATTGGCGCCTCGGTAGAAGATATGGTGGTTGCGATCAATCGCCTGGTTGAGATCGGCGGCGGGCAGGTGGTCGTCAATTCCGGTCAGGTGGTGACGGAGATCGCGCTGCCGTTGTGTGGGATAATGTCTACCGTATCGGTGGCGGAGATGGCCGGGCTGGAGCGCAAGCTCAACCAGGCCGCCTGGGACCTGGGCACGACGCTCTCGCGCCCCTTCTTCTACCTGATCTTCTTCTCGATCACCGCCATTCCGGACTACGCGATCACCGATGCCGGGGTCGTGGAGCGCGCTTCGAGGGTGGTGATCGATCCGATCTTGAAACTGGAGTCGCAGCGCCCGTAGTCAAGGTCTAGGCGCTGCGAATAACAGACGGCGGATAATTTCGGGCAGTCTCCCTGAAATGAGTTGGCCGCTAATTTCGTGGCCAGGCAGACTTCATTCCACTGGTAGGGGCAGGTCGGCGACCTCCGGTCGCATAGACCTGC
>JAANMT010002140.1_pt1 | contig 17239 bp, 16 predicted proteins | sample 7279711 | NCBI WGS metagenome assembly JAANMT01 (sample SAMN14094538, study PRJNA606508) | bioreactor metagenome | isolation source: A lab-scale SPAN reactor treating ammonium-rich wastewater day 1 | place: Ireland: Galway | collected 2017-01-16 | reverse complement strand
TTGCCTGCGGCACCGCCCACGGAATCGAGCGCCTCCACCAGAGGCACCCCGGCCGCGAACATGGTGGACAGGGTTCGTGTCCAGCGTGCGACTGCGGATTTTTCGACCAGCGCACCAAAAATGGGGACGCGCAGCAGCAGTCGATCCATGAACATCTGCACTTTCTCGCTGCGCCGCCACGCCTGCATAAAAAAGTACACACCGCCGCCAAGGACGCCAAAGATCAGCCACCACCACTTCACGAAGACATCGCTGATGCCCATCACGAAAAGGGTGGGGGCTGGAAGGTCCGCACCAAAAGACGAAAAAACTTCCTTGAAGGCTGGAATGACGAAAATCATGATCACCGTCACCACGACGAAGGCGACGATGATCACGGAGATCGGGTACATGAGCGCAGACTTGATCTTGCTCTTGGTGGCCTCCGTCTTTTCCATGTACATGGCCAACCGGTCCAGCAGCGCCTCCAGGATACCGGCGGCCTCGCCGGCCTCCACCAGATTGCAGTACAGACTGTCGAAATAGAGCGGGTACTTGCGGAAGGCTCCATTGAGCGAGGTGCCGGTCTCCACGTCGGCGCGGATGTCGTTGAGCAGCTTGCCCACGCTCGGGTTGGTGTTGCCGCGTCCGACAATGTCAAAGGACTGCAGCAGGGGAACACCCGCTTTCATCATGGTCGCCATCTGCCGGGTGAAGAGCGCAATATCTTTCGGCTTGATCTTCTTGCCCGAGCGCATGCGGCGCTTCTTGATCTTGGTAGGAAAGACACCTTGACGGCGCAAGGTAGCCTGCACCTGGTTTTCGCCGGATGCCCGGATCTCTCCGCGGACAATTTTTCCATTGCGGTCTTTGCCTTCCCACTCAAAGACAAAGTCCTTGATGTCCCGTGATGCAGTGGTCGCCATGGCGCTCCCTATTGTCGGTCTGTCTTATATGTTGGTGACGGCCAGCACTTCTTCGATGGACGTGAGGCCCAGTTTGGCTTTGTACAGGCCTGCATCGCGCAGCGAGCGAACCCCCTCCCTCTTGGCCTGTTCTGCAATTTCCAGGGCGCTCCCGTCGCGAAGAATGATGCGCTGAAGCTCTTCGGTGATCGGCATGACCTGGTAGATGCCGAGCCGCCCCTTGTAGCCGTTATTGCAGGCAGAGCAACCGACTGGTTTGTAGGGAACCCACGAACCATCGATCTCGTGGTCCGGATAACCCGCATCGAGCAGGGCTTCATGGGGAATGTCGGCGGGGGCCTTGCACTGCGCGCACAGCCGCCGGGCCAGACGCTGTGCGGTGATCAGAATCACGCTGGACGCAATATTGAACGGCGCGATGCCCATGTTGCGCATCCGCGTGAGGGTGGTGGGCGCATCATTGGTGTGCAGCGTGGAAAGAACCAAGTGGCCCGTCTGGGCCGCCTTGATCGAAATGTCTGCCGTTTCCAGATCCCGGATTTCACCGACCATGATGATGTCGGGATCCTGCCGCAGGAAGGATTTAAGTGCGACAGCAAAGGTCAGGCCGGCCTTGTCGTTCACATTGACCTGGTTGACGCCGGGCAGGTTGATTTCAGAGGGGTCTTCCGCTGTGGCGATATTGACCCCCGGCTTGTTCAACAAATTCAGGCAGGTGTAGAGTGACACCGTTTTGCCGGAACCGGTGGGGCCCGTGACCAGAATCATGCCGTACGGACGCCCGATGGCCTGGAGCAGGCGTTCCTTTTCCTCGGGCTCGTAGCCGAGGGCCTCGATGCCCATCTGGGCGCTGCTCGGGTCCAGGATACGGATCACGATCTTTTCGCCAAAGAGCGTGGGCAAAGTGCTGACCCGGAAATCGATCACCCGGTTGGGGCCGACTTTCAGCTTCATCCGGCCATCCTGGGGCACGCGCTTTTCCGAGATGTCCAGGCGCGAGATGACCTTGATGCGCGAGGCCAGCTTGTCCTTGATGGCGATTGGGGGCGAGGCGATTTCGCGCAGTTCTCCGTCGATGCGAAAGCGCACACGGTAGTGGTGCTCGTAGGGTTCGAAATGCAGGTCCGACGCGCGCATGTTGAAGGCATCAAGCAGCATCTTGTGCAGGAACTTGACGATGGGCGCGTCCTCGACGTCTCCCGCGCCCGAATCGGCCTCTTCGTTTGCTTCCTCAACAGGAACGTCGTCAAACTCGAAGTCACCGCCGCCGGAGAATGTCTCGAGGTTTTCACTGACGGATTTGCTGCTCGCTTCAATCAGCTTGGAGAGCTTGTCGAATTCCGCAATGATCCAGTCCACGCCCATCTGTGTCGTGAACTTGATTTTTTCTGCCGCTTCCTGATCGGTGGGGTCGGCCGTCGCAACGATCAGCCGGTTGTTGCGTTTGCTCAGAACCACCACGCGGTAGGCTTGGCATATCTTGGCGTCCAGCAAATCGCGCGGCAGGCGCTGAGGATCGATGGCGTTCAGATCCAGAAGCGGCGCGCCGAAGACAGACGACACGGTATGCGCCAAATCGGCTGCCGAGACGGCGCCCGTTCCGGTCAGTTCGGCGATGAAGCTGGTGCGGCTGAGCTGGGACTTCCGGTAGATGTCCTCGGCCGTTTTTTGCGTCAGCTTGCCGGCAGAAATCAGTGCCCGTCCCAAACCCGGGAGGGCAACTGATGCGGAATCTTTCTGAGCGGAGTCGACAGCAGCCATGTAACCGGATGGAAGAGAGGAAGTAGAGAACGATCCTATCATCGCCGATCGCCGTGGGGCTGTAAATCGCGGCGAACACCGTGGCGCGCAGGTTTGGCTGGGCCGAAGGGTGATGTGGTCGGGGTGAGAGGATTCGAACCTCCGGCCTCTACGTCCCGAACGTAGCGCTCTACCAGGCTAAGCTACACCCCGATGGCCCGAGCGGCCCGCAGCCTCGATCAGGCGCGGCGCTCAAGTAGCTGAGCCGCCAATTGTAGCAAACCTGTCGTGTATACATTGGCCGGGAGCTGCTTCAGGGCGGCAATGGCGCGCTCGGCTTCGGAGTACGCAGCATGGCGTGCAATGTCCAGCGCACCGGTGTTGCGGACAATGTTCACAATGGCATCGAGTCGTTCGGTGCTGCCGTTTTCGATGGCGTGCCGCACCGTATCGCTTTCGGAAGTCGAGCCGCGCTGCATGGCGGCGATCAGAGGCAGGGTGGCCTTGCCCTCGCGCAGATCATCCCCCAGGTTCTTGCCCATCTCCTGGGCGTCGCCATCGTAGTCCAGCACATCGTCAATGATCTGGAAGGCGGTGCCCAGAGCCTGGCCATAGGTGGCGCAGGCCTCTTCGGTCATGGCGTCGCTGCCAGCGAGGACGGCTGCCAGACGGGCGCTGGCCTCGAACAGCTTGGCGGTCTTGGACCGGATGACCTGAAGGTAGCCAGCTTCGTCGAGCGATGCGTCGTGCATGTTCATCAGCTGCATGACTTCGCCCTCGGCGATCACGTTGGTGGCATCGGCAAGGATTTGCATGATGCGCATCTGTCCTGCCTCGACCATGATCTGGAAGGCGCGCGAGTACAGGAAATCTCCCACCAGGACGCTGGCCGGGTTACCAAAAGTTTCATTTGCTGTGGCGCGTCCGCGACGCAGCGTGGAGGCGTCCACCACGTCGTCGTGCAGCAGTGTGGCTGTGTGAATGAATTCGACGACAGCTGCCAGATTGAAACGCTGTGTGCCATGGTAGCCGAGAGCGCCACAAACCAGCAGCAGCAGGGCGGGCCGCAGGCGCTTCCCGCCAGCGGCAATGATGTACTGGGATATCTGACCCACCAGCGGTACGCCGGAATCGAGTCTGTGGGCAATCACCTGGTCTACTGCCTGCATGTCGCCGGCAATGAGTGCAAGAGGTGAGGCGGAGGAGGGGGGCTGGGGGGCGGAGTCGGTCAAGATGATGGTCGCAGACGGTGGCGCAGATTATAGGAAGCCCTTTGTTACCGCGATTGCCAAAGCTTCCGTGCTGGATTGAATGCCATGGTTCGACGATGGTGCTACAATCACGGGTTCTGTGGGAATTCGTCCACGGAAACTTATTCAAAGTACGAACGGTACCAAGAGTACAAAGAGGTCAACATGTACGCGGTCATAAAAACCGGCGGCAAGCAGTATCGCGTTGCTTCCGGCGAAAAAATTAAAGTAGAACAGATTGCTGCGGACGTAGGCCAGGAAATCGTCATCGACCAGGTTCTGGCTGTCGGCAACGGCGCTGAACTGAAGGTGGGTACGCCCCTGGTGTCCGGCGCCACTGTGAAAGCCACGGTTGTGGCACACGGCAAGCACGACAAAGTGCGCATCTTCAAGCTGCGCCGTCGCAAGCACTACCAGAAGCGCCAAGGCCATCGCCAGCAGTTCACCGAGCTGCAAATCGGTGTGATTGCTGCTTAAGAAGGAGTTGAGTCATGGCACAGAAAAAAGGCGGCGGCTCTACGCGAAACGGGCGCGATTCCAAGCCCAAGATGCTCGGCGTGAAGGCATTCGGCGGTGAGCTGATCAGCGCTGGTTCCATCATCGTGCGTCAGCGCGGCACCAAGTTCCATCCCGGCGTGAACGTCGGCGTGGGCAAGGACCACACGTTGTACGCACTCGTGGACGGCCATGTGTCGTTTGCTGTCAAGGGCGCAATGTCCAAGCACACGGTCAACGTGACATCGGCCGCCTGAGGCGCTTTTGTTTCGTTCGCACCACGAAGCCCCGCCACGTCGGGGCTTCGTTTTTTTCGTCTCTCTCCCATGCGGTGGGGAGGGGGAGATCTGACGGGGCTTTCTCCGTGCAGATGCGCGCTCAGCCCCGTACTATCGGGGCTTTGTGCTTTTATGGGGTCCGGGCCACACTGCCCAGCCCCGCTGTTTTGTAAACTGGATGCCCCATGAAGTTCGTCGACGAAGCCTACATAGACATTGCTGCCGGTGATGGTGGCAATGGTTGCGTGTCGTTCCGGCATGAAAAGTACAAGGAATTCGGTGGGCCCAACGGCGGGGATGGAGGGCGGGGCGGGCATGTGTTCGCGGTGGCTGATCCCAACCTGAATACGCTGGTGGACTTCCGGTATTCTCGCCGTCACGAAGCCAAGCGGGGCGAGCACGGCATGGGGTCGGACATGTTTGGCGCGGCGGGCAGCGACATCACGCTGAAGATGCCCGTGGGGACGATCATCAGCGATGCCGAGACTGGCGAAGTGCTGTACGAGCTGCTCCATCCGGGCGAGGTCATCACCATTGCGAAGGGCGGCGATGGCGGTTTTGGCAACATGCGGTTCAAAAGTGCCATCAACCGTGCACCCCGGCAAAAAACCCCCGGCTGGCCCGGCGAGCGCAAGAACCTCAAACTGGAACTCAAGGTGCTGGCCGATGTGGGCCTTCTGGGCATGCCCAATGCGGGCAAGTCCACCTTCATTGCTGCCGTGTCCAACGCCCGGCCGAAGATTGCCGACTATCCGTTCACCACGCTGCACCCGAATCTGGGGGTGGTGCGCGTCGGGCCGGAGCAAAGTTTCGTCATTGCCGACATCCCTGGCTTGATCGAAGGAGCCTCCGAGGGGGCGGGTCTGGGCCACCAGTTCTTGCGCCATTTGCAGCGCACGCGCTTGCTGCTGCACATTGTGGACATGGCACCGTTCGATGACAGTGTGGACCCTGTGGCCCAGGCCAAGGCCATCGTGGGCGAGCTCAAGAAGTACGATGCCGGGCTCTATCACAAGCCGCGCTGGCTGGTCCTGAACAAGCTCGACATGGTGCCGGTGGACGAACGCCCGGCGCGCGTGGCGGATTTTGTCAAACGTTTCAAGTGGAAGGGGCCGGTTTTCGAGATTTCCGCGCTGACCCGTGAGGGCTGCGAGTCCCTGATCCACGCGATCTTCCGGCATGTGCAAGCCCAGCAGGTGGCCGAGCAGACGCCGGTGGCCGAGGTCGATCCCCGATTTATCGGCGATGCAGCGGGTTGAGGCGTTTTTGCTATAAAAAGTAGAGCTAGTAGCGCTTGATAGATAAGCGCCAGATGCAAAAATGAACGAAAAATTCAATTCAGGCGTGCTGCGTGATGCCCGCCGGATCGTCATCAAGGTGGGTTCCAGCCTGGTGACGAATGAAGGCCGTGGTCTGGACGAGGGTGCCATCGGAGAGTGGAGCCGGCAATTGGCAGCGCTGGTGCGTGGCGAGGGTGGAATCCGTCGGGAGGTCATCATGGTCTCCAGCGGTGCGGTGGCCGAAGGCATGAAGCGTTTGGGGTGGACAGTGCGCCCTCGTGAAATTCACGAACTCCAGGCGGCCGCTGCCGTGGGGCAGATGGGCCTGGCCCAGATGTACGAGACCAAGCTGCGGGAGAACGGTGTGGGCAGTGCGCAGGTGCTGCTCACCCACGCCGATCTGGCCGATCGCGAACGCTACCTGAATGCACGCTCCACGCTATTGACCCTGCTGACGCTCGGCGTTGTGCCGGTGATCAACGAGAACGATACGGTCGTCAACGACGAAATCAAGTTTGGTGACAACGATACCCTCGGAGCCCTGGTGGCCAATCTGGTGGATGCCGATGCGCTCATCATCCTGACAGACCAGAAGGGCTTGTACACCGCCGATCCCCGCCGCAACCCTGCCGCCCAGTTCGTGCATGAAGCGAGGGCTGGAGACCTGGCCCTGGAAGCCATGGCGGGCGGCGCGGGCTCCAGCATTGGACGGGGCGGCATGCTGACCAAGATCCTGGCGGCCAAACGTGCTGCCGGCTCAGGGGCCTCCACCGCCATTGCCTGGGGGCGCGAGCCTGATGTGCTGCTGCGCCTTTCACAGGGCGAGGCCATTGGAACCTTGCTGGTTGCCCAGACAGGCAAAACCCAGGCTCGCAAACAGTGGATGGCCGATCATCTGCAACTGCGTGGCGCGGTCACCGTGGATGGCGGGGCAGCCCAAAAATTGCGAACAGAGGGCAAGAGCCTGTTACCCATCGGCATGACCGCCGTGGAAGGTGATTTTTCGCGGGGCGACGTGATCGCTGTGCGCGATCCCTCCGGAACAGAAATCGCCCGTGGGCTGGCCAACTACGCCAGTGCAGAAGCCCGGTTGCTGTGCCGCAAACCATCCTCGGAGTTTGAGCGTTTGCTCGGCTATACCGCCGAGGCGGAAATGGTGCACCGTGACAACCTGGTGTTGACGAGCCACTGATCAGCGAACCACCCTGAGGCACGCAACCCTTTGGGGGGTGCGTGCAGCGCAGAAGAATGGCAGCAGCGCTGCGCGAACCGGGCTTCGCCCGACTATGCCGGATGGGTCGGATGGGTGCTTGATGGCACTTCGCCCGGCTCGGGAGCGGTCGCCAAGCTCGATTGGGGATCGGGATCAAAGCTGGCGCCGGGGGGCAATTCGACACCGGGATGCAGCAGCAACTGGCCGACACGGTGGTGCATTCCTCCACCGCCCGAGTGTGGCTGATCATGATCGCGCGCACGCATGCCGCTGCGCAGATAGCGGTTGCGTTGTTCATGGCGCGGCAGAAAACGGGCAAGCTCGGTCAGCGCCATTTCATAAACGCCGCGTTTGAACTCCACCACGACATCCAGTGGCACCCAGTAATCATTCCAGCGCCAGGCGTCGAACTCCGGGTGGTTGGTGGCACGCAGGTTCAAGTCCCAGTCATGCCCCAGCAATTGCAGCAGATACCAGATTTGTTTCTGGCCCTTGTAGTGTCCGCGCGCATCGCGGCGGATGTACCGGTCAGGCACCTCATAGCGCAACCAGTCCCGGGTGCGGGCAACGACGCGCACATGGTCCGGGAGCAACCCCACCTCTTCGTGCAGTTCCCGGAACATGGCTTGCTCGGGGGATTCGCCCCGGTCAATGCCACCCTGCGGAAACTGCCAGCTGTGGGTGCGTATGCGTTTGCCCCAGAACACCTGGTTCTTCTGGTTGAGCAGGATGACGCCGACGTTCGGCCGAAAGCCGTCCCGGTCAAGCATAATCGAACCCCAAATTTTTAAACTGTGTCCATTATGCACCGCACCTCGCGTGCGGCAAGGGGACCAGCACCAACACCCCGAAATCGCCCGATGAAAGCCACTCAGTTCTTTATCTCCACCCTCAAGGAAGCACCGGCCGATGCGGAGGTGGTGAGCCACCAGCTCATGATGCGCGCGGGGCTCATCAAGAAGCTCGGTGCCGGGATCTACAGCTACATGCCCATGGGCCTGCGCGTGATCCAGAAAGTGGAGGCCATCGTCCGCGAGGAGATGAACCGCGCCGGGGCCGTGGAGCTGACCATGCCCGTGGTGCAGCCCGCCGAGCTGTGGCAGGAGACGGGGCGTTTTGGCAGCATGGGCCCCGAGCTGCTGCGCATCCAGGACCGCCATGGGCGCGACTACGTCGTGCAGCCCACCAGCGAAGAAGTGGTCACTGACATCGCTCGCCAAGAACTGCGCAGCTACAAACAGCTGCCAAAGAATTTCTACCAGATCCAGACCAAGTTCCGCGACGAGCGCCGTCCGCGCTTCGGCCTGATGCGCGGGCGCGAGTTCACCATGAAGGACGCCTACAGCTTCGACCGCGACCAGGCTGCGGCCAAGGCCAGCTACCAGGTCATGGCGCAGGCCTACCGGCGCATTTTTGACCGCTTCGGCCTCACCTACCGCGCCGTGGCCGCCGACAGCGGCGCCATCGGCGGCGACCTGAGCGAGGAATTCCAGGTGATCGCCGCCACCGGCGAGGACGCCATCGTCTACTGCCCGAACAGCGACTACGCCGCCAACATGGAAAAAGCCGAGGCCCTGGCGCCGGCCGGCCCGCGCCCCGCACCGGCCAAGGCGATGGAAAAGACGCCGACGCCAGGCAAGGCCACCTGTGCCGATGTCGCCGCGCTGCTGGGCGTACCGCTGCAGACCACGGTGAAGTCGCTGGTGCTGGCCACCGACGAGACCAACGAGGCGGGCGAGATCGTCAAGAGCCAGGTCTGGCTGCTGTTGCTGCGCGGCGACCATGACATGAACGAGATCAAGGTGGCCAAGGTGCCGGGGCTGGATGCGGGCTTCCGTTTTGCCACCGTGGCCGAGATCGAAGCGCACTTTGGCTGCACGCCGGGCTACCTGGGCCCGATCGGGCTGCGCCAGCCGGTACGCATCGTCGCCGACCGCGAAGTGGCGGTGATGGCCGACTGGATCTGCGGCGCCAACGCGGTCGATTTCCACATGACCGGCGTGAACTGGGGCCGCGACCTGCCCGAGCCCGCCCTGGTGGCCGACCTGCGCAATGTGGTCGCCGGCGACCGCTCACCCGACGGCCAGGGGGAACTTGCCATCGAGCGCGGCATCGAAGTGGGACATGTGTTCTACCTCGGCACCAAGTACAGCAAGGCCATGAACGCCACCTTCCTGGGCGAAGACGGCAAGCCCGCCCACTTCGAGATGGGTTGCTACGGCATCGGCATCACCCGCCTGCCGGCAGCGGCCATTGAGCAGAACCACGACGAGCGCGGCATCATCTGGCCCGACGCCATCGCGCCCTTCACGGTGGTGCTGTGCCCCATCACCCCCGAGCGCTTCCCCGAGGTCAAGGCCCAGGCCGAGCAGCTGTATGCGCAGCTGCAGGCCGCTGGCGTGGACGTGATCCTGGACGACCGGGGCGAGCGCCCCGGCGCCATGTTCGCCGACTGGGAACTGATCGGTGTGCCGCACCGCGTCACCATTGGCGACCGTGCCCTCAAGGAAGGCCAGGTCGAATACCAGCACCGCCGCGACAGCGCTGCCACCAAGGTGGCCACTGCCGATATCCTGGCCCATGTCCTGGGCCGTCTGGCCCGATGATCCCAGGCATCTCGCGGCGCCACTGCCTTGTCTCGCTGGCCGCCGGGCCCGCCGCCTGGCTGGCTGTGCCCGGGGCGGCCCATGCGGGTGGGCAGCTCGAAGAGCCGCTGATGGATTCGGTGCGGACGGCCCTGAGTTCCGCCATCGCCAACCAGGCACCACCCGAGCCGGAATTTGCCACTACCGAGGCACGGCTGCACTACCTGCGCTGGCTGGGCACCATGAGCGACCGCCTGCGCCGCCGCAAGCCCGACTGGGAGGTGCGGCGCGACTTTCTGCAAACCGTCTGGTATGAAAGCAAGCGTGCCGGGCTCGATGTGTCGCTGGTGCTTGGTCTGATCCAGGTCGAGAGCGCCTTCCGCAAGTTCGCCGTCTCCAGCGTGGGCGCGCGCGGCTACATGCAGGTCATGCCGTTCTGGACGCGGGTGATCGGCGATGGCGACCCGGGCAAGCTGTTCCACATGCAGACCAATCTGCGCTTTGGCTGCGTGATCCTGCGCCACTACATGGACCGCGAGCGTGGCGACCTCTACATGACCCTGGGCCGCTACAACGGCAGCCGGGGCCGGGCACCCTACCCGAACGCGGTGTTTGCAGCGCAGCGCAACTGGGTGTTTGCCGCCGCCTGAAGGCACTCTTTTTTTGATAGCTGCTCGCGCTTATCCAGTAAGCGCTGCAGGCCAAAAACACTCAAAATCAGGTGCTGCCGATGTCAGGGGCAATCCGGGGCAGGCGCGTCACCATGACCTGGTCGATCCGGTAGCTGTCCACGTCCAGCACCTCGAAGGTGTAGCCGCCCCAGGCCACGCTGTCGGTGCGCCGGGGCACGCGGCGCAGCATCACCATCAGGAAGCCGGCCAGGGTTTCATAGTCCCCGGCATGGGGCAGGTCGTCAAGCGAGAGCACGCGCAGCACGTCTTCGATCGGCGTCACGCCGTCGATCAGCCAGGAGTTCTCGTCACGCCGCACGATCAGCTCTTCGTCCGCCGGGCCCACGAGGTCGCCCATCACGGTGCTCATCACGTCGTTGAGGGTGACCACGCCCACCACCAGGCTGTATTCGTTCACGATGACGGCAAAGTCTTCGTGCACCTGGCGGAACTGCTCGAGCACCTCCGACAGCGTCAACCGGTCGGGCACGATGAGCACCTTGCGTACCAGGCTGTCGTCCTGCAGCGAAATCGGCTGGTTGTTCAGCACGCGCTGGAACAGATCCTTGGCGTCCACGTAGCCCACCACATGGTCGATGTCGCGCTCGCAGACCGGATAGGTCGAGAACGGCTCGGCGGCAATGCGCAGCCGGATCACCGAGTCAGGTTCGTCGCGCAGAAAGAAGGCAATGCGGTCGCGCGGCGACATGGCGCTGGAGACCATGCGCGTGTCCAGCTCGAACACATTGGTGATGACCTGCTGCTCGCGCGCCGCCAGCACGCCGGCGCGCGCACCGGCTTCCATCATCGCCAGAATGTCGTCGGAGGTGATGCGGTCATCGCGCAGCGACGACAGGCCTAGCAGCTGGAACAGCGCATCGGCACACCGGCTGTAGAGCCACACCACCGGCCGCAGCAGGGTCATGCACCAGGCCATCGGCTGGGCCAGGCGCATGGCGATCTGTTCGGGCTGGGCCATGCCCAGGCGCTTGGGGAACAGGTCCGAGAACAGGATGAACAGCGACGTGATGACCATGAACGACGCCAGGAACCCCACCGTCTGCGCCGTGGATTCGCTCAGCCACAGCGCCAGCAGGGCGTTGAAATGCGGGCTCAGCGCCCCTTCGCCCACGATGCCGCCGAGAATCGCCACCGCGTTCTGCCCGATCTGCACCACGGTGAAGTAGTCGCCCGGCTGGTCCTGCACGCGCAGCACGCGCTCGGCGCGGGGGTCGCCCTCGTCAGCGATCTGCCGCAGGCGCAGGCGGCGCGCCGCCGCGAGGGCGATCTCGGCCATGGAAAAGAAGGCGCTGGCGGCAATCAGCAGCCCGATCACGAAAAGGCTTTGGGTCAGGGTCATGCAGGGCGGGCGGGTGTGGCACGCGGGCACACGATGGTCCAAGTGTATCTGCCCGCCCTGCCGCCGCAGTGGGCCGCAAGGGCCCCGTGCCCCGCTACTGCACGAAGCCGATGCGGCTGCGGCCCGCGGCGGCCCTGGGCAGGTCGGCCACCTCGACGGTGGAGCGGCGGTCCAGCCGCGCGTTGCCAAAACCCGTCATCAGGGCGCGGCGCATTTCGCGCGGGGGCATCTGGGCCAGGCAGTCCAGCACATCGTCCAGCGGCTCGGGGTCGATCAGGCGGCCCCAGTCGTGCCCAGCCCGGATGCCGGCATACAGGCTGGCGGCGATGCGGCGTGCCTGCTCCGGCGTGGGGGCCTCCACCTCGAAGACATTCATCCGGTTGAGGATGGGGTCGGGAATGCCCCGGCTGTCGTTGGCGGTGGTGATCCAGATGACCTGGCTGGCATCGATGGCCACCTCGGCGAACTCGTCCGTGAAGCTCTGCGCCGTATCGTGCTCCAGCAGGCTGTAGAGCGCGCCCAGCGGGTCGTACTGGGCCTCGCTGCTGGCCTTGTCGATCTCGTCCACCACGATCACCGGGTTGGCGTACTCGCCCTCCACCAGCGCCTCGAACACCTTGCCGGGGCGCGCGCCCTTCCATTGCGAGGACGAGCCCGACAGCAGCCAGCCGGCGGTCATCGAACTCATGGGCAGCAGGTTCATGCCCGTGCCCAGCAGCTCGGCCAGCTGGCGCGCGAAATGCGTCTTGCCGATGCCGGGCGGCCCGAGCAGCAGCATGGGCGTCACTTCCAGGCCATCGCTGCTGTCCTGGGCCAGGGCCACATGGCGGCGCACGTCGTCGAGCACGTCGGTGAAGTTGGGCAACTGGTCGTAGAGCGCCGCCATGTCGGGAATGCCGCGCGGCTTGACCTGGAAGCGTTCGGGCCCGCGCTCCAGCATGCGCTCGTAGACGCTGCGCAGGTTGTCGTATTCACGCTGCTGGCTGCCTTCCTGCAGCCGGGCGAGCTTGCGCTCGACATCGACCGGATGAAAGACGCTGCGCATCTGGGCCACCGGCAGGCTCAGGCCGGGGGCTTGGGGAACAAGGCTATGGCTGGTCATGGCATGCTCCTTGATAAAGGTCACAGGCCCATTCAAGCACACAACCTGCATGGGCTCAATGCCGGATAAGCCCGGGTGTTGCCCCCTTGTTGCAGGCATGCAAAAGGCCGCCCGAAGGCGGCCTTGCACGAGAGCGGCAGGAAGACTTCAGCCTTCGGTGCCCAGCATCTGCTTGAGTTCGCCCGACTCGTACATCTCCATCATGATGTCCGAGCCGCCGATGAACTCGCCCTTGATGTAGAGCTGCGGAATGGTGGGCCACTGGCTGTAATCCTTGATGCCCTGGCGGATTTCGTCGTCGTCGAGCACGTTGACGGTGGCAATCGCCTTGGGGTCCACGCCACAGGCCTTGAGGATCTGCACGGCGCGGCCGGAGAAGCCGCACATCGGGAAGCTGGCCGTGCCCTTCATGAAGAGCAGGATGTCGTTGGATTTGACGAGGTCGTCAATGCGTTTCTGGGTATCGCTCATGGGGGCTCCGAGAGGGTGGGGCGGCAATGGCCCGCAAGGAAGGGAAAGGGGGATTATTTCACTGTCGGCCACCGGCCGCCGGAACAACGCACGATGCCAGCGAGGTCTTTGCGGCCTTGCACCTGCTCCAGCCCGGCGCTGTGCAGCAGGGTGCACACGGCCGGCGCCTGGTCCCAGCCGTGTTCCAGCAGCAGCCAGCCGCCCGGTTTCAGGTGCGCGGGGGCCTGGGCGACGATGGCGCGGATGTCCTCCAGGCCGTCGGCGCCGCTGGCCAGCGCCTGCAGCGGCTCGTGTGTCAGGGCCGCCAGGTGCGGGTCGGCGGCGGGGATGTAGGGCGGGTTGGAGACGATGGCGTCGAAAACACCTTCCAGTCCCTCCATCCATTGCCCGTGGCGGAACTGCACGGCCAGCCCCAGGCGCGTGGCGTTGGCCCGGGCGACGGCCAGCGCATCCTCGCTGGCGTCCACGGCCAGCACGCTGGCGTCGGGCCGCTGGTGCTGAAGGGCCAGGGCGATGGCGCCGCTGCCCGTGCCCAGGTCCAGCAGGCGCGGGGCGGGGTGGCCGTCCAGTACCTCCAGCGCCCAGTCCACCAGGGTCTCGGTGTCGGGGCGGGGGTCGAGCACGCGCGCGTCCACCTGGAGCTCCAGCCCGTAGAAGGCCTTGGTGCCGGTGAGGTAGGCCACGGGCTCGCCCGCCAGGCGGCGCTGGCACAGGGCTTCGAAGCGTTCCTGCACGGCGGGGTCCAGCGTGTCGGTGTCGTGCGTGATGAGCCAGGCGCGGTCGCCGGTGGAGCGGCCCAGCGTGTGCAGCAGCAGCATCTGCGCGTCGATGCGCGCCAGGCCCTGGGCCAGGGCGGTGGTCAGTGCCTGCTGCAGGGTCATGCTTGCTCCTGAATCAATAGCTGTTTGCGCTTGCTGGTAAAGCGTTGCAAGCCAATTTGACTCATATTTTGATCAAAGGTTGGCATCCCGCTCCAGATCGGCCAGCTGCTCGGCCTCGCGCGCGTGGCGCAGGGCCTGCAGCACCTCGCCCAGGTCGCCCTCCATGATGGTGAGCAGCTTGTACAAGGTGAGGTTGATGCGGTGGTCGGTCAGCCGTCCCTGCGGGAAGTTGTAGGTGCGGATGCGGTCGCTGCGGTCGCCGCTGCCGATCAGCCCCTTGCGCTCGGCAGCCTCCTTGGCGGCGCGCTCGCTGCGGTCTTTTTCCTGGATGCGCGCCTGCAGCACCTGCAGGGCCTTGGCCTTGTTGGCGTGCTGGCTGCGGCCGTCCTGGCACTCGGCCACGATGCCGGTGGGCAGGTGCACCACGCGCACGGCCGAGTCGGTCTTGTTGATGTGCTGGCCACCGGCGCCGCTGGCGCGGAAGGTGTCGATGCGCAGGTCTGCCGGGTTCAGCTTGATGGCTTCGTGCTCGTCGGGCTCGGGCATCACGGCCACGGTGCAGGCGCTGGTGTGGATGCGGCCCTGCGTCTCGGTGGCGGGCACGCGCTGCACGCGGTGGCCGCCCGACTCGAAGCGCAGCGCGCCGTACACCTCGTCGCCCACGACGCGCAGCACGATTTCCTTGTACCCACCGAGTTCCGCCGGGCTCTCGCTCACCACTTCGACCTTCCAGCCGACGTTGGTGGCATGGCGCGTGTACATGCGTGCCAGGTCGCCCGCGAACAGGGCCGATTCGTCGCCGCCCGTGCCCGCGCGGATTTCGAGGAAGGCATTGCGCGCGTCGTCGGGGTCCTTGGGCAGCAGCAGGCGCTGCAGTTCGTCTTCGAGCTGGAGCAGTTCCAGGGTGGCGCTGGTGACTTCGTCCTGCGCCAGCTCGGCCATGTCGGGGTCGGCGAGCATCTCTTGCGCGCCGGCCAGGTCGGCCTCGCATTGCAGGTAGCGGGCGTAGCGGCCGGCGATCTGCGTCACCTCGGCGTGCTCTTTGGAGATGGCGCGGTACTGCGCCATGTCGGCCATGATGTCCTCGCGCGAGAGCAGGAAGTCGAGTTCTTCCAGGCGCCGGGCGTAGCGCTCCAGCTGGGTGCGGAGAAAAGGTTTCATGGCGTTCCGGGGGAAAGGAGGATGCTACGGTATTCGTAGCTGGAGGCGCTTGTCCAGCAAGCGCCGAGGGCCGCTAGGGCCTCAAGAAAAGCGAAGTGCGCCGCTACAGGCTGTTCTTGCTTTGCGAGCGCAGGAACAGGCGCGAGGCGGTGCGCGCCGTCTGCTCGCGCGTGCTGGCGTCGCCGGCGCGCAGTTCTGCCAGGGTGCCGTGCAGCATCTTCTGCGCCAGGCCGCGCGAGAGGGCGTCGAGCACGGTGTCGATGTCCTCGCCCTTGGCCAGGCGCTTGCGCGCACGGTCGAGTTCGATGGCGCGCCAGGCGTCCGCCTGGTCCTGGATCTGGCGGATGAGAGGCACCACGCCGTGCTCGGGGTGGCGCTGGTCCATCCAGTGCATGAAGCTCTGCACGCCCGCGTCGATGATGGCCTCAGCCTGCGCCACGGCAGCCTGGCGGTTGGCCTGGGCGGTCTGCACCACGCTGGCCAGGTCGTCCACGGTGTAGAGGTAAACGTCTTCGAGCTGCTTGACCTCGGGCTCGATGTCGCGCGGCACGGCCAGGTCCACCATGAACATGGGGCGGTGGCGGCGTTTCTTCAGGGCACGCTCCACCGCGCCCAGGCCCACGATGGGCAGGCTGCTGGCGGTGCAGCTGACCACGATGTCGAACTCATGCAGGCGGTCGGGCAGGTCGGACAGGCGCATGACCTCGCCACCAAAGCGCGTGGCGAGCTTTTCGCCGCGTTCCAGCGTACGGTTGGCGATGGCGATCTGCTTGGGGTTGCGCGCTGCGAAGTGCGTGGCGCACAGCTCGATCATCTCGCCCGCGCCGACGAACAGCACGCGCGTCTTGCCCAGGTCTTCGAACAGCTGGCTGGCCAGGCGCACCGCGGCGGCGGCCATGCTGATGCTGTGCGCGCCGATCTCGGTGCTGGTGCGCACCTCCTTGGCCACGGCGAAGCTGCGCTGGAAGAGCTGGTTGAGCGTGGTGCCCAGGGCGCCCGCGCTTTCGGCGGCGCGCACGGCGTCCTTCATCTGGCCCAGGATCTGGGCTTCGCCCAGCACCATGGAGTCAAGCCCGCTGGCCACGCGGAAGGCGTGGCGCGCGACGGGGCCGTCTTCCAGAATGTAGGAGTGCGAGCGCAGCAGCTCGGTGCTGACGCCGCCGCTGTGGGCGAGCCAGCCCAGGGTGTGGTCCAGCGCGGGCTGGTCACCAGCGCAATAGATCTCGGTGCGGTTGCAGGTGGAGATGATGGCCGTCTCCACGTTGCGGTGCTGGCTGGACTGACCCAGCGCCTGGCGCAGGCCGTGCAGGGTGGGCGCGATCTGGTCGATCGCGAACGCGAAACGGCCACGCAGATCGAGCGGCGCGGTCGTGTGGTTGATGCCCAAGGCCCAGACTGACATGTCCGGATTATAAAATTGTTATGTGCACAGGGTGACACCGACTGCACAACCCTTGATTTACGTCATTTTTATGGACTTGTCGGCCGCCCTCATCCACTTGCTCAATTTTGCTGCGCCTGCCGCTGCGCTGGCTCTGCTGCTCGTGCCGACCAGCCGCTTACTTATCAGAAATTCGGCCAAAACCGTTGCCTGGTGGGCGCAAGCAGCTATTGTTTTTGCGGTGGGCTGTGCCGTGTTGGTGGCCGGGCTGTGGCTTCTGGGGCGTGACGGCAAGGTGCTGACCTATGCCGCGCTGGTGCTGGTCACTGCCACCTGCCAGTGGCTGCTGCGGCGCGGCTGGAAGGGCTGAGGCCAGCGCTGTGTGGCGCGCAGCCTTTGAAACTGGCACGGCCCAAGCCAGTGGCCACCGAGCAAGGGCTGCCCCGCCGTGCTGGTGGCGTCCCCT
>JAANMT010002139.1_pt1 | contig 17276 bp, 12 predicted proteins | sample 7279711 | NCBI WGS metagenome assembly JAANMT01 (sample SAMN14094538, study PRJNA606508) | bioreactor metagenome | isolation source: A lab-scale SPAN reactor treating ammonium-rich wastewater day 1 | place: Ireland: Galway | collected 2017-01-16 | reverse complement strand
GCTGGTTGCGCTGGTAGATCGTCTGGCGTATGTAGCCGAGGCGGTCGATTCGCTGGTGATCCCGATGCCAGTGCCTCAGGAAGCTGCGCCCGAACCGGAAGAGGGTGTGTCCGAAGGGGAGGGGTGAGATACAGGCTGAGGAACTCTGAACCTCTGGTGCGGTGGAGCGGAAGAACACGTGTTTGATCATCGCCGGGGTGGTACCTTTCACACTACGATCCATTCGGATGCTCGTTCGCCGATCAAGACGATGCGGCTGCCTTCGCATGAGCAAAAACAGAGGAGGTCGGGATGAATTCCAATTTACTCTCACGCCGCCAGGCGGCAGTGTGCCCTGGTGTCGGGCGCATCACTCCGCTAGTAATCGAGCGCGCGTCGGGCGCGCTGCTGATTGCCGATGACGGGCGCGAGTACATCGACTTTGCGTCAGGCATCGGCGTGATGAATGTTGGGCACTGTGATGCAACGGTTGTGACGGCCTTGCGCGAGCAGGCTGGACGACTGCTGCACAACTGCTTCCATGTTGCGACGTACGAACCGTATGTCGCGCTGTGCGAGGAATTGGTGCGCCTGTTTCCACACGGGGGCTCGGCCGGGACCAAAGCGATGCTCGTCAACACCGGAGCCGAAGCCGTTGAAAATGCAATCAAGATCGCGCGCCAGGCGACCGGGCGCGACGCGGTCATCTGTTTCACGGAGGCGTTTCACGGCCGGACGCTGCTGTGCTCGACGCTCACGAGCAAGGTGGAGTACAAGACTGGCTGCGGGCCATTTGTCCCGGAGGTGTACCGCCTGCCGTATCCAAAGCGAACTCGGGCATCGCGTGTAATGGACGATGCCGCCTTTTCGCGTCAGGAGATCGCGAGGCTGCGCATGGCGTTGCGCAACACAGTTGCAGCACAGCACGTCGCGGCGATCATCATCGAACTCGTGCAGGGTGAAGGCGGATTCAATGTCGCGCCCAAACCGTACGTACGAATGCTGCGAGACCTCTGCAACGAACACGGAATCATGCTGATTTTTGACGAAGTACAGACCGGTTTCGGGCGAACCGGGCGCTGGGCAGCGAGTGAGCACTACGGCGTCGAGCCGGATCTGTCGACATGGGCCAAGAGCATGGGCGGTGGGCTTCCGATCGCCGCCGTCGTCGGCAAGGCAAGCGTCATGGATCGCGTGGCGCCTGGGACCGTTGGCGGAACTTACGGCGGAAACCCGGTTGCGTGTGCTGCTGCACTTGCAACCATCGAGCGCATGAAGGCGTTGAACCTGAACGCGCGAGCTGAGCACATCGGCAGGACGATTCGCAACAAGCTTGAAGGCCTGGCCAAGGAATTCCGGGTCATCACTGATGTGCGTGGACTCGGAGCGATGATCGCGGTCGAGTTCAACGATCCGCCCGAAACGCCAGCGCCTGCGCTGGTCAAGGCAATTATCGACTCGGCACTCGCGCAGGGAGTGCTGCTGATCTCTGCGGGTGTGTCGGGGAATGTCATTCGCTTCCTTCCGCCATTGGTCATGACGGACGCACAATTGGATCGTGGACTTGCGGTTCTTGAATCGGCCATCCGCCGGCATGCTGCGACCAACAAGCCACATGCCGAGAGTCACGCGTCATGAAGCCCTTTGCGATAGCGGGTCTTCAACTTCATGTCTCGGGGCGTCAGTCGAACCTCGAACACATCACCGACCGCATCGAGATGCTGATGTATCTGTATCCGTGGGTGCAAATGGTTGTGGTGAGTGAACTGGCGACCTTTGGCGGGTGGACGGGACACGCAGCTCCACTCCCAGGCCCAACTGAAGCGGCGTATTGCCAACTCGCTGCCAAGCATCAGATCTGGCTTATCCCAGGGTCACTGTATGAGAAGACCGAGACTGGGATTTTCAACACTGCCCCGGTCATCAACCCGCAGGGCGACGTGATCGCGCGATACCGCAAGATGTTCCCGTTCCTGCCATACGAAACCGGCGTGGAGTCGGGAACCGAGTTCTGCGTGTTCGATGTGCCAGAGGTCGGGCGCTTCGGTGTCAGCATCTGCTACGACATGTGGTTCCCCGAGACCACACGCACACTTGCAGCGATGGGAGCTGAAGTCATACTGCACCCGACACTCACGGGAAGTATCGATCGTGATGTTGAACTGGCAATCGCTCGCGCAACCGCTGCAACGAACCAATGCTTCGTCATCGACATCAATGGCGTCGGCGATGGCGGAAACGGACAATCGCTGATGGTGGCCCCGACAGGCGATGTGTTGTATCAGGCTGGGCATAGTCAGGAGATGATGCCACTGGAGATCGACTTGGCGCGCGTCGGCCGCTCACGAGAGGTTGGCCTGCGGGGGCTGGGCCAACCACTCAAGAGTTTCCGCGATCGCAAGGTTGACTTTGCAATCTACGACCGCAGCAAGCCTCAGCCCCCGTATCTGGAGACTCTCGGCCCCCTCGAGAAGATGGCGCGTGGATCTCGCGCTGGTCTGACACCGACCTCGTTCTCAGATGCGAAGCCTCGTATCGACGACGGCGGCTTGTCCTCTGCTCGACTCGACGTGCCACCGACCCCTCCGCCCGGAGGAGGTCTGCCATGAGCCAAGGAGGGCACGCATGAGCGACAGCCGCGACGCAACAAGAGAAGCGCTGGGGTCCGTACGGACCTACGACGCGCCGCAGTTGCGCATGGATACGTGGAACGAACTTGCGGTGAACTGCGCATGGCTGCGCGACTTTGCGCGCGGCGGTCGTGATATCGCCGAGCCTCGGTCCCGCGTCGAAGCCAACTTCATAACGCTGCGATGCCTCGAGTTTTATTGGGCATTTCCAGGCTTGCGGAAGGTTGCAGAACTCGACAGACTCTTCGCGCGTGAGCAGTTTGTCGACCTTCAGCGCGAGGCTGCCGGTATTGTGCGATTGCTGGTTGGCGATGCCTATCGAGAGCGCGGTGCAGCGGCGCGCAACGGCAACGGGAACGGAGATTCTGAGGAAAGCGGGAGCAAGCGGCGTGTTCGGCCCTACTTTGAAGTCCTTTTTGTCGATGACATGGACGCGGAGGATGAAGCAGAACTGCGTACAGGTTTTGCTGCGTGTCGTCGCGACACAGACGAGTTCACATACGACATCGTGACGGTGCCGAGCGTCGAGGACGCGGTGATAGCGGTGCTCTTCAACCCGACGATTCAGGCGTGCTTCCTGCGATACAACTACGCCTACCGATCGACCAATCGGCATCCGATGTTCGGGCGCTATCTTCACTTTCTTGCGACCGATCCGATGCCGACGAGTTTTGGGCTTGATCGCAGCCTGCACCTTGCCCGATTCCTACGAAAGCTGCGTCCGGAACTGGATCTGTACCTGGTGACAGACACGCCGTTGGAACGTGTTGCGGGGAACATGGGGGCCGAATTCCGTCGGACATTCTACAGGCTCGATCAGTTCATGGAGCAACACCTGAGCGTGCTCAAAGGCATGCAGGCGAAGTTTGACGCCCCCTTCTTCGAGGCTTTGCGCAAGTACAGCAGTAAGCCGACGGGGGTTTTTCATGCGTTGCCAATCGCTCGCGGCAAGTCGATGACCAACTCGCATTGGGCGCGCGATCTGCTCGAGTTCTATGGGCCCAATATCTTTATGGCGGAAACTTCGGCCACGAGCGGCGGGCTTGATTCACTTCTTCAACCTCGCGGACCGATCAAACGCGCTCAGGATGCCGCTGCGCGAACATTCGGCGCACGCCACACATACTTCGTCACCAACGGCACATCCACAGCGAACAAGATTGTCATGCAGGCACTCGTGCGCCCGGGTGACATCGTGCTCATTGACCGTGATTGTCATAAATCGCACCACTACGCGATGGTTCTGGCTGGCGCACAGCCGGTGTATCTTGAATCGTATCCGCTCACACAATACTCGATGTACGGCGGAGTGACACTCGATACGATCGAGCGCAACCTGTTAGCACTCCGCGATGCAGGAAAACTCGATCGCGTGCGCATGTTGTTGCTGACCAACTGCACATTCGACGGCCTGACCTACGACCCGCAGCGCGTCATGCGGCGAGTGCTGGCGATCAAGCCTGACATGATTTTCCTTTGGGATGAAGCATGGTTTGCGTTTGCATCGGCCAGCCCCGTCCTGCGCCGCCGAACGGCGATGCTCTCGGCCAAGGCATTGCGAGACGAGTTTCGCAGCACTGCCTATCGCGAAGCGTACATGAAGCGCCCGATCGAGAAGGAGACCGATTCTCGTGATGATGCGAGCATTGACCCCATGCCCGACCCGGAGCGCGTGCGCGTTCGCGTCTACGCGACGCAATCGACACACAAGACGCTCACGTCGCTCCGGCAGGGTTCGATGATTCATATCCACGATGAGGATTTTGAGCAGAAGTCGGCAGATTCGTTTCATGAGGCATTCATGACGCACACCTCGACTTCGCCGAACTATCAGATTGTCGCATCGCTCGACGTCGGGCGTCGTCAGTTCGAAATCGAAGGCTATGAACTCGTCGAACGCAGCATCGGATTGGCGATGACGCTGCGTGAGCGCATCTACGAGCACCCTGCAATCCGCCGCTATTTCTCTGTGCTGCGTCCGGCCGACATGATCCCGCCGCAGTTCCGGCCTTCGGGGCTCGAGTTTTACTACAACGTCGAGCGAGGATGGGGCCCGATGGAGCGGGCCTGGCTCGAAGACGAGTTCACGCTCGATCCGACTCGAGTCACGGTGCATGTCGGTGCCAGCGGCCTGGATGGCAACACCTTCCGCAATCTGCTGATGGACCAGTACGACATCCAGATCAACAAGACCTCTCGCAACACGGCTCTGTTCCTGACCAATATCGGCACGACACGCGGCGATGTGGCGCACCTGGTCGATGTGCTTGCACGCATTGCGCGCGACATCGATGAGGGCCTGTTGCTCGAGAGCGCCTCGGGTCTTGCACTGCACACCGACCGCGTCGAGTCCCTGCTCAGCGCGCCCGCCCTGCCACACTTCAGCCGTTTTCACGACGCATTTCGCACGCCAGGCTCGACGACGCCCGAAGGCGATCTGCGGCGCGCCTTCTTTCTTTCGTATGACGATGCCTGCTGCGAGTGGCTCAGGCTTCGCCCGGGCGGAACTGTCCCCGAGGCATCGCGTGAATATGTTTCGGCCGCGTTCGTCACGCCCTACCCGCCGGGCTTTCCGATTCTGGTCCCCGGGCAGGTCATTACGCCCGACATTCTCGGATATCTTGCTGCGGTGGATGTCAAGGAGATTCACGGCCTGAGTCCGCGTTACGGTCTGCGCGTCTTCGCCGAAGCCGCCCTGCGTCACGCGGCACGAAATCCTGTTCAGGCCGCGTATCCTCAGATTCGCTCTGTCCCCGCTCAACCCGGAGAGCCTTCGTCATGACGCCCGATCCCACACTCGCCCCGCAGTCCAATCGCTACAGCCGCCCGCTGACTTCGGATCAGCCGGTGTCGCGTCAGGCCCGCGTGCTCGATGGCCTTTCCGACATACGTCGCTACTTTCATCGCAACACCAGGCCGATCTATTTCGTGAGCGCCACCGCCTTCAATCTGCTTGGCATGGATGAGTGGATCCGCAACTTCACGTTCATCAACTCGATCGACAGTTTCGACGGACAGCATCCCAACGTGTTTGTTCCGCCTCCGATCGAGCATGCGCCGTTCACATCGATCGAGGATATCAACAACTACCTTCTCGCGCACCCTGCGGTGGCCGAACTGGTGGGCGATCGTGGCGTGGGCGGCAAGGCCCTCTTCCTGATGTTCGACGAGATGACCGAGCACCTGTGCCGAAGTCTGGGGCTCGAGGTTGCGTTCCCGCCTGCTGTGTTGCGCTCGAAAGTCGATGACAAGATGGAAACCACGCGCATCGGCAATCGCGCCGGCGTGCGCTCCGTGCCCAACGTCCTGGGCCGTGTCGATTCGTACGCAGCCCTGCGCGAGCTGGCCAGGCCTCTGGGCGATGACCTTGTCATCCAGACGGCGTACGGCGACTCGGGTCAGACGACGTTCTTCGTTTCGAACGAAGCCGACTTCAAGAAGTACGCCGACCAGATCACCAGTGCGCCCGAGGTCAAGGTGATGAAGCGCATCCGCTGCCGTGGCGCCGCGCTCGAAGCCTGCGCCACGCGACACGGCACGATCGTCGGCCCGCTCATGACCGAGCTGGTCGGCTTTCCCGAGCTCACGCCCTATCGCGGCGGGTGGTGCGGCAACGAGGTCTTCGCTGGCGCTTTCGATGCGGGCGTTCGCGCGCGGGCCCGCGAGGCTGCGTTCGCGTTTGGCGAGGAGCTGCGCACGATGGGCTACAAGGGATATTTCGAGCTCGACTTCCTCGTCGATCTCGACTCGGGCGAGGTGTATCTTGGCGAGTGCAATCCGCGCATCACGGGCGCCAGTTCGATGACCAATCTCGCGGCCTTTGCGCACGCCGACGCCCCGCTTGTGCTCTTTCACCTGCTCGAGTGGATGGGGGTCGAGTACAACCTCGATGTCGACAGCCTCAATGCGCGCTGGGCCGACCCGGACAACATCGACTCCTGGAGCCAGCTTGTCATCAAGCACACCGGCAGCGAGGTCGACCGCATCACGCAGGCTCCGCCCAGTGGTCTGTGGGAGCTGCTGCCCGGCGGCGGTATCCAGTACGTTCGACCGCAGACGCACCGCCGCACGGTGCAGTACGAAAACCGCGCGTTCTTCCTGCGCATCAGCGGCGTGGGCGACTATCGCTACAAGGGTGCAGAGCTGGGCATCCTGGTCAGCCCCGGCCGCTTCATGGATGACGAGTTCAATCTGACGCAGCGCGCCAAAGCCTGGATCGATGGCATTCGCAGTCATTATGCGGGCGCCGCGCCAGCGGCTGCGGCTCCCGAACCTCCGCTTGATTCGAGCGGCTTCAAACTGCTCTGACACGGCCGGCATGTCGCAGCTCCAGACCACCTTCCGCGCGATCGACGAGCCTCAGCCGGGCCCCGCGCTGGCGGCGCTTTACAGCGAGTACGCTCCGGCGTATCGACGCTGGTTCATGCGCGAGGGCGAGGCCAGGCGTCCAACGCTGGCCCTTGCGCGCCAGATGCTGCGCAACCACATGCCCGAGCTTGCCCCGCTGCACGATGATCTGTGCGACCTTGTCGGCGCCAGCGCCACCGACGCGCGCTTGCTCGCGCTGTATCGTCCGCCTCCCATCGTGCGCGGCTGCTCGCAGGCGGCGGTCGTGCGCGAGGGCCGCGCCGCGCTGGTGCGCAACTACGACCACGCGCCGCACCTGTGCGATGCGGTGATTCTGCGCTCGAGCTGGCTGGGCACACGCACGATCGTCTCGACCGATTGCCTCTGGGGGGCGCTCGATGGCATGAGCGACGCCGGGCTGGCCGTGGCGCTGGCCTTCGGGGGCGATCGGGCGACGGGCGACGGCTTTGCGGCTTCGCTCGTCGTGCGCTACCTGCTCCAGACGTGCGACAGCGTCGCCTGCGCCAGCGCCGCGCTGGCGCGCGTGCCGGTCGCGATGCCGTATACGTTTGCGCTGCTCGATGCCCAGGGCCATAGCGCCACCGTGCATGTCGGCCCGGGGCGGCCGGCGAGCATCACGGGCGCGGCGGTGTCGACGAATCATCAGGAGGCGGTCGCGTGGCCCGCCTACGAGCGCTTTGTTCAGAGCTGCGCGCGCCAGGATCATCTCGTGCAGCTGCTCTCAAACCCGGACACGAGCCTCGATGCGATCATCGCCCGCTTTCTTGAGCCGCCGCTGTACCGCACGCAGTGGTCGCGTGGCTCGGGGACGCTGTACACGGTCGCGTACGAACCGCGGGCGCGCACGGCGCGGTTCATGTGGCCGCTGAGCGAACGCTGGTATGGCTTTGGCGCGTTTGCGCCTGAAGCGTTCACGGTTGTCTACGGCGCGCCGCGCTGAGGGGCGGGCGCATGAAAAAGGGAGCACAGCCGCTGGCCTGCGACTGCGCTCCCGACTGGAGCCCGCCATCCCTGGCGTGAATATTGAGTGGTCGCCAGCACGCCTTACGCGGCCAGCGTGAGACCGCCGCCCGACTGGCCTTGCTCGCTCGAGGCCCCGAAGTAGATCACTGTGGGGTCCGAGGGCTGGCTGAAGCCGCCCGCGCGGCCGGCGATGACGCGATACGAAACGCTGGCCATGCCGGTGGGCACGCTCGTGTCGATGAAGATCTGTTCTTCGCTGGTGCCGATGAGGTTGTAGGGCCCGGTGACTTCGCCCGGCGGCGTGAGCGCGCGGTAGATGCGAAACGACGTGCCGCCGCGGCGCGTGCAGGTGAACTTGAGTTCGACGCTGCCGCCGGTGAGCAGCGTGCTGGTGAGGTTGGTCGGCACGGGCGGGGCGCCCAGCGGCGCGGCCGGGCTTGGCGCGGGGATCGAAGCCTTGGCGTAGACGGTCGGGTCGCTGGTGGTCAGCGCGTAGGCCTTGATGGCGGCGGTCATGGCCGCGACCAGTTCGCGCAGCGCGTCCGTCTCGGCGTAGTAGATGATTGTTGCATTCTTGCTGGCGATGCGGGCTGCGATCGCAGCGTTTTCGGCCGTTTGTGCAGTATTGAGTTGGGCTGCCAAGCCCGCGACCTGTGGAGCGGTGAGGCCTATCGAGGCCGGGGCCGCGGCCCACGAGGCGATCCGTTCCAGACACCACGAAATGAGTTGTTGCCGCGACTGCGGCAAGACGCTTGCCATTTGAACACTCCTGAGCAGTGGCGCTGCACAAGCCGCCCGTGTGAAAAAGAACCTGCCCGCACGGCCCATCCGGCGGGCGCGGCAGGCCATCGGACCTGCTGCAGCCAGCCTCATCGGGCGAGCCGCGCGAGGATCTTTGAAAAGAAGTTGCGTGCGCGCGTGGCCGTTTTCATCGGCCCGGGCCTCGGCCTTTTCTGCGCGGTGCATGGATCTCCCCCGGACCCGGCGGGGCCGAGGGGTGGAGCCACGGGCAGAGCGTTGGGGAAACCGTGGAGAACGACAACTCCCCTTTCATCTTGTCCGTCCCCTCTCTCACGCCTTGCGGCCCCGTTCTCATGTCTTCCGGCCCCGTTCTCATGTCTTCCGGCCCCGGCGGGGCCGCGGGTTGTAGCCACGGGTGGAGCGCAGCCTGCGGAGCAGGCGAAGCGCAACCCGTGGAAAGGGTCTCCTTTTGAATCTGTCCTCGCCCCGGAGGGGCGAAGGAGGCGCACGATCGACGCGAGAGTGAGTCTGCGCGGTGATTGAGGAAGTCTGCGCGGTGCGAGGTCGATTCGTCTGGGCGCGGGAACGGTTCAACGTGTCGCGGGAACGTTTCAACTTCGCGCGGAGTTCGTTTCCTCTGCCCCTCCGGGGCAGATCAGAGAAAGGGGGCCGCTCTTTCCCCGGGTTACGCTCTGTCCGGCTGGCGGCGGACGGCGCTCCACCCGTGGCTACAACCCGTCGCCCCTCCGGGGCGAAGAATCGCGCGGACTTGAGGCACCGTCTCACATTCGGGGCGAAGAAGAGCGCGAACGTGTCGCGCGTGCGCCCTGCCGGGGCGAGGAGGCGTGCGGGCACACTTCGCCGTCGCGGCGCTGGACGAGAAAACCAAGGCCGCGCGGGCGGCGCTGCATTGAGTATGCTCTGCACTCAGCCCGTCGCGCAGGGCCCGGGGAGCCGCCATGCCAGGCACGTATGCACACCTTCTGCTCCACATCGTCTTTTCGACCAGAGGCCGCCTGCCTTGGATTCGCGCTGAGGTCGCCGAGCGTCTGTATCCCTACATCGGAGGCATCATCCGGGCCGAGAAGGGCGTGCTCTATGCCATTGGCGGCGTGGAGGATCATGTTCACCTGTTTCTCCGGTGGCGGCCCGACGGTGCGGTGTCGGACCTGATGCGCACCGTCAAAGCGCGCTCATCCAAATGGATCCACGACACCTTTTCGGCACTGAACGACTTCGCCTGGCAGGAGGGCTACAGCGTTTTTTCCGTCAGCGCATCGCAGGAAGACGCCGTCAAAACGTACATCGCCGCTCAGGCCGAGCATCACAAGAAGGAAGATTTCAAGTCGGAGCTGCTCACGTTGCTCCGCGCCCACAACATCGAGTTTGATGACAAGCATGTGTTCGACTGAGCGGTGCGCCTGGCCCGGGTGTGATGTCTTGCGGCCCCTTTCACGCACCTTGTGGCGTGGGTCTCATGTCTTCCGGCCCCGGCGGGGCCGCGGGTTGTAGCCACGGGCAGAGCGCAGCCTGCGGAGCAGGCGAAGCGCAACCCGTGGAAAGGGTCTCCTTTTGAATCTGTCCTCGCCCCGGAGGGGCGAAGGGAGCGCACGATCAACGCGAGAGTGAGTCTGCGCGGTGCGCGGTCGAATCGTGTGGGCGCGGGAAAGGTTCAACATGGCGCGGGAAGGTTTTGTCGTGGCGAGGGAAAGGTTCAACGTGTCGCGGGAGCGTTTCAACGACGCGCGGAGTTCGTTTCCTCTGCCCCTCCGGGGCAGGGGAGAGAAAGGAGGGCGATCTGTCCACGGGTTGCGCTCTGTCCGGCTGGCGCCGGACGGCGCTCCACCCGTGGCTACAACCCGTCGCCCCTCCGGGGCGAAGAATCGCGCGGACTTGAGGCACCGACGCCCCTTCGGGGCGAAGACGCGCGGGGGCGTGACTCGCGTGCGCCCCTCCGGGGCAAAGAGACGCGGGGACTTGATGAGTTGCTGGCCTCTTCGGGCACGCGGGGGGCAGCGGGGGCTCCCTGGAAGTGGTGGGCTGCACGTCGCTGTTGCGGGCCTTTCTCGCTCTGTCGCGAACGTGCTGCCTTCTGCTGCGAACGTGGGGCGATTGTGTGGGGTTCTGGGTGAGGGCAGGTCGCGGCGGGGCGAGTGAAGGAGGGGAGAAGGGGCTGCGGACGGGCGCAGAAACTGTTTTTGGCTCCTCAAAAACTGTTTTTGCTCGAGCAAGAACTGTTTTTGAGAGCGCAAAAACTCTTTTTGATCGCGCATAAACAGTTTTTGATCGATTCAAAACTCTTTTGAATCGATTCAATACTCTTTCGAATCGACTCGAAACTCTTTTGAATCGATCTTGAACGCTTTCGAATCGACTCACAATCATTTTGAATCGACTCGAAACTCTTTCGAATCGATCTTCAACCCTGTCAAATCGACTCAGAACCCTCCTGCATCGCCCCCCAACTCCGGCGGGTCGGCCTCCTTCTGGCCTGGCTCGACTGCACACTCGGGTACCTCGCGGCGAGCCGCTCGGCACGTCACTGGCCCCCGCCCCGGCCACTCCCCCGCCGTTCCTCGAGCCTCCTGCCTTGTGCCAAGTGCCTCCCCTGCCTTTCCTGATGCCTAGTGCCCCGTGCCTCGTGCCACCGTCGCGCCCCTTGCCCCGACAATCTCTCCACATGCCTTGACAGATCGCCCAAATCGTGTACGCTCAGGGTGTCGATGGTGCCCGCAGCGGAGCGGGCAGGCCCCGCCTTGGTTCAGGGACTTCCTGCACCAGGTCGGGGGTTCCCCGCAACGGTGCGGGGAAGAGGGAAGTGTGGTCAAATTCCACCGCGGACGCGCCGCCGTAGGGGGCGATGATGCGGGCCACGCTGGGCTGGATCGGGTGCGAGTGAGGCGAGCGAGCATGGGCACGCGGCACACTCCGGACGATTCGGGTCAGCGTTCGGTCGAGGGAACCCGGGAAGCGCCCGGCTCGGCTGAGGTCACTGTCCATGGATTGGACGGGAAGGCCGGTTCTCGCAGAGCCCTGAGCCGGAAGACCTGCCATCGGCATGCATGGTGCGGCCCTCGCGCATGGGGCCCGGCTGCTGTCGGTGCGCGCCTCTTCCCGCGACCGAAGTGCCCGGAACAGCCCGCGAGTCGCCGCCACACAATGGCGGAAGAGCGTTCTGCGCGAAACAGAACGCAACGGGGCAGTCTGCCCAGACAGGTTGGTTGTGAGAAAACATGTGTGTGTTGTGTGTGCGGCCACGGCCGCGATGGGAATTGTCGCCGCGGGTGCCTCGGCGGGACACTGGGCCAGCGCGGTCATCGACTACGAGCCTGGCGCTGACCCCGTCTTCGGCTACACCGACCCCAATGCCGCGCTCGGGGCCGCGAGCCGCGTCAGCGGGGCCTCGTTTGGCTTTCCCAGCGTCGTCAGCCCGTTCAGCCCGCCGTTCGAGACCGATCAGATCGTCTCGGTCGGCCACGGCGGGAGCCTGACGCTGCGCATGGGTCGAACGGTGCGCGACCGCGCGAGCCACGCGTTCGGCATCGACTTCATCGTCTTCGCCAACGCGGGCTTCATCGACGTGGGCTATCCCGCCGGGCTCGTCGGCGACGCGCCCGCGCTCTTTGGCGCGGGGCCCAGCGTGCTGGTCGAAGTCAGCAACGACAATGTGCGCTGGTTCAGCGTTGCAACGCGCAGGCTCGACCTCTTTCCGACGCTGGGCTACCTCGACAGCGGGCCGTTCGACGCGAGCCCGGGGAGCATCGAGAGCGACTTTCGCGCCGCGATGGATCCGTCGCTGAGCCTGGCCGATGTTGCGGGGCGTTCGTACGCCGAGTTGGTGGCCCTTTATGGCCGCTCGGGCGGCGGCATCGGGTTTGATCTGGCCTCGTCGGGCCTGAGCGCGGCCCGGTTCGTGCGCTTCACGCACGGCGGCGACTCGTTCGAGCCGTTCGAGATTGATGCGGTGTCCGTGGTCCCGGCGCCGGGTGGGCTCACCGCGCTGCTCGCAAGCGCTGGGCTGGCGCTCCGGAGGAGCAGAAGCAGCGCCAAGGAGAGAGGCTGCTTCTGAGACAGATCGCCCGGGCCGGTCGAAAGGTCGGCCCCGGGTATTATGAGATTCAAGACACCGTTGAACGTGATCGCCAGCGCCGGCGCTCTGACGCTGGCACCGCTCGCTGGCGCGCAGGACTGGACGCACCACGCGCGCGGGCCGTCGCGCGTCGCCGCGATCGACCTCGAGCTCACCGGGCCCGTCGGCACGCCGCTCTGGCAGACGAGCGCGACCACCGGCGGCGCGACCATCGAGTTCGTCCCTCAGGCGGCGCTGGTCGCAGGCGCGGGCGTGGCCATCGCGACCGGGTGGATCGGCAACGACTTTTTCGCGATCGCGCTCGACACCGCCGACGGCCGCGTGCGCTGGGTGGCGCCCATGCCCTGGCCTGTGGCCGATTCATGGTCGGCCCCGGCGATCGACGCTGCCCGCGGCACCGCGATCGTCGCCAGCGGCCGGACCATCAAGGCCCTCGCGCTGACCAGCGGCGCGACGCTGTGGCAGACGTTCACCGTCAACGACATCATCAACGCCGCGCCGCTGGTGGCTGCCCCAGCAGGCAGCGCGGCACGCGCGTTCATGACCGACTTCGGCTTTGCGGGCCAGGCGGGACGTGTGTATGCGATCAATCTCGATGCCTTCGACGCCAGCAGCAATCCATACGCGCCCGGGGACATCGTCTGGAGCCGCGCGATCGGCCATCTCTCGGGCGCGACCCCCGCGCTGCACGAGCATCGCGTGCTCATCGCGACCGCGGACGGCCGCGTGCTGGCCTTCGACGCTGCCGCCGCCGCGAGTCACGCGCCGCTGTGGGAAGCAGTCAACCCGACCGGACTGGGCTTCTTCGGCGGGCTGAGCGTGCGCGACGGATTCGCCTACGCGGCCAGTTACGCCTTCTTCGGTGGACTCTCGTCGGCCAACATGATCAAGATCGACGCGGCGAACGGCGCGATCATCTGGTCAGTCGCCAGCAACCGCACCGACGCGACACCCGTGCCGCTGGCCGATGGACGCATTCTGCTTTCGGCGGGGCTGGCGGGCTTTGGCACGCAGCCATCGCTGTCGCTGTATGTCGATCATGGCGCCAGCGCGAGCCGAACATGGGACACGTTCCTGGCCGCAGGGCCCGCGGCAGGATTCTGGACCTTCACGCCCGTCGCGCTCGAAGCGATGAATGAGGTGCTCGTGCCGGCCCCGCCCGCGCCGAGCGATCCGACTGGCCCCATGCCGCGCACGCTGCGACTGGACCTGTCGAAACATCCGGCCGACGCGGGGTTTGTCATCGAGAGCATCGAGGGCGCGGCGATCTCGGCGGCACTCGAGGATGGGACGCTCTTCGGAGTCGGCGCGGGCGGAGTTGCAGCGTTCGCGGCCCCGCTGGTGACCTGCCCCGGCGACTTTGACGGCAGCGGCACCATCGACATCTTCGACGCCATCATGTTCCTGGCGGCGTTCTCGGCCCGCGAGGCGCGAGCCGACCTGAACGGTGATGGGCTCTTTGACTTCTTCGACATACAGTTGTTTCTGGGGCTTTACGCAGCAGGGTGTTCATAGATGATGCGACGCGGCTTCTCACTGATCGAACTTCTTGTGGTCATCGCGATCATCGCGGTGCTGCTGGCCATTCTCGTGCCCGCGCTGTCGAGCGTGCGTTCGACGGCCCGCACGGTCATGTGCCTGTCCAACCAGCGCCAGTTGGGGCTGGCCTGGAGCGTCTACGCCGACGATTTCCAGTCGTACGCGATGCCCGCGGCCGATGCGCCGAGCGCCGGTCACGAGTCGGACACCGTGTACTGGTTCGGCGCGGTGGGCAACATCTCGGGCACAGTCAGCGCGGAGCGCGGGTTTCTCGCGCCGTACCTTGAAGCGACACTGCACGACCTGAGCGTGTTCGAATGCCCCAATCAGCCGTGGGGCACCTACGCGGCACAGACCGCGCCCGGCACCATCACGACAACCTACGGCTATAACGGCTACTACCTGAGCCCTTCAAAGACACCCGGCTGGTCGATGCAGATCGGCCATCGCCCGTGGCGGAGAACGTGGGAGATCCGCCAGCCGGCCGAACTGCTGATCTTTGCCGATACGCTCCTGCCCGGTAGCCCGCCGCGCAACAGCGCGCTGCTCGACCCGCCGATGCTGTATCAGAAACGGCGCGGATGGGTGACCAACGCCTTTCCCACGACCGCCTTTCGCCATCGCGAGGCCGTCGTCACGCTCAACGCCGATGTGAGCGGGTCGATCGTCAACGCCGAGAAAGAACAGATGACCCACGGCATCATCGGCTCGCTCGACATGCGTCGCTACGTGCCCGACTGGATGAACTGGTAGGTCTCTTACTCGGCCCGCGACGCAACCACAGGCTGTGGCGTCTGGCTCGCAGCACCCGCAAGGCCCGCGACGCGCGCGATGACATCGGCCGCAGCGCTGGCCGCGTTGTGACCCTCGAAGGCCGCGGACACCTCACGCAGCGCGCGTTTCTGAGTCTCGACAAGCTCGGGCCGTTCGAGCAGCCCCACCGCTTCATCGACAATCGCATCGGGCCCGCCGAAGTGCGGCACGAGCTCGGGCACAATGCGTCGGCCCGCGATGAGGTTGGGCAGGCTGAAGAACGGCGTCTTGACAAGCCACCGTCCGATGAGGTTGTACATCAGGCGGCTTGATTTGTACACGATGACCATGGGCTTGAACTGCCGCGCGACTTGCAGTGTCACCGTGCCCGAAACCACCAGACACAGATCGGCCCAACGGATCGCCGCGTCGGTCTGGTTGCTCACGACGCTGAGCCGAGCTGGCCACGGCGCGCCCCCAGCCATGCTATAGACGACGCTCTCGGTCTCGGGTCGCGCGACCGCGACGACGCCCGCGATGCCGGGGTGCTCCGACGCGATGCGCCGGAACGCTGCGAGCAGCAACGGGAAGTTGGCCTCGATCTCGGCGGGCCGCGAGCCTGGCAACAGGGCAATCTTTGGCGTCCCTTCGCTCCAGCGCGCCACCGCCGCATCGAGCGCCGCCAGATCGAGCGGATGGTCATACAACGGATGGCCCACGAACCGAGCCCGCACGTTGTGCTCGCGGAACCACGGTTCCTCAAAAGGCAGCAGGCAGCAGACGAAACTGGTCAGCCGTCGCAGTTTGTTGACCCGCCAACTCGCCCACGCCCAGACCTGCGGCGCGACCAGATGCACAACCTTGGCGCCCGACGCGCGGGCCATCGCGCAGATCGGGAAGTTGGCCGCCGGTGAATCAACCGGCACGTGCACATCGATCGGATGCTCGGCCAGCCACGCCTTGATGCGCTTGTTGATCGCCCGGTGTTCGAGAATCTTGCCGATGCCGGGCACACCCATCACCGCATCGCGACCGGTTTCTTCAACCACGCTCGCGCCCGCGGCGGCCATCTTGGGCCCGCCCCACGCGAAGACCTCGACTTCGGGATGGCGGGCAAGCAACTCGGCGATGACAGCCGAAGCGTGGTCATCGCCCGACGGCTCAAAGCCGGTAAAGAGGATGCGCACAGGCTTGTCACGCGAACCGGACATGAGGCGAATCGTAGGTGTTGTCACAACGCCAGCCATGGATAGGGTGGGGCGAATCGTCGCCACCTTTCATGGCCGCGGGCTTGAACGTCAATCTTCACCTAGACTTTCGACCTTACCTTGCGGAGAACTGTGCGGATGCGACTCACGATGGTCGGAACTGGGTACGTCGGGCTTGTCACGGGCACATGCTTTGCCAATACCGGCAACGACGTGACGTGCCTGGACCTCGATCGCGGCAAAATCGAACGCCTGGCCAGCGGCCAATGCCCGATCTACGAGCCCGGTCTTCCCGAACTGATTCGCAAGAACATCGACGCCGGGCGACTGCACTTCACCGCGGACCCGCGACAGGCCTATGAGGGTGCCGACATCATCTTCATCTGCGTCGGCACGCCCACCGGCACGAATGGTCGCACCGACCTCGGAGCCATCCAGCAGGCCGCCGACGACATCGCGCTCGTCCTGCTCGATCGGCCACGCAACGCGCCCGTACCCGTCATCGTCGTCAAGAGCACGGTCCCCGTCGGCACGACCCACATGGTGCGCGACCGCATCCGCGCCAAAGTCGGGCCCGACCTTGCCTTCACCGTTGCCAACAACCCCGAGTTCCTCAAGGAAGGCGATGCCGTCAGCGACTTCAACCGCCCCGACCGCGTCGTCATCGGCGTTGAAGATGAACGCACCGGGGAGGTCTTCCGCGATCTGTACGATCCGTTCGTCCGCAACGGCCATCCGATTTACGTCATGGACATCCTCTCGAGCGAGATGGTCAAGTACGCGTCCAACAACTTCCTGGCGACCAAGATCAGTTTCATCAACGAGATGGCCAATCTCTGCGAGGCTTTTGGCGCCAACATCAACCGCGTGCGCGAGGGCATGTGCGCCGACAAGCGCATCGGGCACCAGTTCCTGTATCCGGGTCTTGGCTACGGCGGATCGTGCTTCCCCAAGGACACGCTGGCCTGCGTAGCGATGGGCGAAGAGTCGGGCACGCCCGTTGAC
>JAANMT010002135.1_pt1 | contig 17292 bp, 17 predicted proteins | sample 7279711 | NCBI WGS metagenome assembly JAANMT01 (sample SAMN14094538, study PRJNA606508) | bioreactor metagenome | isolation source: A lab-scale SPAN reactor treating ammonium-rich wastewater day 1 | place: Ireland: Galway | collected 2017-01-16 | reverse complement strand
ACGGAAAACAACTGGATATCGAACTGAAATAGAAAAACCTTCTGCCACAGTTACATCTTATGCTCATTCCTTTTGGTGAAAGCTGATGTGTAAATGGTCAGTCTCTCATGATATCCCGCATGGATTCATAGGGAATGCCCATATAAGTGCAGAACTCCTGTACAGTGATCACCTGATGTTTTTCTTTATTTAAGACACTTTTGATTTTCAGGATCAGATAGCGGCTGTAGCGCTCGCTTTTTCCGGTGACGCGCTGGATGTCTTTGGGGTAAATGCAGATTCTGGTGATCCCGGGTTTCATGGTTTCGTGTTCTTTGCTGAACAAAGTTTGGAAATCTCCATGAATATCTTTCGGTAGGAGGGCGGTAGTACCGTGATTTTTATCTCATTAAAAAGCAGGGAAATGTCTGAAGCCACACGGTAAAAGCGCCCCGGGATCCCGGACTGCAGTTAGCAGAGATCAGGAAAGTGGTGGCTTTGCGACTAATCTTTTGAATTCACGGCACGCGACGTGGTGCCATTTTGTGCTCTCGCCGGGAAGATCCTGTCCTTTAAGGGCATAGATTTCGTTTTCTTCGGTCTCAGCGTCCCGGATCTGCTGTTTGCTTAAGAATTTCTGCTTAAAAATCAGGTAGCCTTTATTTTTCAAAGCTTCCAAAACTTCGTCTCTGTGGTATTCAAAACCATTAATATTGATTTCCATGGCGGTGGTATTAAAAGGTTAAGTGTAAAAAAGTGAAAGGGCTTTGCAGCCTGTTTAAATCTGCACTAAAAACCGTTCCAAAGTTGATGGGGTAAGATACTTTTCATGGCGTATAAAACCTGGCAAAGTTTGAGGCATTCTGGCAACGCTATAACAATGGCAGTTACCGCGTCCTGCTGAGTAAAGTTCACTTTCAGCATCAACGCAGGAAAATACTTTCCGACAGCGATAGCGTATCCGTGATTTTATGGTCAAAAAAACATTGCACTAAAAATGCTCAATTCCAGTTCTCTTCATAAAATTTCAAGAGGATTGAAGGTGAAATATGCGCTCATGGTGCCATTTGCCCTAAGATATACCACGACCAAAACAGTTCTTACCATTCTTTCTCTGTGGTATATTTTACTTTTGCAAGGTAAAAATAATAATGATGACGAATGAAATAAAAAATATTGTAATTCCAGTAGACTTTAGTAAAAATAATGTAAACTTTCTAAAAGCTGCCATAGCAATCGCGAAAAGACATTCAGCGAATATTCACTTAATCAATGTGGTGAAATCCAGTTTACTGGGTACAGGAAGTGCCGGAATCGGCAAGTTTTATTATCACGATAATACGCTGCTGACCAATTCTGAAAATCTTTTGGATCAGGTAAAGAAAAAGTTGGAACATGCTGGTTGTACGAAGGTAGAAACATACGCTGCGGCGGGCTCGGTTGCCCGCAGTATAACGGAATATGCCGTTGAAAAATCGGCAGATCTTATAGTTCTTGGAGTAGATTATCCTAAAAAACGTCCGGGATTTATCAGTTCCTACGCCTACGAGATTATTACCAATACTTTTGTTCCTGTAATTTCCGTACCGTATCACTGTACGAAACATGAATTTCAGCACATGCTGTTTCCTGTGAGGGATACTGAGGGTGTAATTTCCAAACTGCAACCTGTTTTGCCTCTTGCAAAGCGGAACAAATCAAAGATCAGCCTCCTCGGTATTGCTTCAGATAAAATCCACAACTCTTTGCTCTCGGTTAGCAATACCATTGAATTCTTAAAAGTAAAACTCGCCAGGCAGAAGGTGGATTATGCCCTGCAGGAAGTGTCGATTGCCGCCAATGCCGAAGACCGGATTCTTCAGGCCTGTAAAAGCTGTAACGCAGATTTGGTGGCGGTAAATGTAACGACCGAAAAACCGCTGGCAAAAATCTTCCAGAACAACTTCACCGAAAATATCATTTATAAATCTGATATCCCGGTTTTATTCTACAGAAAGAAAAAGCCAGAAGATGCCCTGGCACAATTTGTTACCATTCCTTATCCAATGTTCCCGGTTTAATTTAAAAATACACAATGCAAATTATAAAATTTTCAAACACCCTGATCCCTCAATCCTACAGAAATGAAATTGCTTTATTTCTGGAGGAGCACCTGCAGCAGTACGGCGATTCTTATGAGGATATTTCGCTTGCTCTGGATTATGTTTCAGATACGTCCGGGAGCAAAGGCGGGTATCTTCTGGTGGCACAGCAGGATGATGTGGTCACCGGTGCTGTGGTCGTTAACAAAACCGGAATGTCCGGATACATCCCCGAAAATATTCTGGTGTATATTGCCACCCATCATGAGTACCGGGGAATGGGCATCGGCAAAAGACTGATGGAAGAAACGGTGAAAGTTTGCGACGGCAGTATCGCACTGCACTGCGAACCGGATAATCCTGCGAAGAAACTTTACGAAAAACTGGGCTTCAGTTCAAAATATCTGGAGATGAGGCTTGTAAAATAATGTCATGTCAATTGTCACCTTAAATAAAGATAAACTTACACACAATTTCAATTTTCTGCAGAAACTTTTTTCAGAAAAAAATATCGAATGGAGCGTTGTTACCAAGGTACTCTGCGGTAACGAAACCTTTCTTCAGGAAGTGCTGTCGCTCCCGATCGAAGAATTTTGCGATTCCCGGATTTCCAACCTTAAAAAGATTAAAGCGCTTTCCCCGGAAGCGCAGACTGTTTATATAAAACCTGTACCTTTTACGTTCGTGGAGGATGTACTCAGTTATGCTGACGTAAGTTTTAATACCGAAATCAATACCCTCACGCTTTTGTCCCGTAAAGCTGCTGCGCTTAATACCGTACATAAAACAGTGATCATGATCGAAATGGGCGAGTTGCGGGAAGGTGTCGTAAGGGAGCGGCTTCTGGATTTTTTCGCAAAAGTAAAAGACCTTCCCCATATTGAAATTGTAGGGATCGGGACCAATTTAACCTGTATGAACGGGGTGTTGCCCGATGATGAAAAAATGCGGGAACTCTATGAATGCAGGCAGGAGCTTGAAGAGATGTTCGGGATCAGAATTCCCTATATTTCCGGTGGTGCCTCGGTCGCCATTCCCCTGATCATGAGTGGGGAAATGCCGGAATATATCAACCATTTCCGGGTGGGCGAAACGTTGTTTTTTGGAACCAATGTTTATGATCATTCTGATATTGGGGGAATGTGCCAGGACGTATTTAAACTTCATGCTGAAATTATTGAGATTAAAGAAAAACCCAATATTCCGGAAGGGAAGTTAGGCTATAACCTTACCGGTGAAAAGAAAGACTTCAGCGTTGAGCCGAAAAATTCCACCAGCAAACGGGCTATTATTGATGTAGGGCTTCTTGAAATGAATCTTAAGGATTTGAAGCCCATAGATGAATCCCTGAAAATTGTAGGCGGCAGTTCGGATATGCTGGTGCTGGATATTGAAGATGCCCACCGGAATTATAAGGTGGGGGATTTTATAACGTTCAATATCAATTATATGGGTTTGCTGAGTCTGATGAATTCCGACTATGTAGAAAAGAAAACCGTAAAAACCGGTCGTGAGCAATTAAATCCTGCCTAAATCCAATAAAAACATCTCCGATCTTCATATTTTTTCATCATATTAAATAAATCATCACACGGTAGCGGTAAAATATACCATTATTTATTTTATGGTATATTTTATCTTTGCATCCTAAGTGTATGATACCGATGAAAAACACCAGTCCTCCAAGGAAATACTCCATAAAGAACATCAAGAAGACTCCCCAGCATGTGGTAGATTTCAATTTTTACTCCTTTGAACAGTTTCTGAAGGATGCGGAACATCTTACAAAATCACACCGGCACGACTTTTATACCTTTGTGCTCACCATTGATGGCGTGGGTTCGCATATTATAGATTTTGAAGAGTACGAAATCAAACCCAGGCGGCTGTTCTTCATCAATTATGACCAGATTCATTCCTGGAAGTTAGACGGGCCAATCCACGGGAAAATTATTCTGTTTTCAAAGTCGTTTTATAACCTTATTTATACCGGTAACAGTGACATTAGGAGTGACACGGCGCTGGAAAACCTGCCTACCTACGTTGATATAGAGGAAGAAGATTTCTCTTCCTGGCTCTCCGTCTGCGGGCATATTGAACATGAGTTTAAAAAATCTGAAAAGTTTTCGGAAGAGGTGATCTGTCTTTTGCTGAAGACCTGTGTTTTAAAAATGGAGCGCATAGCGGAAAATTCCAACCCGGCAAGCAGCAGGACCGACCACAAAAGTATGCTGGTTGATGCGTTCAAGAAACTGGTGAATGTGAATTTCCGGGAACTTAAAACAACAAGTGATTACGCCCACGAGCTGTCGATAACGGCAAATTACCTGAATGCCCTTGTAAAGGAGTCACTTGGGAAACCTGCAGGGACTGTCATTCGAAACCGGGTCATACTAGAAGCAAAAAGACTCCTGTCGCATTCGGATCTCTCGGTACGACAGATCTCTCTGGAACTGGGATTTACAGACAATTCGCACTTCGGAAAGTATTTTAAGAAAAGTACCGGTCTTACGCCAGATACGTACAGAAAAAATTCGATTAATAATTAATATCAATATTATGAAAAATAACAGTTCAACACACCATTCAAAAAGCAGAACAGACCTGTTTTACCGACAAAAGCCCGAAAGTCTGAAATTAAGACATACGGGGATTTCAACGAAAGTGGATTCAAATTTTGATTCCTTTGGACTTATTACCCTAACCCATATCGAAGCGGAAAAACCAAAGGAACACAATGTAAGAAACGGGAAGGTACGTCCATAAAAAAGTGACCGGACCGGGGGCTGCCGGAGCTGATGAATTGACTTCAGGTCCAGTGGCCTCCGGATGCCTGCATTCACCATGAAATATGGCAGGCAGTTTGCGTAGGTTTGGCGCGGGAGTAATCATGTGACAGAAACCATCAGTTCTTCAAGGGCATGGTATCACTGATTAATCCCTGCATTGCGGTACGATAAAAAGAAATATGGAAACCAACAAACTTTTACAATCCTTTCAGGAAAGCTGGAACAGTTTTATAGAGCGGGTGCCCGAAATCCTGATGGCCATACTCATCATTGCCATTGGAACTTTCGTAGCCAATAAAATATCAGATCTTGCCCGTAACACGATCAGAGGTAAATCCAGAGACCCACTGATGACCAATTTTCTGGTGAAAGCCATTAAACTTGTTTTTATAACGGTCGTTATTATGTTTGCCCTAAGAATTGCAGGACTGGACGGTATCGCCACCGGACTTTTAACGGCGGCAGGGGCTTCTGCGGTAATTCTGGGTTTCGCCTTTAAAGATGTTGGCGAGAATTTTATATCAGGGATCATCCTTTCCTTTAACAGGCCTTTTAATCTGGATGATACGGTAAGCATCGGTGATATTTTCGGTAAGGTGAAAGCAATGGAATTCCGATACACCAAACTTAAAACTTTCGACGGTAAAGTGGTGTATATCCCGAACAGTGATGTCATCCGAAAGCCCGTATTCAATTTCACCGAAGACGGCTTTTTCCGTATGGAGTTTATGGTGGGTATTGCCTATGAAAATGATATCGACAGCGCTAAAAATATTATTTTAGAGACCATTAAAAAACACCGTCTGGCTTTGCGGGACCCCGACCATGAGCCTTTCGTGCTTACCGACGAGCTTGCCACCAATGCAGTCAACATCAAAGTGTTTTTTTGGGTAGACGCGGAAGATTACCGCCGGGATGCCCTGATGATCCGCAGCGAAATGATCGATCAGGTAAAAATCAATCTGCTCTCCACTGGCATCTCTATGCCTGCAAATATTCAGGAACTCAAATGGTATAAAGAATAATGAATTAAATTTGCGGATATTTCACTGTTGATATGAACAAACTTTTTAACCTCCACAACGGCGAAGAGCGCAAAGAAAAAGTCCTGGAAAATGTACGCAACAGCATTTCTTTTTCGGGTTCCAATTTCTGGATTCTCGCGTGTGCCATCATGGTGGCTTCCATTGGGCTTAATGTAAATTCCACCGCTGTTGTCATTGGTGCGATGTTGATTTCTCCGCTGATGGGACCTATTGTAGGGGCGGGCTTTGCATTGGGCATCTATGACTCCGCGCTCCTGAGGAAATCGCTGAAAAACCTGCTTATTTCTACGCTGGTAGGTCTGCTGGTGTCCTCGCTATATTTTCTGCTGACCCCTTTCAAAGAAGCCCAGTCTGAAATTCTGGCCAGGACCGCGCCGAATATCTACGATGTGCTCATTGCTTTCTTTGGTGGTCTGGTGGGAGTGATCGCCGTAACCAGGGTTGAAAAAGGAAATCCGATTCCCGGAGTCGCCATTGCGACCGCTTTGATGCCGCCACTCTGCACTGCAGGATATGGTCTGGCAACCGGTGAATTGGCTTATTTTGCCGGCGCCATGTTTCTTTATGCCATTAACTGTGTTTTTATCTGTATTGCCACCTTCATCATTGTAAAATATTTAAAATATCCTGCTGCCGAATTTGTAGATAAAAAAAAGGAATCCAGGGTCCGCACCTGGATTACCGTTGTCACGCTATTAATGATTATTCCCAGCGTTTATTTTGCCTACCGTTTCTTAGAGCAGCAAAGATTTTATGAACAGGTCTCCAATTTCATCACCAAAGAGTTTGAGGATAAGGGAAATACCATTGTGTACCGAAAGACTTTCTATAACACCAGTCCCAGGCGTATAGAACTTGCTTTTCTTACCCGTAAATTTACATCGGAGCAGATCAGGGACGAAGAAAGAAAACTGGCTGCATTCGGAATTACAGATACCCGCCTCGTGATCCGGCAGGACAGCGCTTTTCTTGCCCAGGCTTCGAAAATTCAGAATAATGAAGTGGCAAACGATGTTTCCAAGGTGGCAGCAGAACTCAATGCGAAAATGGATAAATACGTATTCCAGACAGATAATCTTTACAGCGAAGCCAAAGCCATCATTCCGCAGCTTCAATCACTTTCAGCATCAAAGCAGGAAATTCTTTCCGACAGCGACAGCGCATCCGTGATTCCCGTCGCCATGTATGAAAGCGGGAATGCGCTTAGTGATGAGCAGACCAAAACGCTGCAGAACTGGTTGAAAGCCAGGCTGAAAGTTGATACGATTGAAATTTATAAGAGACCGTCGAAGTGATGGGTGATGGATGCCGGAAGGAGGGGTGGCTTTGGGAGCGTGCCGTTGCTTTAAGGGGGAAGCCGACAAGTAAAGTCGGGATAAACTACAGCAGGCCTTCATAGGGGTGAGGATCTGCCTTCAAGCACTAATGTGACTTTGGGAGTCTCCGCCAGGAAATCCCGAAAGCTGATCATTGTGACCCTTCGGGAGCCTCAGGGTCCGGGATTAATGCCTCAACGGTGGCTACGGGAGCTGAGCCACCGGAATCCGGCATCGTGAAGTGCGGGAAGCTTCAGCTGATGTCCGATATCTGAAGTGTCTTCACTCGGAGCATTCAGATCGAAAGCGGAAGGGCTGGTCTTATCATTTCTCTAACATGAAAACATAAAACAGACAGGTATTCTTTAATAATTTTCCCTCCCAATATTTCTGTATTAAAAGGACTTTAGCACGGTTGTTGCCTGAGTGAACCCATTAAATAAATTCATCATCACCAATTATGAAAAAACACATTTTATTACTCATCGGGATCGTGTCATTAATTATGATGTCATGCAGTACGAATACGGTCCTGAAAGACCAGAAATTATATGCCAATGCCTGGGAACTTGAATACATCACGGGGCCAAGAATTACTTTTCAGGGATTATTTCCGGACATGAAACCTAAAATTCAGTTTACAGCCGGGTCGGATATGATTACCGGAAACAGTGGCTGCAACGGGTATTCCACTCAATTTACAGTGAAGGGAGACCTGATCTCTTTTGCTGATCCAGAACTCTCAACGATGATGTATTGTGGAGATGGGGAAGTTGTTTTCCGCAAGACAATGAAACAGATTGACCGTTACAGGGTAACCGACGGAAAACTGGAATTTCTGACGGGAGATGTCGTGATGATGAGATTTAAACCGGCGCTGTAACTCCTTACCGCATGTAAAAAGAGCAGGAAAATTAATTCCTGCTCTTTTTTTTGAGGTCACTGAATTGCCCCTCTGATCTGAATAAACCTCCAGCGGAAGGGACTTAAAGCTTTAATTAAATGTTTAGCATTTACTTCTCCGAAAAATGAAGCTCCGTTACCGGCGGTAATTCTATCCATGGTCCAGCAGCTTTTGAAATTCATTCAGATACTTTGCCAAATGAAAACCATCTGCTAATCCATGATGGGCTTCGATGGAAACCGGTAAATATTTCCTGCCATCCCGAATACTGAACTTGCCAAAAGTAACTTTAGGAACTGATTCTGTTCTGTCAAAATCCGTAGGATGCAACAGTCCGGTAAAAGAAGTCCATGGAAGGGTAGAATGCCGGATGAGGTCTTTTTTTATATCATCATTGTTTAACCGCAAACCGGTTGAGTTCTGTACGGCTCTGATTTCTTCCTGCAGTTCATTATTGAAGGTTTCGAAATCATCTGAAAAGCTGACAAAGGCAAATCCAAAAGTTCCGTCCGCTCTTCCAATTGTGCAGCCGGCATGCACGTTATCGAATAATACCACCTCATGATCAACAATTCTTAATTTCAATTCTTCAACTGAATTGATCGCAGCCATCGATTTGTGAAGATAACAGGCAAAAAACGACCGTTCTTTTTCTTTAGCTTTTTTATACGCTGTCGTACAGTCTACCTCAGTTACAATACCAAAATAGGGGCTTGCCATTTTCGAGAAGAATTCATAGTGCTCCTTTCTGTTCCATTTTTCTGTGTCGATTACTTTCATTTGCATTTTTCAATTTAATATTGTGCTTGTTAATGACTGAATGTTCTCAAAATCCTTCTATCTGATTTCTTGTTCAGAGCGTTTTCCCGATTATTTGAATTCACATGCAAAATCGGGAGGGCACATCGGTGCGCTGTGATCACACTCGGTTTTTCAATCCAGAGATAAACACCTTATTTCCAGATGATCAACCGCATAGTCACTCAGAATCTCATTCAGTAACTCTTTCGTCAGATCAGAACTTCCCAGTAATACCGTTCTGAAAATTTCAGTTGTGTCTTCAGGGGTCAACTGATTGCGTTTTTAGGTATTGGGGAAAAGCTGCATGAAGGCTTTCGGGTTAATATTTCCAGTGGTTTTCATTATCAATTGATCTTTTTCTTTATTGAGGGCGGTTTTTATTTTCAGAATCAGATTACGGCTGTAGTGTTCACTTTTTCCGGTGACGCGCTGGATCTTTGGGGTATATGCAGACTCCCGTGATCCAGGATTTTATGATTTACGTTTGTTTACTGAAAAAAGTTTTGAAATTCCAATCGATATCTTTCGGTAGGAGGACTGTAGTACCGTGATTTTTTTGAAAGATGTTTCCTGTATTACAATTTATACCTTTTTAAGGTGTTTTCAAAAGCAGCAGCTTTTATAAAGTTTTGTTTCTGCTTGTTTACTTGGATGATTTCTAAAAAACCTAATTCCACTAATGATTTTAAGTCGGTTCTTGCCGTATAATTTGATATATTAAATCTTGCTTCCATTTCTTTAGTGTTCAGAATTCTATCCTGATCATCGTGAATAATTTTTAATATTTGTGCCATTCTGTCATTCACTCCCGGTATTTTCATAAACTTCGCGGCCTGAAACACTTCTTTCTGCTTATGACTGATATACTCTTTTAATGCGACAAATGATTTGTCCATTGTCTTAAGATGATAGGTTATGAAATAAGTCAGATCATTTTCATCAGTTTCTGTGTATAAGTACGCTTTCTCATATTGGGATTTGGTATCTTTGATAATTCTGGAGATCGACAGATATTCCGTTAACCAATACCCTTTTTTAAGCATATACCAATAAAATACAGCCCTCGCAGTGCGACCATTTCCATCTGTAAAAGGATGTATCCAGCCAATTATAAAATGAATAATGCAGCCTTTAATTATGGGATGGATAAACTCTTCACCATCCGTATTAAAAAATAGGCATAAATCATTGATGAGTATTCTAAGATCAGATTGTAAAGGTGGGGTATGTACAATTTCACTGTCAATATGATTTACTACATGTACATCATCATTTTCTCTGAATGCACCCTCATCTTCAGAATCTTCTAAGGTCTTATTTGTAATGAGATGATGAATATATAATAAATTTTCTACTGTTAAATCTTCACTTTTGTGCTGAACAATATATTTCATGGTTATAAAATTGTTCAAAATCATTTGTTCAGATTTGTTTCTCGGCTTTTTCTCCTGCTGAATCATTTCTTTAGCCTTTTTTCTCGTTGTGCTGGCGCCTTCCATTTGGCTGCTGGAAATAGCTTCTTCCATGATAGAGCTGATCATGAACTTAGTCTTGTCAGTTTCTGCAATACCAATGTTGCTTCCCAGTGTTCCACCGATATGCATGTCAAACTGATGTAATGATTTTTGAATATAATCTGTTATAACATAATGAAAGGGATACGAATGAAATTTCACGGTTTTACTTTTTAACAATCTGTCTAACTTTATTGCACTCCAAAGTTCCAAAGGGGTGCAGTCTTTGGCTTTATATTTTATTTTATCCCAGTATAAATAATCATCCTGTATTTTCTGCAGACTTCCATTCATCTGAAACTTAACCATAAGCGGTATTGTCTGGTCCGTTTTTTCTATCTGAGGTGCCGGTTCAATCATTATTTTTGTAATAGCTATAGAATTCAAAGATAAGTAAAAACCTCGAGATTTTTTTAAAATCTCGAGGTTTTTACTCATTGTGGGTTTTTACACCGAAGGTGGTCAATGACAGATTTCAGATATCCCTGTCATTGACTACGTCGAATCTTCGATTTCTGAACGGAGCACAGCACAGTGAAGAATCTCTATAATTTAAAACCGATGACTTCCAGATGTTCAACCGAATAATCTTTTAAAATTTCATTCAGCAGCTCTTTCGTCAGATCAGAACTTCCCAGTAATACCGTTCTGAAAATCTCAATCCTGTCCTCAGGGGTCAATTGATTGAGTTTTTCGGTATTGCGGAAAAACTGCATAAAGGCTTCAGGGGTTATGTGTTCAGTGGTTTGCATGGTATATAATTTTTTTTCAGCTGTCGTGTGTTAATCTTGTAGGTACATCAATTTACTAAATACAAAGATCAACAAACAGATCCCTAAAGCATTATTCTTTCAGTATAAATTTCCAAATGGATCAATAGCAGTTCCACAATATTAATTACGGTAAACCGTAAAAAAGATATGATGAAATATTGTATTTTTATAAAAATTTGCATCTATGTGCTTACGAATGTAAAAATGGTCACTTGGCCACAATTTTTTACAAAAAAAGAAAGATAAGAACTGCTAATGGATCTAGGAATATATGAAAGTCTTATAACGGATACCCTGAAAAGCCGTTTAGATGCGATTGATAGAAATGAATTTTATGTTGCTGATCAGAAAAGGTTAGATGCCGATGAGGCGGTTCATTTTCTGGCGATGCACTTGGGTACGGCAATTAAAAATGCGCTTAAACTAATCAAGGCTGAGAAGAAAGACTTACTGGTTTCCAAACAAGTTGAAATCACCAACAATATTCTCAAATACCTCACCCAGGAAATTTCTCAATATGAATTCGCAGGGGATTTGATATATGCCGAAGGTCTCATTCTGGAAGGTGTTTTGGAAAAATTAAATTCAGACTACAGTGATGTGAAACTGCATTTAAGTGAGATTATGCCGCTCACTAGGCTTACTCAGAGTGAGCTTTTTACGGGCGGTAATGTAGGATTATCACTGGATGCGGAATTGAAGAAAGAAATCCGATCGTCTGATCGAATCGACTTATTAGTCTCCTTCATCAAATGGAAGGCCATAGTGATTCTGCGTGATGCTTTCGAGGAATTCACTAACCGGGGCGGAAAATTACGGATCATCACCACTACTTATATGGGCGCTACCGACGCCAAAGCGATCCATGAGCTAAGTAAACTTCCCAATACAGAGGTCAAGGTTTCTTATAACAATTCCAATGAACGCTTGCATGCAAAAGCCTATTTGTTTTTTAGAAACTCTGGCTTCCATACAGGCTATATTGGGTCTTCAAACTTTTCAAGGTCGGCGCTAACTGATGGTTTGGAATGGAACGTAAAAGTAACGACTAAGGAAATTCCCCACATCATTGACAAATTTCAAAAAACATTTGAATCGTACTGGAACAATGCGGAGTTTGAATTGTATGATGAATCAAAGTTGGAGCTTTTGGATGATGCCCTGCAAAATAATAAAATGGGAAAGGCGACGTTGGAAGTTGTCCGATTTTTTGATCTGAAACCCTACCATTATCAGTCAGAAATCTTAGAGAAATTAAAGGTGGAACGTGCGATTCACAATTCTTATAGAAATCTTATTGTGGCGGCGACAGGAACAGGCAAAACGATGATCGCTGCATTTGATCTTAAGAAATATCTGGCTGAAAATCCCAATGCTAAATTTTTATTTGTTGCTCACAGGATTGAAATTCTAAAACAATCATTACACACTTTTAGAAATGTCCTAAAAGACCAGAACTTCGGTGAGTTGTATGGGAACGGTTATGAACCAAAATATAAAAATGCAGTTTTTGCTACCGTGCAAACCCTAAGCAATTTAGATTTTGCGGCTTACAGTAAAACAACCTATTTTGACTATATCATTTTAGACGAAGCACATCATGGACAAGCCAATACGTATCAGAAAATAATCAATTATTTTGAACCAAAAATTCTTGTAGGACTAACAGCTACCCCAGAGCGAATGGATGGTAAAAGTATTCTGCCAGATTTCAATAATAAGATTGCTGCTGAGATTCGACTTCCGGATGCGTTGAATAATAAACTGCTTTGCCCATTTCAATATTTTGGTATTTCAGACGTTGTCGATTATTCACGGGTTAAATGGCAGAATGGAAAATATGATGCTGCTGAGCTGACCAATATTTATACTGCCAATGATATTCGGATAGGGGATATTATTAAGAATCTTAATGATTATACGAAGGATATCCACGCTGTTTCTGCCATCGGATTTTGTGTAAGTATTGATCATGCAAAATTCATGAAGCGTAAATTTGAGGAGGCGGGCCTCATTGCGGAATATTTGGTTTCTGAGAACTCGTCAAAAAGAGAAGAAATTGTTCATCGATTCACCACCAAACAAATCAATTATCTTTTCGTGGTCGATATCTTTAATGAAGGAATCGACATCCCGCAAATTGATACGGTTTTATTTCTTAGACCTACAGAAAGTCTAACCATATTCCTTCAGCAATTAGGAAGAGGTTTGCGTTTGTCAGACGATAAAGACGTGCTCACGGTTTTAGATTTTGTAGGCCAGGCAAGGGATGAATACGACTTTGAAAACAAATTCCGGGCATTAATCGGCAAAACAAATACGACCGTTCTGAAAGAGATTGAACAAGATTTCCCGCATTTACCTTTAGGATGTTCTATTGTATTAGAAAAAAAAGCTAAAGATTTTATCCTGGAAAATATTCGAAAAGCAACTTCAATTAATAAAAGGCAATTGGTCTCAAAAATTCAGAGATTTCAGGAGCATACCCATTTAGAATTGACGTTAAGCAACTTTCTTACGTTTTATAACCTGCGACTACAACAGGTTTATAAAAATTATACGTTCACTGAGCTGTTAGAAGAAGCACTGCGAAAACCGTATGACAAAAGCAATCATGCAAACTATAAATCAATGCTTTCGAATAAGCTTATGGCTACGGAATCGCTGAGCTATTTTAAATTTATCTTGGAGCTGATTGATCATGACTTCGAATTCTCAAATTTGGAGCAATCAGAAACTAATACGCTATTAGCGACCATGCTTTTCTATGATTTCTACCAAAGTGCATCCAAAGAAATGACGCTGGAAGAGGGAATTAGAAAAATAGGGGATAACAATGACATGTTTAAGGAACTTTATGATTTCATTTCCTTCAAAATTGGGCAAATCAATTATGAGGAATTCCCACTTGAAGATCTTGCTTTTGCATTTCCACTGAAATTGCATTCCAGATATACGAGGGATCAAATTTTAGTGGCAATGCGGCTAAGCACCATGGAAAATAGAAGTTCAAGCCGCGAAGGAGTAGCAGAAAATAAGGAGCTTAATTGTGAAGCACTCTTTGTTAACTTGAAGAAATCGGAAGAAGATTTTTCACCGACAACGATGTATGATGATTATGCAATTAACGAATCCTTATTCCATTGGCAGTCACAGAACCAGACTGCAGCTACTTCGGAGAAAGGAAAGTCTTATATCGAGCAGCAGGATCGGGACAAAACCATTCTTCTTTTTGTAAGAGAATCAAAGACAGATGCCGATGGTTTCACCAAAGGCTATGTATTTGTTGGCCCTGTAAATTTTTTGGAATATAAAGGTTCCAAACCAATGTCGATTACCTGGGAACTCGAGAAGGAAATGCCCCATTTCTTGTGGCAGGAATCAGCGAAATTGAGGGTGGGGTAGTGGGTGAGGTTTCTGTTTGCAAAAAACAGATTAGTTAAATTTTGGAGCTTTCTGGACCAATGGAAATAAAAGAATATTAAATCCAAAAATTTGATTAACTCAAAAGAAGTATAAACGAAGAAGAATGCCGTAAAATGATTCTGAATGATAGTAAAATAAGATCACAATAAGATATATGGATTGTTATAATGTGAGCTTATAGTATAAGAGATGAGGTTTTATCTCGGATCCTCGCACTCACATTCTTTTAAGAGAAAAAGTAGAATACTGTGCAGTCAGATTTCATGATTGTGTAAAAGCAACTATTGTGTAAATTAGTGCCATCTAATTAAGACGATATAGATGCTTCCAAAGTCCTTTCAAAACAATTTAATTTATTAATAAAAATATTAAGGAGCTAGACCTTGACGCAAAATATGATAACTGAAAGCAAAAGCAAAAAAAAAATAATATATAAATCAAAACTCGGTAAGCTTGTTTTAGGAAATGCATTAGAATTATTGAAAAATGATAAGAAACTCTCTCAGCTAAAAGGAAAAGTAAATTTAATAGTTACTTCACCACCATTTCCTTTGAATAATAAAAAGCAATATGGCAATGAAAAAGGAGAAGAATATAAGGATTGGTTTATAAAATTAGCTCCAATATTTTCTGACCTTTTGGCTGATGATGGATCGCTAGTTATAGAAATTGGAAATGCATGGGAACCAGAAAGACCAGTTCAATCCCTATTGCATTTAGAATGCCTTTTAGGAATGGTTAAACATCCTGAAGCTAACCTAAGATTAATTCAAGAATTTATCTGTTATAACCCTTCTAAACTTCCTTCGCCAGCTCAATGGGTAACCGTTAATAGATTACGAACAGTGGATAGTTATACTCATGTTTGGTGGATTGCTAAAAACGATTTTCCTAAAGCCGATAATAGCAAAGTCTTACGTCCCTACAGTAAAAGTATGGAACAACTACTAAAACGACAATCCTATAATTCAGGTAAACGACCATCAGAACATCAAATAAGTGAGACAGGATTTTTAAAAGATAATGGCGGTAGTATTTCCCATAACTTTTTTGAAATGGAGGCTCTAGATGAAAAACGAGTCGTTAGATTACCTCATAGTGTATTAAGTTTCTCCAATACCAATTCCAACGATTATTTTCTGAAAACTTGTAGAGAAAAAGGAATTACACCGCACCCAGCTCGAATGTCTGGTGGATTAGTAAATTTCTTTATTCAGTTTTTAACAGATGAGGGAGATTTAGTGCTAGATCCATTTTCAGGAAGCAATACAACCGGATATTGTGCTGAAAAATTAAACCGTAAATGGGTATCATTTGAAGTTAAAGAAGATTATATAGAACAAGCTATTATTAGATTTAGCGAACCCAATTTAAAATCTCCATTAAAACCGCTATAGTTATGGAAAACTTAAGAGAAGAATTTGAAAAAATTGCTAAAGTAGATATTTTTGAAGTTGCTGAGACAAAGAATTTTGTAGGAAATCCTTTTAGAATTGATTACGATAAAACAAGTGTGTTAACTTGTGATTTTTGGAAATATCAAGTTGACGGAATATCTCAAGGTTGCTTTTTACTTGCTTTTTATGATAATGATTTTGGAGACAAAACGAAAGAAGCTATTCTAATAAGAGCAATTAAACCTTGTTCAATACCATCGGATAATAGTATTATAAATTCTAGGGTTGAACTTTTCAAAGAAGAATTAAAAACCTCTGGAGATAACAGACAAATTGATCAATTTACAAGATATGAATTAAGTTTTTCTGGTATGGAATGTTCTATACTTGGGACATTTTATAAAACTGCTGATGGAAAAGTAGAATTTGGTGCAGATTTGGAGAATTTTTATTCTCCACACTTATACAAGGTTTATAAACCATCAGGTAAATATCTTCAATACATTGTAAATCTTAGGGATAACGATGGTCCATTAAAACCAGATTCCAATTTTCAGATTGGAACAATTCGTTACAGTTCAAGCAGAAAGAATTATTCCGAAAGTGCAGGTACAGATGAAAAAGTATATATGCACACGAAAGATATATTGGGAAAAAGAACTGCATTGTTTGGTATGACTAGAACTGGTAAATCAAACACCGTTAAAAAATTAATCGAGGCTACCCAAGAACTTTCAAGTAAAGCGACAACTAATACTTCAATAGGTAACTTTCAAGAAGATATTAACCCATATAATGAAAATGAAATTCCTAAAGTAAAAGTAGGTCAAATCATTTTTGACATTAATGGTGAATATGCAAATAAAAATTTACAGGATGGAACTGCAATTTTCGAGAAATATGAAAATGATGTTACTAGATATAGTGTACTGGAAAAGATTGGATTTGAAGTATTAAAGATTAATTTCTATAAAGATATCCCAGCTGGGCAAGAACTAATGCGTGGATATTTTAAGCAATTTGGAAAACAATCTGATTATGTTGAAGATTTCTTAGGAGTTAGTCTAGAAAAAAATGGAGATTTAAAAGGAGGAGAAAAAATCAGGTTTGATAGAAAGTTAGCAGCTTACAAATGCTGTCTAAGTTTAGCAGGGTTTATTAAACCAACAAATAATAAACTTTTTTTTGATGGTCATAAAGATATTAATGGATTGGTTAAGGAAGGAGGTATTGATCCTAAAAATGGGATAACATATGATGAAGCAA
>JAANMT010002134.1_pt1 | contig 17298 bp, 12 predicted proteins | sample 7279711 | NCBI WGS metagenome assembly JAANMT01 (sample SAMN14094538, study PRJNA606508) | bioreactor metagenome | isolation source: A lab-scale SPAN reactor treating ammonium-rich wastewater day 1 | place: Ireland: Galway | collected 2017-01-16 | reverse complement strand
AACTACACGCTGTCCATGCGTATATGTGTATCTGCATGACTTTGCAAACTATTCTTGGCTTTATTACGGCTCAAAAGTTAGTTGTCGCAATAGCTTCCCATCTATTGATATTTACCCCATATCGGTGCAAAATCATCGCCATCTTTGTGCATACTTACTGCAAGAGTTGAGTCGCTAACAAAAAGAGAATAAATACTACCCACAATCATCTTGGCACGAGTCCATGAATTACCATCGTCGGTACTACGATAACGGCATCCATTCCTGCAAAAACTATCGTTCCGCTCACTGCCAAAGAAATAATTTTACTGCCATACAGTCCTTTGCCTTGTGTCCATTGTGCTTGGGCATTTAATGCGCCAAGAATAAAAATCACAATTATTGATATTACTTTTTTCATGTTTACCTCATAATGCTAAAAATACTTGGTACAAATATACTCTGTGTTTGTGCATTTTGCACTTTAAGCTGATATTGTCCTATCGGGAGAGTATTCACATCTATTGTTTGTTTATTGTGTATCTGATATATACCCATCTGACGACCATACATATCATACATCATCACATCATATATATCATTACTTGCATTTGCATCTTCAATTTCTATGGTCAATGTCCCTTCGCTCGGATTCGGATATGTACGAATACTTGAGCCGAGATTCTCATTTTCTTCTCTTTCTTCAATATTTGTCGCTGATAATGGTATTTTCCAAATGCCGTTGCCATATGTTCCGGCAAAAAGATAACCACCACTTATAACAAGAGTACGCACATCTTGTTCCATTAAACCAATATTAATCCAGCTATCACCTTTATCGGTGCTAAGATATACACCATGATTAAATGTACTCACATAAAGATATTCTCCGAATTGAGTAATAGAATAGATGCTTGTTTCATTTATGCCACTACTCTGCCAATTTTCACCTTTATCGGTGCTACGATGCACTCCTCCCCACTGTCCGCCCGCATACAGATAGTCACTGAATTGAAGAAGGGTATAAAAAGACAGAGTATTCAGACCGCTATTCTTCTGTTGCCAACTATAACCATCATCGCTGCTACTATACACTCCTTTACCCGTGCCCGCATACAGATAGTCGCCGAATTGAAGAAGGGTATAAATAGTCAGAGTACTCAGACCGCTGCTCCGCCAATTATCACCATTATCGCTACTACTATACACTCCATTATCCATGCCTACATACAGATAGTCGCCAAATTTAATAAGACAATAAACATAAAGCGAATTCAGACCGCTGATATTCTGTTGCCAACTATCACCATTATCGCTGCTACGGTACACTCCACCACCATACGTGCCCGCATACTGATAGTTACCTAATTGAAGAAGACATGTGACAGAGAGAGCATTCAGACCACTACTTTTCTTTTGCCAAGTTACGCCATTATCGGTACTGCGAAATACACCGCTACCTGTTCCCGCATAGAGATAATTGTTTTGTGATACTATACTCAGTATGTAATATTCACCATCCGGTCCTTTGATTTGTTCCCATTGGGCAAAAAGAGAAACTTGTGCCAACAGCACAACAATAAAAATCGAAATATAGAAACGCATGGGAACCTCTGCGGATATAATTATACAATAATTTGTGCGAATATAATCATTGTATTAGATTTGTTGTTGCATTGTAAACCAAGTTGTTAGATAATAGTTCCATAAACCTGCGCAAATCTCTGATACGTCATTGTAAAAATCAATGCTACGCGCTCTTAATCGGTCGGACAATATTCTGATGCGCCGATTTTCATTGCATTGATTGATATTGTGATTGCCGTTGGCTGCTCTGCAGGAATAAATAACTTTAAGACGATGTAACAGCTCTATTACGAAAATAAATAGAATTACTGTAAATTTTACCGATTTGTTTGCTGTCGAACAGTCTTTTCTGCTATCCCGATATTTTCCGCATAATGGTTTCAAACGGTCCGTTTTTGAATTTCTTTGTCCAAATTTTACTGAAATAAAAACTTAGAATAAAATAACCTGATGCAAAGCTGAAAATTATTGCCGGATTTAATGGTGTCTGCCTGTTTATTTGCCCTGAATATTGTTTATCTACAAGAAATGCAAGCAGTAACATACCTATAGTCAAGTGTGAAATATAATGGGTTAAAGTCATCTGTCCCGTCTTTGCCAGATTATCGGCAAATTTATTTCGACCAATAAATTTACCTATATACATAAATGCGGAAATCAACATAAGACCAAATCCAAGCGTACTTAACACAAAAGGTAAAAATGGCGGCAGGTAGTCGGCATTTACATAGAATTTAATGTCATCATTTATTGGCAGGCGGTTTACTGCAAGTTGCAGAATTGATACGGATATATACATAATAAGTCCTGTAACGAACATTTTCCTTTGCGTATCCGGTAATGTCCAGTCTAATCTTCCAAGATACATACCGATAACAAAATAAGAGAGCCATGGAAAAACAGAGTTCCAACCGTTGTAAATAGTGTTCCTCAAAAAACCGCCGATGGTCCAAAAATTATTGTATTGCAGGCTCGCAAAGTCCCAACCGGTTTCGTATGGTATAATCAATAAAAGAAAATGAAAGGCAGCTATGGCTGCAAAGCCTGTATACAGGTAGTATTTTTTGTCTATAAAAAGGAGTAATGTCGCAATGTGCATATAGCCGCCATAAAAATGCAGTATGTCGGCCGGCCACCAAACGTAAAGCAACAATCCGGCTGCAAATAAAAACCAAGCCCGTTTTCTTACAATTGATTTCAATCGGCTTTTATCTTCGGCTGTATATTCATTGATGCGATTAGTCATTAATGCAATGCCCATACCTGCAAGCATTACAAAAACCGTACTTGAATTACCGCTGAAAAATGAAAGTAATTGTCCCGCTAAACTACGGTCGTAGTAGTCCCCGAAAACAATATTGAAATTTACAACATACATTCCGAATATAGCGTAAGCCCTTGCTAAGTCAAAGCCGATGATTCGTTGCTTCATATTTTACCTTTGTCAAATTATATTTTCGCAAAGGTAAAAATATAATTACGGAAATTATTTGATGTAAAGTCAAATAATTAAATGTTTGCCCTGATTCGGCTCAATGTTTCTAACGATATGTTAAGATACGAAGCAATTTGAGTCAGTTGAACTTGTTGAATAATATGTGGCGATTTCCTCAACAAGGTTTTATAACGCTGGGTTGCATTCTGAGTGTAAAGCTCAAACACCTTTTCTTCGAGCCATAATGCATAATATTCGGTTAATAAAAAGTCGAGATCCTGCAATTGAGGATGCTTTGCTTTCAGATTCTGAAAATTTGTATAATCTGTTACATTTACCGCCGTGTCCGTGAGAGCCTGTATATATTCTCTGCTTGGTTTCTGTAAAATATAGCTGTCAAACGAAATTGCCAAATCATTCGCGAAGTAAAATTCGGTTGTAATTTCTCTGCTATTGTGATAATAAAATTTGCGCAATATTCCATTTTCAACCCAATAACTTTTATTGCAAATATTATCAGCTCGCAACAGATAGTCGCCCTTCAAAAAAAATCTTGAGCGGCTAATCATTTCTAATGAAGCGAGAGTTTCTTTGTCGAAACTTGCTATAAGTCCGTTTATTTTGTCAAGATAAAATTTCGGCAATGTTATTTTAAATCTGTTCAGGCATTGATTTGTCGAATATACACATCTTTCCAAGCATTAAATTCGATTTGCCACACAAGAAATCCATACTAGCCGTTGTTGTTGTTTCTTAGCAAACCCAGAACTTCTTTTGCTTGCTCTATGTGCCTTTTTTCGTGTGAAGTTATAATGTCGAACGCAGTTTCCAGCTTGTAAACGATGTTTTTATTTGTCGGTGAATAAATTGCAACTCCCTTGTCTGCAAATTCTTTGGCATCTTCGATTTTTTTGCACAATATCCTCTGATGATTTTCAAATCGTTCGAGAATATTGTCGTTTGTTTGGCTGATGTTAGGCTCCCAAATCGGAAATGTTTTCGTTTTCTGTTTTCTATCCGGTTGAACAGAGGCTAAAATTATTTTGCCTGTAAATGAAACCATAAACCCGATTTTTGCAATAAAGGGTGTCTTGTAAGTTCCGTCTTTTAACGAAGCCAGGATAGGATGGTAAGTTTCATTGACTACTATCAAATGCTCTAAATTTTGAGCAATGCTCCAAGTGTCCGCATTAGGTTTCCAATGCAATTGTTCGTTTGTCAGTTGCCCGAATTCAGCCCGAGACAGCTCGGTGATGCTATTTATTACGTATGTCCAATCTTTCATTATTCAGTTTAAGTTAAGCCGTTAACAGAAATTATTTAGATGAATGAAAGGTCGTATTATTTGACCGCCGAAGTCTTCTGTAAATTTTTCCGTATCAGCCGGCCATATCGGCAATGGCTATCTCATCAGGATTAGTTTTATTCCAACAAAACAAGCTTGTAAATATCCGCATCTATATCTAAGCGCAAATTCCGAGAGAATTTGTTGCTGATATTGGTGCGAATTGGATTAACGTATTTTTACCAAAGTAGCGTAGCGCATTTCGGTGCCGCGCCGTGCAACTATCAAATAAGTTCCGGCCGATAATTCTGAAAGCGAAACTATTTTAGGCGCACCATTTAATATACCGTTTGCTACTTTTATTCCGGCGGCAGAATAAGCCTCGAAAACAGCAGGCGTATTACCCCAGTCAATCGTAAATTCATTACCGTCCGAAGGATTAGGAAAAACACGGAATTCCTCATTGTAAATATAGCCTACACTTGAGATAGAGCCTACAATATATTCGCTTGATTCGGAAGTACAACCATTTCCATCCCAAATAGCAACCGAATAGTCACCAATTTGCTTAATAGGCAGAAACTGCCGCGTTTCTCCCGATACTATTGCACCCTTATATTTCCACTGATAACGTGCCGCCGAAGTAGAAAAAAGCGTGTCGCCACGACGGTTTATGAGGGGGCGTGCAGGCGACGGATAGAAAGCTATCGCCATAGGCTCGCTTGTACCGGAGCAACCGCTGTTGTCGGTTACCGTGACGGAATAATTACCGGAAGAACGAACAATTACAAAGCGTTCCGCGGCCCCGTTTGACCATTTGTAAGAGGCGTAGCCCGCCGGTGCTTCAATCAATAATGAGTCTCCCTCGCAAGCCGCTGTTTTTTTTGCACTTAATATTGGTCTAATAGTGTTGCTGATTGCCACTGAAATAGAATTATTGGCAACACAGTCCGTAGCAGTGAATGTTTTTCGTAGATGAAGTGAGCCGTTAGTTCCTGTCCATTTAACAGATATTTGCGACTGCCCTTGTCCGGATTGAATAGTACCGCCCGAAACGCTCCATTCATATACCGCACCGGTTTCGACAGTCGTTAAATATGTTGAAACAGCACCGCTGCAAACAGAATTAGGGCCGTTTATATTCGCATAAGGACGCGGATTCAGCGTTACGTTAATCGGATTTACCGCAACAGTTGAGCAACCGTTTGCATTTCCCGCCTCTACTGAATATGTGCCCGCTTCCCATACTTTAATTGATTGTGTGGTAGCACCGGTCGACCAGCGATAGAATGAATAACCCGAACCTGCATCGAGAGTTACCGTATCGCCTGCACATATAGACGGTGATTTTGAAGTACGGATAATTACAGCCGGCGGCGACGGAAGTACAGTCAGCGTAACAGTATCATACCATTGGCAATTATTTGCATCTGTTACTGTAAGAATATATCGTGTCGTAGAATTCGGCGTGGCCAAAGGATTGGCAATTATAGTAGAAGAAAGCCCGGTCGATGGTTGCCATGAATATATAAACGGCGGCGAACCACCTGAAACTGTGGGGCTGCCACCCAATAATCTCGAATTCCCCGCACAAACGGTTGTATCTCGTCCGGCATTTAGAGTTGGAGCGGGAAAAACAGAAATACGAACTGTATCGCGCACTATGCAATTATTTCCGTCGCGAACAGTAAGAATGTAATCGGTAGTTTGCTTTGGTGTTGCGGTGGGGCGTGACGCGGCGGAGTCGTTGAGCGTTGCACCCGGACTCCAGCTGTAAATAAGCGGAGCGCGTCCACCGGAAGCGGTAGGCGTTGCGCCGAGCATAGTCGAGCTGCCCGCACATAATTGCCTGTCATTACCGGCAGTTGCCGAAATTTGCGGATATGCCGAAACAATAACCGTATCGCGCACTATGCAAGAATTAGCGTCATTTACGGTAAGAATGCATTGTACGCTATCGGCAAAATTCAGCGTAATGATAGGATTCGGTATTGCAGTGAAATTAAGAAACGCAGCACCCGTTCCCGTCCATGAGTATGTGTAGTTCGGCGTACCGTTCGAAGCAGAAGGCGAACCGCCAATCTGAACAACCGACCCGTAGCAAGCGGACACATTTTGTCCGGCATTTGCCTTCGGATTTTGATATACCGTAATGTAATTTGTCTTGACTAATGTAGAATCACCGGCTACATTCGAGGTTTTTAGTTTTACGGAATACGTACCGGGTAATGTATATGTATGAGTTGGATTTTTTATAAAGTAGTCATTAATTCCGTCATTGTTTACATCCCATTGCCAAGAAGTAGGCGAATTTAAACTTTGGTCGGTAAATTGTACGGTAAGCGGAGCGCAGCCTGCAATAGGCGAAGCTGAAAACGCAGTTTCGGGCGCAATCGGCAACTGACAATTTTCGGGTGTTAAAGGACTCATTGATTGAGGTGCGCATGGGCGCGTTGCCGCCGCCCGCGCAACAACGTCGGATCCACCGTCTATATCTTCTTGTCCCAAAGTGCGGCGGTCAATATTCTGACCAATGCTCCAATGCATCACTTTCGAGGCATTGATAATGTGCCCGAGTTGCCCTGCATGGCCAAGTTCATGAAGGATAACGGACTCAAAGTCGAATTTTCCGCCGGCAGTCGCGCCCGGCCCGAAATTCCAGCCGCCAAGCGGTGCCGGATTAGCCGCCATTATATCAAATTCGCGTATATGCCAATTTGTTCCGTTGCAGGTACTCCAAAAATTATACGTAGCCGCCAATATTCCCGCAGGCGTATTACAACCGGCGTTGGCAAATGCCACAACGCAAACGCCGTCCGTACCGTTATAGCACGTTATCGAGGTGGGCGTATAGGATACGGAAAAATTAACGAATGTAGCACAACGCCAAGAGGTCAGCGCACGCCTGAATGAATTTACGGCCGGTTTATTGTTAAATACGGAAGAACTGAGTTGAATTACATAGCCGCCGCCGGACGCGGCAAGATACGACGGGCTGTAAGTTCCGCCAGTTACTGCGTCAATCAACGAGTAATATACAGTAAGCGTTTGCGAAGAAACGGCTTGCGTACCATCTACGCCGGTTATTCTTACCGTTCCTGTTCCCGCTCCGGGCGGCACCAATACCTCTGCCTTTGTATCAGACCACGAAACTATGTGATTCGCCGGTGCATTCATTGTAGTTGCACCGCCGTCATTTGCATTCATAAATGCCACGCGGGCATTGCCGGTATATGAATTGCCGAAACCCGAACCGTTAATGGTCAGAACGCTGAATGTACCGCCGGTGATAATTGACGGGTTGATTGAAGTAACAACTGCCGCAAGGGTTTTCTCGGATTTATTTACAAGTGATTTTGTATGTAAAACAGAGGGTATTCCTTCAAATTCTATCGGCGGTTCGCCGGCAATCCTTGCAAGTATTGTGCGTAATTCCGCAGTAGAACGGCTATTAAATACGCCGTGTGCTTTATTGCCGATTAAAACGATTACTCCTTGCGCTGCGCCGTATAATCCGTAACGTTCGTACAGTCCGCCGACGAACGGTGTAGCGTCGGGCGGCAGTGCCAAGAAAAATACTGCGCTCATTCCGGTTGCGAGAGTAGGCGCGTAAGTTACCGTAACCGCTTCGTTGCCCATTATGCCACCTTCAACTATAATATCGAGCAAGCGCGGCGGCAAAGTCTTGCCGGAAGGCTTGTATGCCGTGCGCACCGCAACTCGATATGCGGTATAAATCATAGCGTTCGCGTTATTGCGAAATACAGAAGTTTCGGTTATAGTTCCTTCTATCACAAGTTTCGACTGCCGGAAACATTCGTCAAGCGGCAATTCAACCATCATACATTGCCCTGCCATGTTGCTGTACGACGACAGAACAGCCGCTATAAAAACAATTAGCAGCCAACGGAATTTTATGTACTTCATGGTTTCATCTGTTTGCTTTTTGATGAAATTAAGTAGCCGATACAGAAATTTTCACTTAGTAAAGCGGCGAAATGCACCGATGCTTTGCAACAATTATCGGCGAAATGTTTTTTCTTTTAACAACCTTAATATTCGTATGGCTATTTCGCCTTGTAAAAGAAGTTTTGTCCGCATTCCTGCATTTTTATTGTTGTTTCTCTTTTATCCGATTATTTCCCTGATTGCCGCTACGATTTTATTGGACGGACATTCGCGTTGCCCGCCGTTCCGCATATCGCGTAAAATAACAGTTCCGGCGGCCAATTCATTTTCGCCTACAATAAGAACGACAGGAATACTAAATTTATCGGCTTCTTTCATCAACGATTTCATCGAGCGTCCGAGAACGTCGGTAATAACCGACAACCCTTCGGCGCGTAAAACGTCGGCGTATTTCCATACAGTATTTACGGACTCTTCGCCAAGAGCAATCAGCGACACGTCAGGCCTTTCGGGCGAATACAATACCGGACTTTGTTGCTCGAGAGTAAGCATAATGCGTTCCATTCCAAGCGAAAATCCGACTGCCGGCGCAGATTTTGCACCAAAATACTCGAACATATTATTATAGCGTCCGCCGCCGCCCAAAGCGTCTTGCGAGCCTAATGAATCGCCGATAAACTCAAATACCGTATGACTGTAATAATCGAGTCCGCGCACTAATCGCGAGTGAATTTCATAAGGTATGCCCTGCGAATCGAGAATTTTGAGAACGAGCTCGAAATGTACTTTGCTTTCCAAGTCAAGAAAATCAGTCAGCGACGGCGCATTAACTAATGCTTCACGGTCGCGCTCATCTTTCGAGTCGAGAACGCGAAGCGGGTTACGCTCCATTCGGCGGCGGCTTTCATCGGAAAGTCGCTCGGCGACAGATTGCAAAAAATCGGAAAGTCGCGCTCTGTAAGCGGCGCGTGATTCGCTGTTGCCGAGAGTATTGATTTGCAGACGAAAACCATTTATTCCGGCCGCAATGAGGCATTGCCTTGCGAGAAGAATAATTTCTGCATCGCTTTCGGGTGAATCTGCGCCTATACATTCGGCTCCGAACTGATGAAATTGGCGAAAACGTCCTTTCTGCGGACGTTCGTAGCGAAACAACGGTCCGCAATACCAAAAACGATGCAAAGGGCTTTGCCCCAAAATAGAATGTTGCGCGGCGGCACGGATAACACCTGCCGTAAATTCAGGACGAAGCGTCATGGAGTCGCCGCCTCGGTCGACAAAAGTGTACATTTCCTTGCCCACAATATCGGTTTCCTCGCCTATGGCACGCGCAAACACACCGGTATGCTCGAATATCGGTATGCGAATTTCGCCATAGCCGAAACTTCGTGCCGCATCAGCCATTTTTTGCTCCGTTTCGCGCCATGCCTTGCTTTGCAACGGGAAAATATCTTTTGTTCCTCTCGGAGATTGCATCGTATGAAATTCCTTCCGTCAGATTGCGTACAAAATACGCCGTTACTCAAAAAAAATCCTGAAAACATTGCAGGCATTACGCCGCAAAGTTGCGAAAAACACTCTTTAATAATCTTAATATAACAACTATAACGTGTTTTTGAAGCAAAATTCCGACCGTAAATGCGGAATTAGATGCGATTTCCCGTAATTTTCGCAAATTTTACGCGCAATTTGCGCAGAATTTGTTCATAATTTTCCATAGGAACACAATATGCATCTTGAAAACTATATATTTCTTCTTGTGCTGGCCGCAGCGGGCGGATTTATGGCACGAAGCACCGCAAGGCTTATTTCCTACATGAAATTTACCCGGCCGGAAAATAGATTGAACAATATAGAAGCGCGGCTGAAACAAACATTGCTCGTAGGATTTGCACAGACAAAAATTTTACGCGATAAAATTGCAGGGCCGGTTCATGCAGGTATCTTCTGGGGTTTTTTAATACTTCTGTCCGCGGCTGCCGAAGCGGTGATAGAAGGCATTTTTCCCGGAGCAAGTCTGTCGTTTTTGGGGCCTGTGTACAGTCTGTTTACACTGTTGATAGACATATTTTGTCTGCTGATAGTATGTGCAACTTTAATGGCTCTTTGGCGGCGATACATTACAAAGGTAAAACGCCTGCAAGTGAAAAGCGAAACGGTAGAAGCGGCAATGATTCTGCTTACCATTTTCTTCATTGTAAGCTCTTTATTGCTACAAAATTCGGCGCGAATAGCTCTCGGCGAAGATTTCTCTTGGGCTTTCCGTCCGGTATCGTCCGTTTTAGCAAAATTTCTTGCGGGAGTACTATCGCCTGACACTTTATTCATCACGTTCAAAATTTCGTGGTGGATGCATATCTTGCTTATTTTGGGATTTACGAATTACTTGCCGTATTCCAAGCATTTGCACGTTTTAACCTCGATTCCGAACGTATTTTTCGGAGCAACCGAATTTCCGAATACTCTCGAAAAAATTGACTTTACCGACGAGACCGCTACCAAATTCGGCGTGTCCGATATGGAAGATTTCACATGGAAAACCATTCTGGACGGCTATACCTGCACTCATTGCGGACGATGCACAAGCGTATGTCCGGCGTTTCAAACGGGTAAGCCGCTCGACCCGCGCGAAGTTATAGTTCAGATTCATCACAGAACTATGGACAAGGGGCCATTGCTGGCAAAACTCGACGATTATGCAAAAAACGCATTGCGCGATGATGTGCAAGCGGCTGCACAAGAAATTATCAATGGAAAAAGCACTGCGGAATTTGAAGAAATTCATCAAGAAATTTTTGATGCAACGCTTACTCCGTCCGAGCAGAAAATATGGGGCAAAAAACTTATCGGCGACTACATAACTCCCGATGCATTATGGGCTTGCACTACTTGCGGCGCATGTATGCAGGAATGTCCCGTAAGTATAGAGCATGTGCCGGCTATCGTAGGTATGCGGCGTTCTTTGGTGATGATGGAGTCGTCGTTCAACGAAGAATCTGCATTACTGCCCAATGTTTTCAGCAATATGGAAACCAACAGCGTGCCGTGGGGCGGATTTTCCGATGCCGACCGCGCAAATTGGGCAGAAGGCAAGGGGATAAAAACAGTTGCCGAAGACCCCGAAATGGAAGTTCTGTTTTGGGTAGGTTGCGCCGGAAGTTTTGACGAGCGTGCCAAAAAGATTACGACTGCATTTGCCGAATTGATGCAAATAGCCGGTGTAGATTTTCGCATATTGGGTACGGAAGAGCGTTGCACAGGCGACCCGGCGCGGCGTGCAGGCAATGAGTATTTGGCGGATATGCTGATGCAGGCTAACGTGGAAACACTGAATAATTACAGAGTGCGCCATATAGTAACCGCTTGTCCGCACGGCTTGAATACGCTTCGGAACGAATATCCTCAATTCGGCGGAAATTACGAAGTGGACCATCATTCTCAATTTATCAAAAAAATGATTGATTCCGGCCGGCTAAAACTGACGGCCGAAGCCTCCAAGCAGGCTGTAGCCTATCATGATTCGTGCTACTTAGGGAGATATAATCAAGAATTTGAAGCACCGCGAGCAACCCTGAACAGTATTCCCGGTCTTGAAATTATCGAACCGGAACGCCATGGCGACCGTGCATTTTGTTGCGGTGCGGGCGGTGCAAGAGTATTTATGGAAGAAACAATAGGAGAGCGCGTAAATGTTTCGCGTACCAATGAATTATTGTCTACCGGCGCGGAAACAATAGCCGTAAACTGTCCGTTCTGCATTACAATGATAACAGACGGCGTAAAGGCTGCCGACAAAGCCGATACGGTGCAAGTACGCGACATTGCCGAAATACTGCTTGACTCGGCACGCAAATAAAGTACCGATGTTTTTCATTTTTTTCTGCCAATATTCAATCTCGGACGGAATTTTGGAAAAGCAGTGCCGCAGGTACAAAATATCGGCAGAAAAGAATTTTTTATATGGCGTCCCGCCCGGGGCGCTATATTTTTTTTGCCAACATCTAATTTATGGTAAGATTTAGGGTCGAAAGCAGAAAATCCCAAGCAAATTTTTACCGTTAATTTGTTGCGTTGCTGATTTACGGATATACGGATTTACGGATATTTTATCCTTTAAAATATTAAATGCTTTCTTCTGTGTAAAGGCGTAATTTTACGGTTTCCACACGTCGGCGTGTGCCTTTCAGAATAATACATTCATATTCATTTAGACGTATAATTTCATCGGTTTCAGGAATCTTTCCGGCCGTTCGGTTAATAAGACCGCCTACGGTTTCGTATTCCTCTGCTTCGGGCAACGGAAACGGTAAAAATTCGTTTACGTCGAACACCGGAGCCGATGCTTCGATAATCCATTCATTCTCGGTTTTCTCTTCTATAAGCGGCTTTTCTTCGTCGTACTCGTCTTGTATTTCGCCTACAAGCTCCTCGATAATGTCCTCAAGCGTCAGAATACCGGCTGTGCCGCCGAACTCGTCAATCACTACCGCCAGGTGCACTTTATGCTTCTGCATGTTGCGCAATAAATGATGGATTTTTTCGGTTTCCCGCGCAAAAAATGCCGGACGCAACACATCTTGCAAAATAATAACGTCAGGATAATTCATCATGGCAATTAAATCTTTTGCATAAACCACGCCTAAAATATTGTCAATAGAACCCTCATATACCGGCATACGCGAATACCCTTCCTCGATAACTTTATCGAGGATTTGCGCACCTTGCAGCGAAATTTCAAGTGCCACAACACGATTACGCGGCACCATGATTTGATTGGCGGTTGTTTCCTGAAACTCGAAGACATTTTCAATCAGCTCATGTTCGGAGGTTTCTATAACGCCGCTTCTGCTGCTTTCCTCTATCAAATAGCGTATTTCGTCGGCACTATGCAGGTCGTGCTCGCCGGCTGGCTCTATACTCATTTGCCTGAGTATAAAATTGGCGAATCCGTTCAGCGTCCAAATAAACGGTTTGAATAAAATATAGAATCCGCGCATGGGCAGTGCAACTGCCATCGTTACCTTTTCGGATCGTTGAATTGCCAGCGACTTGGGAATCAATTCGCCAAAAACAATGTGCATAAAGGTAATCAAAACAAATGCTACGGGAATGGCTATTGTATGCACGGTTTCGGGCGGTACGTCCATGCCCGCAAATGCCATGATTTCTATGATAATGTGAGCCACGACGCTTTCGCCTATCCAACCCAATCCCAAACTTGCAAGCGTAATGCCAAGCTGTGTAGCCGAAAGATATGCATCGAGATGCTCCAATACCTGCCGTGCAGTTTTGGCAAAGAAATTACCCGAACGAACGTGCATTTCTATTTGCGAAAGGCGCACCTTTACAATGGCAAATTCCGCAGCAACGAAAAAGCCGTTCAAAAACACCAAAAGAAGTGTAAGCAGAATATTCAGCAGCATATATTGGGAGCGTTCAGGCTTTTATACAACTTATTCCAACAATAACTCGTGCGTTCGATAGCGCATTGTTTTTTCCAGATGAAAGCGAAAATAATGCGCAAGAAAATCGTGAATTTTCGCTTTTTGCGCAATGGTTTGCCCTATGGCGGCCGCTTCGGCAATCTGGCAATTGGACAATGCGTCAAGCACTTCATATTCTGCCGGAGAAAATGCCCAGCCGTTTGACGGTACGCGGTAGTCGTTTGCTGAAAGAATGGCGCCGTCGGCAAAAGAAAAATGATATGCAGGGCGGATTTTGCACATGCCGCGTATTCTCGTAGTCATAGCAAAACCCATAAGCCGTGCTAAGCGGATTTGGAAAGCCGCAACAACCGAGTATTCGTTATCTTCCGCAATGTTAAGTGTATTAAGCGCCTCGATTAACAAATCGAAAAGCGCGACATTTTGTTCGCCCGTATCCTGCGAAGTGTCCACCGCTTCGGCAAGTGCGAGAGCCGCCGTAAGCCGTTCGTATGATTCCGTTAAACGACGGCGTGGAACGGTAATTTCTGCTTTCGACAGAATATACAAGTCGCGATTCTGTTTTCGATAGAAAGTTACGCTACATTGCGAAATTTGGTCGAGTGCCGCACCGAATTTGCTTTTTGGGCTTCGTGCTCCTTTTGCCAGCAACGATATTTTGCCGAATTCTTTGGTAAAAGCACCGATAATTTTGCTTGTGTCGCCGAATTTTCTCGATTGCAGTATAATCGCTTCGCTGTTTGCAATCATATTTGCATATCTCCCATTTTCAATGGCAAATTTTACAAGTACCGAACCTCTTCCGATTTACGGACGAGTTCGCCAAGCCGTATCGGTAATGCCGGCGCGGAAATTGGCGTAACGGGCAGCGGTAAACAAGTAATCCGACAAGCGATTAAGGAATTTCACGGGTATATCTCCTATATGCTCTTCGGCGGCAACGACAACGGCGGAGCGTTCGGCGCGGCGGCATACTGTTCGCGCCAAATGCAGGTATGCGGCGCAGGGCGTGCCTCCGGGTAGAATAAAATTCTTCAGTTGCGGCAATTCGGACGTATAAGCGTCAATCAGCACTTCGAGATGGACTACATCGCCCTCGGATAAGCGCGGAATACCGTATTTCGGTACAGGTTCGAGCGGTGTGGCCAAATCCGAGCCGGCCGTAAAAAGCAAAGATGATACGGCCGACAAATGCTCGCGCAAATCAGGCGGCATTTCCGTCGTAAGGGCAAGCCCTATCACGGAATTAAGCTCGTCAATCGTACCATAGGTTTCTATGCGTGGCGAGTGTTTTGCCACGCGCTGCCCACCAAAAAGTGCGGTTGTTCCTTTATCGCCTGTCTTAGTGTATATTTTTGTAGCCATACTTTGGAATTATAATTGATTGGCAAGTGTGCGCTGTGCGGCCGAAGAAGCACTGTCGGCGCAAGCCGTAACTCAAATATACGGCAAATATTTCATCTCGGAAAAAGAAGCGACGGCTTAAGACTTTTTTGGCAGAATTGTTTTTATGACAGACCGATTGTAATCTGAACACGTAAAGGCTGTATGCCAAAACGGATAATAATAACAACAAAACATTTACAACACCGTACTTTCGCGATAAATTTATGCTTTTCGGGAAAAAACAGTATAATTTTGCCTGGGAACTTGCTTAGGATTATTTTTACAGCCATAATTTGAAAATGTTTGGCGACCTTTTCATACTTTACTTTTTATCATTGCGGTAAATTATCTCTACCGATATATCTCGTACCTGCGCGACACAGCTGTTTTTCTTGAAATCCCGCAGGGATTGTATATCGACAGGAATATGAAACCGGAGAATATTGTGTCCATTTCTCGCAGAGGCGCAAAGAAAAGCAAATATGAAACCGGAAAAATATGTTGTGTCCTGTATGGGACACTATCAAAAGACGCTTTCTTTTGTTGCCGATATATTGTGCCTGACGGCACAAGTTCCGGAATCGCTCGGCGAATCTAGTCTTAAAATGCGGATTATACAAGTTCAGATGCTCTAATCAAAACATTTGTTTGCTGCGTTTTTTATTGACGAAGCAAATCATACACAGGTTCTAACTGTATAAAACATAAGTTGTTCAGATGATAGAAAACCGTAATTCACTTAGAATTTTCACACCCGGTCCTACTCCTGTTCCGCTCGACGTTATGAGTGCCGTTGCTGCGCCGCAGCCGCACCATAAAAGTACGGAGTTCCGCGTTATGATGCGCCGCATAGCCGATGGTTTACAAGACATTTTTCGAACTAAGCAACCCGTTCTGCCTATAACCTGCTCCGGTACCGGCGGAATAGAGGCGGCAATGCGGGCAATTCATCGCAATGGCGACAAAGTAGTCGTTATAAATAACGGGCGATTCGCGGCACGATGGAAAACTATGCTCGAATATTTTGGATTCGAAGTCAGGGGGATTTCACGTACTTGGGGGCAGGTTGTTCAACCGGAAGAAGTTGCGTCTGTATTGAAAGGATTTGATGCCGATGCCGTATGGATTGTGCATAGCGAAACTTCAACCGGTGCTTTGTCCGATTTAAGAGGCATTTGCCAAGCTGTTAAGCAAGCTGGCAGCCGTGCGCTCGTATGCGCCGACTGTATTACAAGTATAGGCGTTTATGATATACCGATGGACGAATGGCAACTTGACGTAGCCGTAGTCTCTTCGCAAAAAGCATTTATGTGTCCGCCCGGACTTGCATTCGTAGCACTTAGCGAAAGAGCGTGGCAAGCGGCCGCTCGGCCTAACCGTGCGCCTACTATGTATTTCGACCTTCACGCCGCAAAAAAATCGCTTAATGAAGGCTTAACCGTATTTACACCGGCCGTAAATATTCTGTCGGGGCTTGACGCGGCACTCGATATGATGCGGCGCGAAACTTTGCCGAATATAGCGGAACGGCACGAGAATTTGGCGGCAATGATTCGCAGTAGCGTCGAAAAAACCGGACTTTCGTTGCTTCCCGATATTCCGTCGAACGCATTGACCGTCGTTCGCACCCCCGATTTCGGCGAGCGTCTTGTATCTGTTCTGCGCGATACATTCGGCATTCTAATTGCAAACGGACAAGACCGATTACGCAATAACGTTGTTCGTATAGGTCATTTAGGGCACTATTCGCGTACCGGAGTATCTGATTTTTGCGCAGACTTCGTGCGTGCTGTAGAAATAGTTCGTCCGGCAGCCGCACAATTTTCAGTTCATAAAATGAAAAGCTCAGTTACTCAAACTATTGTTTTGTCTACTAATAATCGGCATAAAATCACGGAAATATCGGCTGTTTTATATGATATTATCACTGCTTTCAATGTAAAATTACTGACGCTTGACGAGGCCGGCATCGCTGGTTTAACGATAGAGGAAACGGGAAAAACACTCGAAGAAAATGCCTACATAAAAGTGCAGGAAGTTTTTCGACGGACGGGATTGCCGTCGCTTGCAGACGATACGGGATTGGAAGTAGAGGCACTCGGCGGTGCACCGGGCGTTCGCTCGGCACGCTATGCTGGCGTAGCGGCGCAAGATTCGGACAATCGCGCCAAACTGCTTGCAAAACTTAAAAATACGAATAATCGTGCCGCACGATTCCGCTCGATTCTATGCTTTACGGACGGTGTCCGAACGTTTTTTGCAGAAGGAATCTG
>JAANMT010002130.1_pt1 | contig 17337 bp, 11 predicted proteins | sample 7279711 | NCBI WGS metagenome assembly JAANMT01 (sample SAMN14094538, study PRJNA606508) | bioreactor metagenome | isolation source: A lab-scale SPAN reactor treating ammonium-rich wastewater day 1 | place: Ireland: Galway | collected 2017-01-16 | reverse complement strand
TGACGCCGGAGGAAGGAGACCAGTTCAAAGATCTGCTCGCCGACAATATGCTGAGGAGTTCGGAGAAGGCCATGTCGTTGATGGACGGTTCGTCCACCAACCGCGCGGCTATGGCCGGCGTGCTGGCTGAGGAACAGAAAGCGTTCGAGGAACAAATCCGGGGATTTCTCGGCGAAAGCCGCTACGCGCAATACCAGGATTACCAGCAAACCGTCGGGGAACGGACTCAGCTCACCCAGTTCCAACAACAATTCGCCGGCAGCGAGAACGCGTTGACCGATCCGCAAACCGAACAACTGCTTCAGTTCATGAAGGAGGAGAAGCAGCACGTCGCCGCCGCCACCGGTCAGCCGCCGCCCGGCCCCGCGCAGGATGCCGCCAACCTCGAAGCCATGTTCTCCGGCGACAGCCTCGAGAAGCTCATGCAAAGCCAGGAAACCGTGAACCAGCGGGTTTACGACAGCGCTGCCGGTGTGCTCACCGAAACTCAGTTGGCCGCGTTCGGCAAGTTTCAGACGAATCAGTTGCAGATGACGCGCATGGGTATGAACATGGCGCGGAAATTCATGTCACCAGAGGGCGAGGGAAGTCCCGCGTCGCCGAATCCTTGACCTATACCGGAACGGAGGTGTTTCGAGTTGAACCCGCCATCCGGAATGGCACCACATACAATGTCCGCAGCAACTGACAGCGAGCCGGTCCTGGATTCACCCAGTTTGACAGGATGCCGGGATGCCATCGGCAGGCAGGCGCTGCGAGGGAAAAGGAAGCGCACGCAAAAAGCCGGGCAACGCAAGACTCTCTACGGGAGATTCCTGTTCTGCCCCGCGTTATTTCTGGTTGTCATGCTCGGAGCGGGTTGTGGGAATTCCTCAGAAATCAACGCGGCCTCAACCTCAATCACTCTTTCGAACGGCATTCGCGTCGTCGCTGTGCGTTTTCCCGCCAGCACGAATGTGTCCATCTTCACCTTTCTGCCCATGGGCCTCACAACTGACGCACCCTATCAGGCGCAGTGGTCACATTTGATCGAGCATCTGGTGATTCGGTCAACGGTGCCCGCCGATTCATCGGAAGCCAATGCTGAAACGCTACCCGATCACATGCGCTTGGATTTCTACGGCCACGTGGGCAATTGGCGGGAGGGCTTGGCGCATCATCGCCGTTGGCTCGAAGGCGTGCCGTTCACGGAAGCCAGCCTGGCGGCGGAGAAGCCGAAGGTGATCGCCGAATGTGATTTCACCGCGCGCAATTTCGCGACGCACAAATTCGCTGTCGCCGCGTGGAGCCAGGGCCATCGCCACGGGAAGCAGCATGTGGCGCTGACGGGTGATGTGATGCGCGCCGGGCTGGCGGAAGTGCAGCGCCTTCGCGACGAAAGGCTGGTGGTGTCCAATCAAGTCACCGTGTGCGTGGTCAGTGGTCTGGAGTCAAAGCAGGTTGTCGCCGAAGTCCAGAAGCAGGTTGGCGGTCTGAGGTTGCACTCCGCACCAGCGTCAAGGGTCAATGCCACGCATGAAACCTCAAGCCTGACTTGGGACCTGGATGCGCGGCATTTGCTGATAACCTGGCCCATTCCCGATTTTCGGCACGATGACCACGCCGCCCTGATGGTCGCGGCTCAATCCTTGAACTTAAGGCTCGCCTCCGACCCACAACTTAAGCGACAAGCGGGAATGACCATCGCCGGAGCAGATCTGATGACCCTCGAGGGCAGCTTCTTCTTCGTATCGGTCTCGCTCCGGCCAGATTCAGACGCGAAGCAGGTCCAGCGGACCATTCTCGGACATGCAGGGAGGCTTTCATCCGATTCAACACCAGGCGTGCAGGCGCGTTTCATCGGTCGTCAGCTTTCAACCGTGCTCACCGAATTGCCGGAAACCAGGTTGCTCAAGGCCCAGTTGGCCACCGGCATGACGATGGCCATGCTCGAAGCGAATTCCGGACTGCAACTGGGAATGTACGAGCATCGCTTTGGAGCGTATCGAGCTGCACTGGCCGTGAAACTCGCCGGTGTTTCAGCGTCCGACACGCAGCGCGCTGCAAGCGCCTATTTATCCGAAGCCAAGGCCACGGTCTGCCTGCTGAGTCCGGCCAAGCCTTCAACCGACGGCAGATAATTCTCCCGTCCAAGGCCCAGCGCAGTCTGGCGCAAATCACAGAGAAACCCTGGCTTGATGACTGCCGTCACCGCAAAGCGGTTGTAAACAATCGTTGCCAATCCGTTGTGGCGCCGGTTGAATTGACTCCGCCACCCGGCAAACAAACAACATGAAACCAGCACATCCCTCCAAGCTCACCGCCGTCATCATCATTTCCCTGGTGCTCGCTGGCCGCGCTTTGCCCGCCAGCGGTCAGGAGTCTTTGCAAAGCCGGCTGATCTTTCCGGCGCAGGCCAAGCACGTCCACAGCAGTTCGGTTGTCGAGTGCCCGAATGGCGATTTGCTGGCCGTCTGGTTTCACGGCTCCGGCGAGCGCACGGCCAACGACGTGGTGATTCAAGGCGCCAGACTGAAGCAAGGCGCAGCAGACTGGGGCGACGTGTTTCTCGCTGCCGACACACCCGGTTGGCCGGATTGCAACCCAGTCCTGTTTCTTGATGGGCGTCAGCGTCTCTGGCTGGTCTGGGTGGCGGTGCAGGCGAATCGCTGGGAGCAGTCGCTCTTGAAATACCGTTTCACAGCGGATTACGACGGCGACGGCCCGCCGCGCTGGCAATGGCAGGACGTCATCCTGCTCCGGCCCGGGGCGGATTTTCCCGACCAACTGCGGAACGGATTCAAGGCCACGGGCTTTGATCAGAGCATGTGGGCGGAATACGCCCGGCCTTATGACCAGTTGCTGGTGGAAGCGGCAGCCGACCCCGTGAAACGCGAGATTGGCTGGATGACCCGGGCAAAGCCATTGCGAATTGATCAGGGCACTCATGCCGGTCGCCTCTTGCTGCCGCTTTACTCGGATGGTTTCAACATTTCGCTCATGGCCATTTCGGATGATGACGGGGACAACTGGCGCGCCAGCAAGCCGATGGTCGGGCTGGGGAACATTCAACCGACGCTGGCCCGTCGGAAGGACGGGACGATTGTCGCCTTCATGCGCGACGGCGGCGAATCACCGAAGCGCGTCATGGTGAGCGAATCGAAGGACGACGGCGAAACGTGGTCCGTGGCACGGGACACCGATCTGCCCAATCCGAGCAGCAGTCTGGCGCTGGTGAGCCTGTCGGATGGCCGCTGGTTGCTGGTGCTGAACGACACGGAGGATGGCCGTCATCAATTGGCTGTTGTGCTTTCCGAGGATGAGGGCCGCACTTGGAGCGGGAAGAAGTATCTCGACAAATCGCCACCGCGCGAGGGCAACTACGGTTATCCGACCGCCATCCAGTCGCGCAACGGTCGCGTGCATGTGACTTACACCCATGATGTGAAAGGCGGCAAGAGCATCAAGCACGTCGAATTCGATCCCGCGTGGCTTGCGCGGTAGTCCGATAAACTCGAAAGGTAAAGCCATGCATTCCGTGATGAACTCCAGGTTAACTTCAATCTTTCGATTCCTCTCCAAACGCACGGTCGCAATCCCGGAGCGCGGACAGTCTTGTCCGCGAGTCTCTGACCTGAACGAAACACGCTCACATGGCTGTCCGCGCTCCGGTGGCGGTGTCTCTGCTTTGTCCCGGCTGGTTCGATCCGTCGTCTTGGTGTTGGTACTTGGAACTTCGCTGGCTGGCTTCGCGGCAGAGTCCACCTCCAAACTCGGTGACGCCCTGCTGCTGCACGCCTCGTTCGACAAAGGACTCCACGCCGATGTAGCTGCGGGTGATCCCGTGCTCTACAATGCGCCGACCGGCAATCGCAAAGAGGCCCGACCCGGCCTGCCCGAGGATAATCTGGTAACGCTGGCCAAGGGCGAAGGCCGTTTTGGCGACGCGTTGCGCTTCCACAAGAAGACGCGCCCCGTTTTCTTTCGCGGAGAGAAAAATCTCGGCTACCGCACGAACCAGTGGAGCGGTGCGGTTTCATTATGGCTGCGGCTCGACCCGGATAAAGACCTTGAGCCCGGCTATTGCGACCCGCTGCAATTCGTGGGGCAGGGCTGGGAGGAGGGCAACATGTTCATTGAGTTCAGCAAGGACCACACGCCGCGGCATTTTCGCTACGCCATCCTGCCGGTGAAACGATTTTGGAATCCAGACAACCGCGGCTGGGAGGACATTCCCGAGCCGGAACGCCCGATGGTGGCGGTGCATCAGCCGCCGTTTCGTCGCGACCACTGGACCCATGTCGCGTTCAGCTTCGGCAACCTGAACTCCGGTCAAAAGGACGCGTGGGGAAAACTGTATCTCGACGGCCAGTTGCAGGGCGAGTTCACCGGCTGGCTGGGCAACTTCAACTGGGATGTCACGCAGAGTGCCCTGACGCTGGGCTACAGTTACGTCGGCTAGGACGATGTGGCGGTGTTCAGCCGTCCGCTCACTGATGGCGAAGTCCTTGAGTTGTTTGCGCGACCGGGCGGGGTTGCGGGATTGAAGCCGGCGCGGGCGAACGCTCCGTGAACTTTTGGGCAGTGGCGCCGTGCTTCCCGCCTGCGCAGGCCGAAAGTGCCGCACGGTGCGGGCGGCGGGAAACGAAGCGCCACGCCGCTTTGGATTTGGTCGGTGCAGGGAAAAACCGCACGTTTGGATTTAACGCCAAGGCGCACAGTCGCCAAGACGCAAAAGCTGCTTCCATTTACTCGGAGCGCGGACAGCCTTGTCCGCGAGTTTCAACCTAATAACGGCAATTTAAACCGCGAAACACGCGGACCACGCCAAAGGACAGAAATGAGTGGAGGAACGGCTGTTCACCAGGCGAGTGGGGCGATTCCGGCCGCAGCAGGATTGCCTCGGCTTCAGCTTTTCGCGCATTTCGCGGTTCACCCCAACTGCGGTTTTCAGGTTCAACCGTCACGCCAACACGCGGACTCGGCGGTCCGCTCTCCTTTGGTTGCGGCTTTGCCCCTTCGCACCTTTGCGTTTTCGGGCTAACTCACAGCTGGCGGAGGCGGAAGAATTTGGCGGCGCCGGTGAGGGGCAGTTGCACGCTGCGCCCGGTCGGGCCGACGGTGGGCGTGTTCGTGACCGTGGCCATGGAAAAGCACCGCAGGAGCGGGCGCAGTCCAAAACCTGCCGGAGTTTCGGGAGCGCCCAGTAACGCCGACTTTCGAGCCGGCAACTCGCCGGTACGAAAACCGGCGTTACGCTGGCGTTTTGCTTACGGCTGGCGGAGGCGGAAGAATTGGGCGGCGGTTCGGAGGCGCAGGGGGGAACGCTGTGACCGGGGGACTGAACGCCAACGGCGTTCCATCTTATGGCCCAGGGTTGCTTGCGTCCGCGAGCTACCCTGGGTGGCAAGCGGCAACGATTCTGCAACCCTCCAGGGGTTGCATCGGCCCGGCCTACGGTGTGGAGAGTCCAACCCGTTCAGGGTTGAAGACTTTTGTTGGCGGTTGACCCAGGGTAGGCCGCTCGTGCGGCCAACCCTGGGCTGGAACCTGGAACGCCGTCGGCATTCTCCAAACGGCAAATCGGCGCCAATTGGGAGCGCCGCAGTCGCTGCGACTTTGCAGCTTCGCGCCCTTGCGTTTCAACTCCCGCTCACGGCTGGCGGAGGCGGAAGAAACCAGCGGCGTTGGTTGCGTCCACCGCCATCACGTTCTGCCCGTTGCTTTCCACAGGTGTCAGGTTGGAATCCTGCCAGTCGCCGCCATTGGCCAGCGTGGTGGCGGATTGGAGAACAAAGCCGGTGAGGTTAGTGGACCACACGAGGCTCAATCCCGGACCGGTCTGAATTGCCATAATGACTGGCGGGATTTCACGGTATGCGACCGTGGTGACGCGCGTATTTGGGGAACCGGAAGTCGGGAAGGCGACCACGACCAGACCGTCCACGCCCAGCGCAAGGCTGACCGAACGCGGAGGATAGTGTGCCACGCCCGCTTCCATCGCCCCAGCGTAGCGCTTCTCCCAGAGGATCGCGCCAGTCTCCGCCGCATACTTGGCCGTGTAACACTCCGCAGTTCCATCGCTCTTGGAAGACAAACCAGCAATCACGAAGTTGCCGTCAGCATCAATGGCGACAACCTCCGCCCGATCATTGCTGTTGCCAGGCCCATTGTAGCGCCGCTCCCAGATCGGAGTGCCATCCGTGCCCGCGTAGCTTACGGTGTACATGTCCCGGTTATTGCCATCATCCGTCCCGCCGACAACCACGACGTTCTCCTGGTGATCCACCACGATACCCATGGCCTGATCCTCGCCGCGCTTGGAACCATTGCCGTTGATTGGGCCGTCGTAGCGGCGTTCCCACAGAAGCTCCCCATTCGTTGAGGCATACTTGGCGGTGTAGTAGTCGTAGTTGGTGCCGTTGTGGGAATACCCGGTCACCAAAACATTTCCGAAGCGGTCTCCGGACACCGCGCTGGCATAATCGATTCTGCTCGATGGCCCATCGTAGCTCTGCTCCCATAAAACACTGCCGTCGGTGCCAGAGTATTTCGCGGTGTAGTAGTCGAGCGACGACGACGGCGCATAGGATCGGCCAGTGACGACCGCATTCCCGAAGGAATCCAACCACAAGGCAGTCACTTGATTCAAGCCCGCCCCTGCCGGATTTGTTTGGCGCTGTTCCCAAATCTGCGCGCCATTGGTTGCGGCGTATTTAGTCGTGTAGAAATCGCCAACGGAAACTCCACTCACAATGACATTGCCGCTGCCATTGAAGACCACCGCAGCAGGGGTATCGGACGATGCACCCACGACCGTGCCGCCATTGAACCGCCTCTCCCAGAGGATCGCGCCATTGGTTCCGGAGTACTTGGCGGTGTAAAAATCATAATCGTAACTGTAGATCGCGTTATACGACTTGCCCGTCACGACGATATCGCCGTTGGCATCCACCGCCAGGCCTGCGGGAACGTCCCAACTGTTCCCGGCCGGTCCCGGGCCGTTGTTGTAGCGCTGCCACAACACCGCGCCATTGGTTCGTGAGTATTTTACCACCTGCATGTCGCAGCCCGCTGCACTGTATCGGGCCGAAGTGGCCAGAATGACGTTGCCAAGCGCGTCACACACGATCTTGGGCTGTTCAATTCCGTAAGGCGTGCCGGTGTTCCAATGTTGCACCCACGCCTCCGTCACTGCGGCTTGGGTGCTGTGGGTTGCCAAAGTCAACGCGAGAACAAAGGTTGAAGGCGCAACTCGACGCGGAGCAAGCAGGAAAGGCTTCATGCGTAACTGGAGTATTCGGAGGGTTGGAATGAAGGGCCCTTTGATCAAGGCGCAGCCAGCATACGCACCACCCCATGATTCACGCCATCGGTTCCTGGCGCCTGGCCGCCGATGAAGACGTTACCCATCGCGTCAGCCGCCGCTGCCCGGGGAGTTCCCGCGCTGGAAAGCAGCGGCACGTCGTCGGTCGTCACCCAAGTTGTGCCGCCATCGAGACTGACGCGGGTGATCCAGCGTGAGACTCCGTTCATGGAGACATACCCAGTGGCAAACACGCGCCCGTAGGCGTCCACGGCGACGGCGCGCCCCGTGTTGAAACTGCCCGGCACGAAATCGTCCACCACCGTCCAAGTCTGGCCGCCATTGACACTCCGGCGCGTGATCCAGTGCGCCACGGATGGCTTCTTCTTGCCGGGCGAGATGAAGGCGACACCGGTCACGAAAAGGTTGCCGTTGGCGTCGGCAGTCATGCCGTAGGGAAAGTTGCCGCTGCTGCCGGAGTAATAGGTGTCCACCGTGTTCCAAGTCTGTCCGCCGTCAGTGCTGCGCCGCACGATCCAAGAGGTGCCGTACCGACCCGCGGCGAAAACTCCGGCGGGCGTGGCGGCCAGGGCCCAGACACTGGAGCCTCCGGATGGGGACGGCAAATCCTGCACTGTGGCCCAGTTGGCACCGCCATCGAGACTGCGCCGGATGAAGAAGTGCCACCGTTTGTTGGTATCAAGGATGTATCCACCCACGAAAACCCGGCCCGCGACGTCCTCGACAACGGCGAGCGGACTTCCTGCTCCCGCCCAGGCGTTCCCAACCGTCCAGGAGATTCCGCCATCCTCGGAAACCGCGGTGACCCAACTGCCGGCGAGGCTTGGACCCGCCACATGGACGCGGCCCGACGGACCAACAGTTACGGCCGGCAACTGCGCGATGCCGGGGATGTCCAGCACGTTAAGCCAGCTCTGCCCGGCATCGAGACTCCGGCGGACGAAGCCGTGGCGAACGCCGGCCGGATCGTCGGCCCCGCCGGAGCAGAACACAACCCCTTCATCGAAGGCAGCCACGCCGGTAACGGCGGCGACCTTGCCGGGAGCAAGTTGGTAATCGTCCACCCATTCCCAAGTTGATTGGGCGAAGGCGGAGGTGAGTGGCACAAGCAATAGGACCGCGCCAAGGGCGAGGAATTGAGGGGTTTTGACATTCATGACGCTGGTGGGTTGGGTTCGGTTGTTGGTTGTTCGTGTTTTACATCAGCAATGGTCACGAGCAATTCATCGCGGAGGAACAGAGGGTTTTTACAAAAATCCAACACAAGAGTTTGTGGGGGAATTACTGCAGGAGCAGACGGTGATGCTCGAAAAAGCCCGCGTTACTCGAACAATTCCGGTGCCTTCCTGCGCAACGAGCGCGCAAGTTCCGCAAGTTCCTGTGCCCGGAGAGGGAGGAACGCACCGCTCGGACTCAACCGCCGTCCCGAGAGAAGCTTGGCGTAGTCCGCGATCACATCCACCGGAAGGGTCGTCGGCTTCAAATCCCAAGCGCTTAGCAGGTTCGGATCACTGGCGGTGATGAGTCGGCCTTCCGCCGTGATGCACACCCAGCGGACATCGCCGGCGTGCCGCAGCAAAGGCGTGACTGGCTCCGCGGTGGCGGCATCCCAGACACGGGCGATCCCGTCATCGCTTCGGGTGGCAACGAACCGGCCGTCAGCGCTCCAGCGTGCCAGGCGCGCCGAACGCTCGCTGGTTCGCATCGGGGCGAGTTGCATCCTGCCGCTGGCGGCATCCCAGAGCTTGACGTCGAAAGAGAGACCGGCCGTGAGGAGACGTTTCCCGTCAGGGCTCCAATCGAGATCCAGCAAGGCGGCCCCATGTTTGAATTGGAGATCCGTTGTATCTTTCGTTTCCCAATCCACGACGCGGCCGATTTGTCCCTGCGTGACAAAGGCGAGCCGGCTTCCATCCGGCGAGAAGCCAATTTTGTTCACTGCTCCCCACTGAAATGGGTTAAAGGCGCGGCCAATCCATTCACCTTTGAACGGGTCGAAAAGCTGGAGGTGAGAATGAGGTGGGCCGGCGCCTCCGGCCGACGCTTGATCCTTCGCCATGAGCAGGATTGAACCGGTGCGGGGGTGGAAGATCGAGCTATCACCCTGAGTTGCGAGAGGATCCCAAGGAACGTAATTCGCGGGGGTGGCAAGTGTTTGTTCCAATGAGCCATCACTGGTTTTCCAGACGCGGATGTTCTGATCTTGAGAGAATGTCAGGAGACGGGATCCCTCGCTGACAAAAGCGAGCGCTGAAACGTGGCTGGGACGGGGAAGGGCAGAATGTTTGGATTCCCCAGCGGCTCTGTTCCAGAGAACAACCGTGCATGGATGGTCGGGTTGGCCGGTCCCTTCAACGATCGCCCAGAGCTGGCGATTGTGATTGGCGGTCCATCCGAAAAGCCTGTGCCCCGGACTGTCTGGTCCCAAGACTCCTTCTTCGCGCAAGCTGGCCGGATTCACCAGGTGCAACCGCTGGTCTGCAAGCGGAATCGAAATAAGACCCGGGGTGCGGCCGAATGCCATCCGATCCCAAAAGCTGGCACGGTTGGTGATGAAGTTGACAGGGAGCGACAGGCGCGCTGACTCTGTCCGGCAGTCGAGCGACCAAAGTTTTGCGGTGCCGTCCTCGCTGGTCGTCAGCAGCCGGGCTCCGTCGCGATCATAACTCACAGACTCCACATAACCGCTGTTCGGGAGCGAAGGCGTTTGGGGTTCACCAGTCTCAAGACTCCAGATGAACGCGCGGCCGCTATCGTCACCACCGGCAAAACTGAACCCATCGGGGCTGAAGGCCCAGCTACGCGGGCTTTCTGCGGGGCGTTTGACGGACACTGCCTCCGCGTGGGTTTCGGGATTCAGGAAGAGACATTTCAGGAGATCGCCTACAATTAGTCGCTCCCTCCTCTGAGGACCGAGAGCCAGCGTCCAGAGCGCATTCGAAACGACAATGGTCGGGCCGATCTCGCGCCCTTCATGGACGCTCCACGTGCGAATCGCGCTCACCTCGGAATCTCCGGCGAGCTCTTCGGACGAGGCGACGAGCAAGCCATTCGAACTGACAACGAGCCGCTCGACGCCCCGGTTGTGATGAAGCGGCGGACCAGCGGACTCCCCCGAGGGCATTCGCCAGGTCCGAACTGTCCGGTCAAGACTCGCCGAGGCGAGCAGGCTGCCATCGCTGCTAAACGCCACCATGTTGATCTGGCTGGAATGCCCCTTCAAAGTCGCCGCCCGCCGCCCGTTGCCGGCCTCAAAGACTTCCACCACATGGTTCGTTCGCGCGACCGCCAGCCATTGGTCATCGGGGCTGAAGACTGCGGTGACCGCGTTGCTGATGGCGGGATAAACCGGCTGCCCGGTTGCTACATCCAAAACCACCGCACCACCTCGGCCCTGCGCGCTTGGTGCTGGGTAAGCTTCATCGGAGAATGACCGTACCAGTAGTCGCAGCCCATCGTGGGAGAATCGAAGGCGCCGTGCTCCAATAGCCAGTTTCATCGCCTCGCCACGCGCGGACCCGTCATGGACGTTCCAGAGGCGGACCTCCCATTCACCTCCCAAATCGGTCGGTCGCCGACTGGCCGTTGCCACGAGGGCTCCATCAGGACTCAGAGCGCCGGAAAATACCGCGCCGTCATGGGGCATCACCATCAACTGACGTGGCATCTGTTCCAGCACCTGCTGGATCCGGATGCGGTGAACAACTTCTTCCGCAGGACGGTTCGTCACCAGGGACAGCGCGTTCGCTAACCAGAGTAACGCCCCCGAATGATCGTCCTGATCCAACAGCCGCACGCCGTTTGCCACCCGCAGGCGGACAAGTTGTTCGCGTTGTTCCTCAGCCAAGTTGCTCTTCTCTTCCGTAAGTCGTGACTTCTCGGCTGCCAGTTCGCGTACGGCCCGCGTTTGTTTCACCTGCCACCACCAGCCCAATGCGATGACAGCGGCGAGCGCGGTGACGAGCGCCCCGGCGCGTTGGACGAAGCGCAGTTGCCCGGCCAGCTTGCGCTGGCGGCGCACCGAACCGCCGCTGTGCAGGAGCGCGAGGTCGGCGTGCATTTGCTCGGCGGAGGCGTAGCGCTGCTTCGGATCCGGCGCGCAGGCACGGAGCAAAATGGTGTTCAGCTCCATCAACGCGATGGATTCGCGGTCGGTGCTGATTTGCGTGAACGGCTCGGGGAATTCGTTGCGGTCCTTTCCCATCGCCGCTTCGTACAGGACCTTGCCCAGGGCATAGAGGTCCGCCTGTGGCGAGGTTGGGCCTTCCGGCGGGACGAAACCTTCGGTGCCTACGAAGGTGTTCGCGCCCTGCGCTTCGGTGACGAGGCCGATGTCAGCCAGCTTGGGCACGCCGCCCACGAAGATGATGTTGGACGGTTTGACGTCGCGATGAATGAGGCCGTGCCGGTGCAGGTGGCCCAGCGCGAGCGCTAGCGTGAGGCCGAGTTGGAGGCAGTCCTCGAGCGGGAGGCGGCCGCGTTGGTGCAGGTCGCGGGCGAGGGTGCGGGGCGTGTAGGAGTCGGGCTGTAACGCCGACTTTCCAGTCGGCGAATCGGTCTGCGAGTCTGTTGAAGTTGGATCACCCGGGCGGCAATCGGTCGAACTCGCCGGTTGGAAAACCGGCGTTACCGCGTCCGCCAGTTCCATCACGTAATAGAACCAACCGCCGGGGTCGTCGCGGCCCACCTGGAGGACGTCCACAAAGCCTTCGTTGCTGCGGGAGAGCGGCTCGAAGCGGCGGATGCCGGCGAACTCGCGTTCGTAGGGGCGCGCATCCTTGAAGTTGTCGCGATAGACGATCTTGACGGCGCGCCAGGTGCCGAGGGCGTTGCGCGCGAGCCAGACTTCGCCGTAAGCACCCTGGCCGATTCGGCGGACCAGTACATGATCGGGGATCGTGGGCGGACTGTCGCGCACGGTTTGCAGCGGCGGCCCGGTCAAGCCGAGCTTGGCTTCAATCTTGTCGCGCGGCGTGCTCATGATGGTAACGCCGACTTTCGAGTCGGCGAGTCGCCGGTTGGAAAACCGGCGTTACGAGGCGTTGGCGTGCGCATTATGCCATTCCAGTTTCCGTTGCCGTCAAATGTGCGTGTTGATGGCGGCCAAGCAAGAGCCGTTGCCGGACGGTGCTCGTGCCCAGGCGCGGGGCCACGCGGTATTTGCGGAAGTTGATTGGGCCGCCCCGATCGAAAGCCAGAAGTCGAAGCGCTGAGGCTGCCATTCGCCTCACGGTCGTCATCGCGCTTCGCGCAATGTTTGTTGGCCAGGTCTTCATGAGCAGGTCAAAGACAGAGATTTCCACCCACGAACTCCGACGTAGCGGCGCCTCGGCAAAGCGCCGCAAAGTTCTTGATCGTGAAGTCGGCGGCGCTCTGCCGAGGCGCCGCTACGGCCGTTCCGTTTCCTTGAATCTGCCACCGATGATTCTGCCAAGTCGGTTCTGGCAGGGCCAGATTGGGATTCCGGATTTCGGATGTCAGATTCACGCATGAGCAGCAGTTTGTTCGAGCCGGCGGACCTCGGCTTTCACAAGGTTGGCAATACGATGGTAAGTGACATAGACCTTGGGCAAACTCGCGCCGGTGAGTTTGGCCACGTCGCGCGCGCCCAGGCCTTTGACGGCGTGCAGGTGGAAAATCCGGTAGTGTTCCGGGTTGGCGCTACGCCGGACCCGCTCCATCGCCACATCCACGATGTTCTTCTGCCATTCCTCGTTCCAGATGGACTCCAGCACATCGGCGGCGGGATCGGGGAGGTTGAGGGCAGCGTCGGCCGTTGTGTCCGGTCCAGGCGTCATTGTGAGCGGGACATTCTGTGGCCGGCGACGGCGGAAACGGTCGGCGATGCGACAGCGGGTCACGTGCATGAGCCAGCCCTTGAAGGAGCACACGCCGGGGTTGTATTTGAAGTCGGGCATCTTGCGCGCCACGCCGATGACGGTTTCCTGGACCACATCCTCGGCCTCTTGGTCGCTCAAGCCGGCGCGTAAAGCAGCGCCGTAAATGAGCTTCCAGTAAGTGTCAAAGAACTCGCGCCAACTGGGCTGATCGTCGAGATCGCGCAGACGTTCGATCAACGACCGCCGCGTGGGCAGCAGTTCATCCGGATTCTGGCTGGCGTCAGACTTCACCGTTACGCGCGAACAATCGCAGGTTCGGGCCGAGTTTTACAGAAGTTTTGGCTGGCAACCATCAAATCCCCAAGCCGAGGGCTGGCAGTGCGTGGGACTGGATGTGACGGTCACCTATGTGCCGGCGCATTGGCGGGGTCGTCCGCCATCTCATCGGAGAGTTTCCAGGACTTCAGCGCCGCCTCGGGTCAACTCCCGGCAGAGTAATTTCCGCAAAGGCGAAATCCTTGAGCCGCGCCGAGCTTCGGCTAACATGACCGCGCATGACAAAACGACTTTCCTGTTCACAATTCGCCCTAGGGCTCTTGGTCGGGCTGCTGGGCGCGGTTCTTTCCCACCAATCCATCGCCGAAGAAGCCCGGCTGCTCCGTTTCCCGGCTATTCACGGCGACAAGGTCGTCTTCGGTTACGCGGGCGATCTTTACACCGTCTCGGCGAAAGGTGGCCTGGCCCGCCGGCTGACCAGCGACGCGAGCAGCTACGAGATGTTCCCGCGGTTCTCGCCGGACGGAAAGCATCTGGCTTTCACGGCCCAATACGACGGCAACACCGAAGTCTATGTCATGCCCGCCGACGGCGGCACGCCCCGGCGGCTGACGTACACCGCCACCCTCGACCGCGACGACGTGTCCGACCGCATGGGTCCGAACAACATCGTCATGACTTGGCGCGACAATGAGACGATCATTTATCGCTCCCGACGCGCGCAGTGGAACGCCTTCAAGGGCGAATTGACGCTGGCGAAACTGAGCGGCGGCGTCCCGGAAATCCTGCCGCTGCCGCGCGGCGGCTGGTGCAGCTTCTCGCCCGACGGCAAACAGCTCGCCTACAACCGCGTCTTCCGTGAGTTCCGCACCTGGAAGCGTTACCGCGGCGGGCAGGCGGACGACATCTGGCTCTACAACTTTGAAACCAAGGAAACCACGCGGCTGACTGATGACCCGGCGCAGGACATTTTCCCGATGTGGAAAGGCAACCGGATTTATTTCGTTTCCGAACGCGACGAAAACCGCCAGGCGAATCTCTTCGTCCTCGATTTGAACAACCGCGAAACCCGGCAACTCACCCGGTTCACCGAGTTCGCCGTGAAATTTCCGTCCTTGGGTGACGACGCCATCGTTTTCGAGAACGGAGGCTTCATCTACCGCTTCGATCTGGCGACCGAGCAGGTCACGAGGATTGCCGTCGAGATCAAAGAGGACTTTGCCATCGGGCGCGGCGGATTGCGCGATGTGTCCAAGGAAACCACTGCGTGGGACATCGCGCCGGACGGCGCGCGGGCGGTGATTGGCGCGCGCGGCGACGTTTTCAGTGTGCCGGTCAAACATGGCCCGACGCGCAATCTCACCCAGACCCCGGGCGTGCATGAACGCGACGCCACCTGGTCGCCGGACGGACGTTGGATCGCTTACATCAGTGATCAATCCGGCGAGGATGAAATCTGGCTGCGCCCCCAGGATGGCTCAGGCGAAGCGAAGCAACTCACCACAGACGCGGACACATACAAATATGCACCGGTGTGGTCGCCGGACTCGAAACACCTCGCGTGGGGCGACAAGAAGAACCGGCTCCAATTCGTGACGGTGGAAACCAAAGCGGTCACGCTTGTGGCGCAATCGGAGGCTTGGGAGATTCACGATTTCGCGTGGTCGCCGGACAGCCAATGGCTCACGTTCACCAAGCCCGAGGTGCGGCGCTTTCCGAACATCTACCTCTACGGGCTGGAAGCCACAAACACGGTGCAAGTGACGGACGGCTGGTTCGCGGTTGGTTCGCCGGAGTTCAGCGGCGATGGCAAGTATCTGTTCTTTGTCTCGGCGCGCTCGTTCAATCCCACCTACGGCGGGACCGAGTGGAATCACATTTACTCGGACCTCCAGCGTCTTTATCTCGTCACCCTCGCCAGCGACACCAAATCGCCCATCGCGCCGAAGTCTGACGAGGTAAAGATCAAGGAGGAAAAGCCGCAGGAAAAACCCAAAGATACGCCACCTGACGTGAAAGCGGACGAGAAGGAGGCCAAGAAGGACGAGGCCAAACCGGAGGACAAGCCGGATGCGAAGAAGGAAGGTGAGAAGAAGGACGAACCAAAGAAGGTCGTCGTGAAGGTGGACCCGGAGAACCTCCAGCACCGCATCACCGTACTGCCACCGGGCGCGTCCGGTTACCGCAACCTGACTTCCGTGGGTGACAAGCTCTACTACCAGAAAAAGGACAAACTGTTCGTCTTCGATCTCGAGAAGCAAAAGGAAACCGAGGTTGGTGACGTGGCCGGCTACCGGGTCTCCGCCGACCGCAAGAAGATGATGGTCCGGGCGGGCGGCGATTTCGCCATCGTGGATTTGCCTTCGGGCAAGCTCGACCTCGCGGACAAAAAGCTCAACTTGGGCGATTTGAAGGTCACCCTCGACCGGCCGGCCGAGTGGAATCAAATCTATGCCGAATGTTGGCGGCAGATGCGCGACTTCTTTTACGCGCCCAACCTCCACAACGTGGACTGGCCGGCGATGCGCAAGCGTTATGAGCCATTGCTGGCGCACGTCCAGCATCGCGCCGACCTCACTTACCTGATCGGCGAGATGGTGGGCGAACTCAACGCCGGTCACGCCTACGTGGGCGGTGGCGACATGCCCCGCCCGGAACGGATTCCCGTGGGCCTGCTCGGGGCCAGGATCAGCCGGGACGCCAGCGGGTTCTACCGCATTGACCGCATTTTGCGCGGCCATAACTGGGACGCGAAGTATCGCTCACCGCTTACGGAGATCGGTGTGAACGTGAGTGTCGGCGATTTCATTCTCGGCATAGATGGCAAGTCCACCGCAGACATGACGGATCTTTATGCCGCACTGGTCGGCAAGGCCGGCAAGCAGGTCAAATTGCGCGTCAACAGCGAGCCGAAGGAAGAAGGCGCTCGCGATGAAACCGTCATCCCCGTGGCGAATGAGCAACCGCTCTATTACCTGAACTGGGTGCTCGACAACATTGAGACGGTCGAGAAAGCCACCGACGGCAAGGTTGGCTACGTGCATGTGCCGGACATGCAACAGACCGGGCTGAACGAGTTCACCAAGTTTTACACCGCGCAACTGCACAAGGAGGCGCTCATTGTGGATTGCCGTGGAAACGGCGGCGGCAACGTCTCGCCCATGATCATCGAGCGCCTCCGCCGCGAGCCGGCCATGTGGACCATCGCGCGCAACAGCAGCGTGAACGTGGACCCCAGTGGTCAGGTGCTCGGACCGAAGGTGCTGTTGATTGATCAACATTCCGCCAGCGACGGCGACATCGTGGCCTACCGCTTTCGCAAGCATCAGCTCGGACCGATCATCGGCCAGCGTTCGTGGGGTGGCGTGGTGGGGATTCGCGGCTCGTTGCCGTTGCTCGACGGCGGCACGCTGAACCGCCCGGAGTTCAGCCGCTTCGATCTGGAAGCCCGGGAATGGATCATGGAAGGCACTGGCGTAGAGCCGGACATCGAAGTGGACAACGACCCGGCCCGCGAATTCGCCGGCACTGACGACCAGTTGCTCCGGGCCATTGAGGAGATCAAGAAAGCGCTTGCTGAGAATCCGGTGAGGATTCCCGAAGTACCGCCTTATCCGGACAAGAGGCGTTAAGGAGAAACTGGAGTGTATTGGGTACGCCGATTAGCCCGCAGCTTTCAGTGCGTAAGGTTAGCGGATACATGTGGAGAATGGATTCTCCACGCACGGGTGACGCCCGGGGCCGGTTGGTCCATTTCTGCCTATTCTGGCAGCCGCTGGATTGTATGGGGACTGGGTAGCTGATTGTCCGCCCTATAATAGTGTCTGGCCGGAAACTCGTGTTTTTGAGAGAGGCCAATGCGTCAGTGGCGGGCGACGGACGAGCGGCGGCTGATTTTTCTGCCCCAGCTCGCTC
>JAANMT010002120.1_pt1 | contig 17413 bp, 10 predicted proteins | sample 7279711 | NCBI WGS metagenome assembly JAANMT01 (sample SAMN14094538, study PRJNA606508) | bioreactor metagenome | isolation source: A lab-scale SPAN reactor treating ammonium-rich wastewater day 1 | place: Ireland: Galway | collected 2017-01-16 | reverse complement strand
GTTGGGCGGCTTCGGCGGTGGCCTGGTTTTGGGCGGCGATGTTGGCGTTGGCAACGGCCGTGCCCTGGGCATTTTGGGCGGCCTGTTCGTTGGCGACGGCCGTAGCCGCATTATCCTGGGCAATCTGCGCGTTTTGTTCCGCTTCAATAGCATTCTGGCGGGCCAGCACGGCCAGACCGAGGGCAACCAAAAAGACAAAGGCCAGCGCCACCACCAGCAGCGACAGCCGCCGGGCAAACTGGCGCGCCTGGTCTAGCTCCCGTTGGCGGGCGGCTTCACGGGCTCGCTGGGGGCTTTGTGGCCCTTGGCGATCTCGGAGGCCACGGCCTGCTTCAGGTCGGTCCAGAGGCGGCTGAGCGCGTTCTGGAGGGTGTTGGGATCGGCCGCGACCCCATCGGCCAGCTCGACTTCGGCGCTGGCGTGGAAGGACTCTGACGAATACTCCTGTTCGGCCGGAATCTTGCGGCCGTAGGCTGCATGCAGCTTGATCATGGGATACTCCTGTAGTTGCAGTAAAAGCGACCGGGGCGGTCGCTACGCAGCGCCGCCCCGATGGCCAATGACAATGTTCCGTCGCCAATGCCGCGGCGGCGGGTCTCGCGGGCTCAACCGGCGTTGCGCCGGGAGACTGGACATCGTTCTGCTAACGCTTGGCCATTGCGGCGTAGGCGGCCTCCATCTCGGCCTCGGTGGGCTCGTAGCCGTCCTCGACGGGCTCATCGCCTTCGGGCTCATCTTGCTCGGGGGCAGGCGTTGTCTTGGTGCCTTCATCGGCCAACCGCAGTTTCGCGAGTTGGTCAGGACAGTGCTCTGCCGGGCTGTCCACGGCCACGGGCATGACCAGAAGAGCAACGCCGTCGGTGCAACTCACGCCGATGGCTTGCTGGTCGTCAATGAAGCGAAGCGTAACCGTGTCACTCTTGGTGGCGGCCCGCAGTGCCTTGAGTGAACGCAGGAGTTGGTCAAGCTCCAATGTGATGCTGTGGGAACCCGTGTAGTCAGGGATAACGCTGCCGACATCAGGGAACTCACCTTCGGGCTGCTTGACCGTCATACACTGGCTGGCCACGAGGTCCGTGGCGCCGAGGACGATCTCGTCACCGCGAACTTCAACCTGCACCAGCTCGGCGAACGGGTTAGAGCCGCGCTTGCGCTTGCCCAGCATGGCGGCGGCCTTGAGGGCGTCGTCAATGGCAAGCAGGGCGGGCTTTTCCGAAGGCGGCGTCGGGGAAACGCCCGCGATCTTCGGGGCTTCTTCGGGCACGACTTCGGGGTAAGGCACAAGCAGCAGCGCGTGGCCATCGCTGCTGAGCGTGCCGATCTTGCTCAACGCAATCGTGTTGAGCGCGTAGCGACCTTTCATGGATGCCGCTACATGAGCTTTCAAGTTGCTGGAATTCAGAAACATGGGTCCTCCTCGACAGGGCATGAAATGACCGCGCCCGGCAAAATGGCCGGGCGTGGCGCGGGATGGCGCCCTACGTTACCGCTCCCGCTTTTCGGGTCTCTCGTGATGCAGTGTGATCGTCATGTGGCAGCCCATGCAGAACACAACCTGCGTGGCGCTCTTGGAATCAATCCGCACCTGCCCCGGCACAAGTGCACTGTTCTTGCACTGGGGGCAACGATTGAGCTTGGTGCGCTGGAGTTGGAGACTGTCACTTAGGCCGAGCCAAAATGGTTCGAGAATCATGGCCGCACCGCCTTTCGCCTGCGGCCCAACCATCGGTCAAGCAGACCACGAATCCAAAGTTCCAGACGGCTCGGCTTACGCAGCCTTGGCCATTCTGCGACAGGCGGAAGGCCAAAGAGATGCGGCAGTTCGGCTTGAAACAGCTTCGGGGAAAGAAGCGACTGGGGCGCGGCATCCGTATCAGTGAAGGGCAAACAAGGTCCCATGGGCGTTCTCCACAATGGGCGGCACTGTTGCCGTCCACCGTAAAGCATCGGCCCGACCCTAAGTTTCACAACTCAAGTGGCTGACTTGCCGTGTTGGCCAATACGAGAAAGCCGTCGACCTCAGTCAGCCGCTCATTGCGGCACACTTCGCCGTCTTCGATCACCTCCACAGTGGCAGCGCTGATGTTCAGGCGGTTGCCCCAGTCGATCTCGAACGTTGCGTTCTTGAAGCGGAGTGGGCAATCGCGGCCGAGGTTGAGCCTTGCGCGCAATTGCGTGACCAGCTCGTCGGGCGTCACGTCGTTGGCGGGAATGCCAGGCCAGGTGGCGGCGATCGCGATGGCGTAGTCGCTGGTGCGCCAGAGTTCTTCGGCCTGATCGTGGTCCATCTCCTCCTCGTGCCACTGGTGCCACGAGTCCAGGTTGGGGCAGGTCACCGCCTCGGCGCAGGTGTGCAGCACTGCGAAATCTTCGCCGCTGCCTTCACCGCCGCCCACAAACTCGCCGTCCAAGGCGCCATCCACCAGCACGCTGATACCGCTGCCCGGCTGCAACACGCGCGTTTCGCCGCTGTCAAACTTGAGCGTGATCGCTCCCGTGCGCCACAGCAGCCTGTCACGCACGTCGGGGCTGACGGAGAACGCCATTTCATTGACCACCGGCACGGCGGGGAACATGGCCTTGAATAGCGGCAGCTCAGAATCCCGCAGCAAGATGAACTCCACGGGCGCGAGCTCCAGCGTGCTTTCGTGCGTGGGAGAGAACGAACAGGCCAGCCGGCCCGCCGCGATGCTTTTTGCAAGCTCCAGCCGCGTCAGCTTGTAGGGGTAGTCGCCTGCGTGAATGTATTGCAAGTCCTCGGGCAGTTCGACCACGCGCAGCAGATCCCACGCATAGACCAGCCCAGCAAGACGCTGGCGGGTGTTGTTGTCGCCGAACTCGCTGATGCGACGGACCACGGCGTCAACGCATGCCCGCCTGACTTCCTCAACGAGCGCGCGGCTTTGAGCGTCGTCGAGCACGGCGTCGCGATCCGGCAGCGTGAAGTTGACGGTGCCGGGCCTGGCGTGAATGAGAACCCACGGGCTCTCCGCGTAGTAGCCAAAGCGCGGCAAGCCCTTCAGCTCCACGCACACGCCTTGCTGAACAAGCGAAACTTCGGCCTGGCGCTTGTTCTCAGGCCGCTGGGTTTGGATGTCAATGAACCCCCAGTCGGTGCTCACGCGCAAGGCGCCGGCGGGAATCGCCAGCGGGTTGAAGGGCTCGACGACCGTTTTCTCGCCGTCCACGATGATCGTGGTGCGAAAGGGCATGAACTCGGCCTCGCGCTCCCAGCGTTCAGCGTAGCCCTGAGCGTGCGGCATGTGCTCGCTGGCGAAGCCGTGGACAAGGGCACTGACCCTGACCTGCGTGCCTTTCATATGGGGCAGCAGGCCCTCATAGACCGCCGGCTTGCCCGCGCACATGGCCTTGTAGTCCAGCGTGAGCCGCCAGCGGCCCGAACGCACCTCGGCAAGCCTGCCCAGCTTGAACACGGAAAACAGGCCCATGCCGGCCGGGCGCTCAGCCTGCACGCCCGCGGCCCACTCGGACTTGCCGATGTTGAGCAGGTCTTGCGGGTCAATCACGCCATGGCCGTTGTCGGTGACGGTGACAACGCCGGCCGCGCTGTCGATTTCCACAAGCACCTCAGAAGCCTCGGCGCGGCGCGCGTTTTGCAGCAGCTCCTGAATGCAGGCAAAGTTGTCGCTGAAGTAGTTCAAAATGTTGCGCAAGATCGAACGAGCATCCGCGCGAACACAAAGTTGTGTAGGCATATTTTCTCCATGGCCCAATGGGCCGGTTTGATGAAGGAAGATTATGGAAGGTGTGGCGACTGTCACGACGGCCGCTGCGCGAAGCTGAACTGTGGATTTACTTTCGTGCGGGCAGTCGACGCGCGACTCAACGTATGTGGTGCTGCAACCAACAGCAGATTCCACTCCGAAAGTCGGTGCTTCGGGAAGCAACCGCGACCTATGATGCCGCGCAATGGAACCCAGCGCCGAGACCGCGTATCTTTTTCGCCACGCGCTTCTGCGTGACGCGGCTTATCAGCTGCAGCTACCCGGTGACCGCGCGCGATTGCACGCCTTGGCGTTTCATTTGATCGAGGCGGCCTTTGGCGGGCGTGCGCCGGAACTGCCGGCGCTGGATGAGGTCAACCAGCACGGAGTTCAACCGCACCCGACTGACACAGTTGCCGCAGAGCTCGCTTTGCATGCTCGCTTCGCCAATGACGAAACGGGAGACGCTCACTTGCTGGCGGCGCAAAAGTTGTATTTGCGGCGTCACGCCCAATTTTGCAGCCGGACGTACCGGAGTGCAGAGGCCGCGTACGCGTGGCAATCCCTGGCTGTATTGCTCGACGCGGCATGCAAAGGCGAAGCGCTGCATCACGCGGGAATGGCGTTTCAGGCCATCGGCCGCAACAAAGAAGCTTCCTCTATGTTTGAGCAGGGATTGGCAATCCATCGAGAGGTGCGAAACCGGCGACTGGAAGGAATCTCGCTGGGAGATCTCGCACTCAGTCTCCATAGAACGGGGCACGCCAAGGTTGCGGAGCAACACTTCCTTGCGGCGTTGGAAATCCACCGTGAGGTCAACAATCGAGCCGGCGAGGGCAGCACGTTGGCGAATCTGGCCATCGTTTACCAGCAAACGGGACGAGTCGATCTGTCGGAACAGACGTTGCTGAAAGCACTTGCAATTCAGCGCGAGGTGGGCAACAGGCGCCTGGAAGGAGTGGTGATCGGGAACATTGCCGCGATTTGTTTCGAAACCGGTCGCGTCCAGCTGGCCGAGCAAATGATTCTGTCGGCACTGGCCATTCATGTTGAGATCGGTAACCGGCGCGATGAAGGCGCAGCGTTGGGGCATCTGGCTGCGGCTTATCAGCACCTCGGGCGCGGAGAGCAGGCATTGCCGATGTACCTGAAAGCGCTGGCGATCAACCGTGAAATCGGGGATCGGGGATTCGAGGGTATTAATCTTGGCAACTTGGGCGTCTTCTACCAGCTCACGGGCCGCAATGAGTTGGCCGAACAAACCTACCTGCAGGCGCTGGCTATCCACCGCGAAAACAGTAGTCGGCGCCTCGAAGGCGCCGCGTTGGGAAACCTGGCCGACATTTACCTGGATACGAGACGTCTCGAACTAGCCGAGCAAACCAACCTCCAAGCCTTGGCCATCTTCCGCGACCTCGGCGACAAGCGCGTCGAAGGAATGGTGCTTGGAAACTTGGCCCGTACCTACCTTGAGGCGGGGCGCCTTGGCCAAGCCGATCAGACCTACATGACGGCCGTCGGAATCCACCGCGAATCAAAGAACCGGCACTTTGAGGGGATTCATCTTTGCGATTACGCCCTGTGTCAGTTGGCTCTGCAGCGGAAGGGCGAAGCATGTAAGACCTGGATGACAGGTTCGTCGATCTTGGCCGAGCTTGGTGACGAGTTGGAGCTTGGACGCAAGCGCAAGGCCATGCACGAAGCCTGCGCCAAGGCCGGAATGCCGCCGTTTGATGTGGAAAGCGCGGCCGGCAGTTCCGGCGGCGGCTCTCCGTCATAGCCCGCCGCCGGAACTCTGGAACACAATCAATCCAGCCAGCGCTTGCCGCTGGCGACGAGATCGACGATGCGCCCGCCCAGCGTTTGCAGTTTATGGCGCGAGGGCAACGGCAGGTGCTCGCTGTTGCCGGCGCGGGTCACGGCGTTGACTACTGCGTACAGGTTCTCGCCGGGCTCGGTGTTGAATGCCACGCGCAATGCCGCGGCTTCATCCTCGACCAGCTCGTACCGCTCGGCCAGCTTCGCCAGCACTTTCGCGGGCTCACTGACCATGATGCCGCGCGTGCCGGCGAAGGCCGTGGTTGCCTGCGCTGAAAGCTCGAAGGCCTTGTCAAAGGCGCCGCGAACTTCGTCAGGCAGTTCCGCCTTGCCGATGTGCCGGCGTTCGTAGCCCCACTGGCCACCGCCGAGGATCAGCCCGTTGAGGCAAATCGTGCGGTACACCATGGCCGAGACCGACACGCGAGCCGCGCCGATCTCGCTGTTGCGCAGGTGCACGCCGCGATGCAACGGGTCGCGGCTTTGGGCCGGCAGGTTGACCGGGCCATCGCGCACCACTTGCAGGTCGAGAAAGGCCTCGGTCAGTTCGTAGCGCACGGCCACGTTGCCAAGGCGCTGCTCCAGCCAGCGCAGGATGTCGAGGTGGTTGATCGGCCGGTAGCTGGGCGAAAGCACGGCACGAACTTCGCCGCCCTCAAGCCGCAGGAACACGTCACGATCCTGCTCGCGCAGCCAACGATTAACGTTCTCGGCGCGAAGCTCGGGCTCGCAACGCCGCAGGTAATGCGCGGGAATCTGTAACTTCGTGGCGAGCTGAGCAAAGGCATGCTCGCGCAGGCCAAAACGCTCGGCGCGGCCAACAACCAGCGCGCCATCTTCAGGCGCCATCGACAACTCGCCCGTGTTGACGGCGATATCGCGCTGCTGAACAGCCAGCGCTTCAAGCTGGCCAAGAAGCTGGCCCAAACGGGCCTCCGGCCGCGCCGAAAGCCGCCCGGAAATCAAACTACCGCTCGAAGCCGACGATGCGGCCTCAAGCACTGCTGTGCCAAGAACCATGGGAACCTCCAGATTTAAGGGATCAAAAGGAAGCAGCGCCAACCCAAGGTCAGCGCCGCAGAAGGAAAAGGGCCCCGCAGCCGGCAAAGCAGCTACAGAGCCCATCTATGTTCTTATGCCAAGAAAAGGCCCGACTTTCGCATGAGTTGCAAGTAGCATAACTGCTATATCACTGCAACAAACTGGGACAAGGATGGATGCGCTAACTTATGGAGACCGCCGTAGGGTTCTCGATTTGCTCCAGAGAGTCGGCGAGCAGCAATCCTCATCCGATGAGGCATTGGTAGAGCGAACGCAACGGAAGCTTCGTCTGCCGGTTGCCGCCCACGGGTTGGAAGGGACGCTGATCCGAGGGGCTTTGGAGCTGTGTTACCTGCTGCTTTATTCACCACTCGAAGCAGTAAGAACGGAGTGTCGATCCGCGCTCCGGTATCTTGTGCTTGAAGCCGACGCAATTCCGGATTCTTTGCAACCGCGCGGCCTTGATGACGATGTGTTTGTGCTGCATCGCACCGTGGGTCGCGTCCGAAAGCTGGCAGACTCATCCGACCACAGCCTGGCTCACCCATACCTCATCGAGTCCCATGTGCTTGCAGTTGAGTCAGCATTGGCGGTGCTTCGGATCGAGAAGCGCGACCGACCTGAAGCCAGCCTTGACCGCCTGTATGAGCGCTTCGCGAAGTTGAGGACGGAGTGCCCTGCGACGCTGATCGACGAGCTTGAGCGAAATGCGCAATGGCTGCAGCAAGCCATAACCGAGTCCTCGGACGTGCTCGTTGTTTCATGGGCATCAGCGGCGTTGGGTTACATTTCAGCATCCAACCCAGTGATCGATGAACGACAAGGAGCAGTCGCCGTTCTTGACGATCTCTATGCAACACACTTGGCACTTGAACGCTGCAAAGCTCCTCGCGCTGCAGTAGTTGACGCGCTTGACTACTGTACGCGCAAACTCCCACTGCTGGACCTGCTTGCGCTGCGCGATGAAAGGGCGCGATCTGCGCCATCGGAATTCTCCTTGGTGAACTTAGCCGTGGCGCAGAAGCTGATGGAACCTGGTCGCGCTCAATGCCGGCTCATTCACCTGCCGGTGGTTGGCGGGACGCCCCTCCAAGTGGCGCTGCTTTCAGCCGTCGGACGCATCCATCAGCGTCGTGAAGAACTCATGTGCTTGCCGGAGTTCAAACCCGGCTCTCTCGTTCAGATTATTCAGGGCAATCAAAAGGGCGTTGGTCATTTTCAGGGCTACGAAGATCGCAAAGGCGTCAACGGCCTTGTCGTTAAAGACGCACGACTTACTGCCTGGTTTCCTCTCACACCCATGCTGCTGTCATCAATTTCGCCGGCCACCAAGGGCCGACTGGGCGGATTGCACCTGTTGAACAACAACATCGATAACCTGCCTGTGGCCGCAGTTGACCTTCTGCTCGATGCCCAAAACCCTCTGCGGATGGAACTCGCCGGCTGTGAGGTCCTTTTCGTCAGCAACAGCATGATTCGCACGCGCGAACTGATGGCATCAACATCAATGCTGCGCACGCCTTTGACGGAGTTCCTCCCAGTTGGCGCCCTTCAGACTGGCGACGATCAACGCGAAGGGTGGTCGAGTCACTGGCATGCCACCCCACCGGTGCTTGCAGTAACGTCCTCGCTGTTTGACGCATGCGCTTACCTCAATTCGAAGGGGCGTGCCGCCTGTAATCTGGTCGTGATTGAGGACGCGGGCCATTGGGCGAATTCCGCCGACTTGTTGATGGACTTGGCAACTGGTTCTATCCCTGTTCTCGCCTTTGGCGCGTATGCAGACGAACAGAAGCTCAACCTCTTCATCGACGCTGGCTTCAAGCAGGCACGATGGGATGTCGAGGAACTTGAGCAACTGGCATGGCACGCCGAAATGCCCCGAATTGCAGCGGCTGAGGCACGGATTCTGTCCGGTATCCGACAAAAGCCTGGCGTCATTCCCGTTTCAAGCGCCGCTTTGGATCAGTGCGGTCAACTCCTGGAGCTGGCCGGTCGGAGCCACGCGGAGTGTGGCGGAGATTCCAGGGCAGAGCTTGCTCTGGGCGCGGGATGGACCGCTCTGACAAGAGCTACGCGCTGGCCGCTGCCAATCGCTTCCGGCAGCCTTCCCACGCGCGCCCTGCGGCAGGCGGCCGAAGGGTTAACAAGTGCTCAGGTGAAGCGCTACTTGAGTGCGGATGCGGCATCGTCGTTCGAGAGGGCAGCAGGAGCGATGAACGCTGCCGCGGTAGAACTTGAGACCGAAAACCCGAAGTGGATAGCGTACAGGGACATTGTAGGAACCGCGAAGCGTCCGACACTGGTTGCGAGCAACGATCGCGCCGCCGACGAATTACGCCAGGCACTCGCGGAACTGCGTGGCCCTGCAGCACCGCTTGTGATAACCGCAAGGCAGTTACCTGACGAAGGGGTATCAGGGGACCAACCCCTTGTGATTCCGGGTTGGTACCGTTCGGATCTCATGACAAGGCTGTTGAACCCGCCGGCCGCCGCATGCACACGGCTTCTGCTCTGGGGTTTTGAACAGAAACATCACGAACGATGGAAAGCCCGACAAGATCAGATTCACACAGCCCCCGGAGTCGTTGAAGCAGTTGGCGGGGAATTCCGGCGGAAAACGCGACGAACAACGATAATTGTCCCGCCCGTTACGTCGTTACCGCCGGCCCCGGACGACGTGCTGCAGGACCTTGAGATTCGGCTTGTCCGTGCCAGCGCTCAAAAGGCGAGTGAATCTTCCCGTGCTGGGGCATCTGCCGCTGACCTGGTCGACGCCGTAATCGTCACCTTTAAGGACGGGCAGTTCACGTTCTTTGAACCCGATGGGACCGCACAAGTCGTTACTGACGTGTTGCGGGCGCCACCGGATCAAGCAGACAACGTTCGCGTCGGTTACAAATCGGTCGGCGAACTTGTCGATGGCGACTTGGTGCTGTTCCACACAGGCTCGGAAGCCGACGCGATACGTTCTCAGGCCAACCAGTTGATGGAAATAGAGAAGCCAGGTTCATCCCGCACAATGCGTGAACAGGCAAACCTATGGCGACAAGCACTGGTAAGGTTCCGCCAGAAACACAGCCTTTCAGCCGTGGACGTCACCGAGCGGCTGGAGCAGGTTGGCTGCAAACGTAACGTAATGACCGTGCGCAAGTGGCTGACGGATGAAAGCCTCATTGGTCCGCAGTCCTATACAAAGGAAGTAGACCAGATTCTGGCACTGACGCAGGATTCAGATCTGCGCCAGGGTTTGAAGCGCTGTGTGGCGGCAATCGGTCTGTTGCGGGGCAAACATCTACAGGCCTCAACCGCGCTGGCAAAGACGCTCTTGCACAAGGCAGGGCAACTGCATGACCGGATCACCGGCGACTTCGGGGGCGGTCTGGTCGTGGCTGAATTCAATTTCTTGGACACTGGGACGATTCAGGTGGCGCGGCGTTCGTTACGACGCCTGAATCGTGTCGAAGAAATGTAGCACCGGGCGAGGGAGAACTTCATGGTTGAGTCGACCGAAAAGCCGCTGGAACAACTGCGCCAAAAAGTGGTGGACTTCCTTCACTGGGAACTCGTCGGCCCGAAGGATACCCACGAGACTCTGGATGAACCGCCGACCTTGCGCTATTCCGCTGGTGTGCTTTTCCCAGGCGGCAGCATTCTTGAAGAAATCCCGGAAAGCGATGGAGCTGAGAATGCAAAGGCTCCGACGTCCTCCGACTTCGAGGATAACAATGGCGCCGGTGACGACGACGCGATGGCTTCTGAGAAAAAGCCATCCTACGGCACGGAAGACTCGACTGATGCGTTGATGGATACGCCAGCACAGTTGGCCAATGCGCATATGCCCTCAGCCATGGGACTGTCGTTCGTTTGCGCGGCAGGGGCGGAGCTGGAAGTACGGGTCAGCGGCGCCGTCTATGAACGGTCGAAAGAGAAGGGAGAAGATGGACGCCCCTTCTGGAAACGCAGGCCATTGGAAGAACTGACGGAACCTAAAAGGCCTGTAACGTGGCAATTCAGCGCTTTGCCTTCAGAAAAGGCGAAGCCAAAGGTGCTGCGTCAGTTGCTTTGCAAAGACCTGACCATCGACGTAATTCTGCGTGACCAAGGTGATGGCCGGTGCCTTGTCACTGTTGCCCTGTGGAACAGTAGAAAGAAAACCAGCAGCAAACGGGGAACGTCCGACGAGTGCTTCTTCCAAATGGGGTTTCGAGTAAGCAGCGTCGACGGGAAAAAAAGCATTCTTGAATATCGCCTGCACCATCAAGGTATCAGCGACCCGGAAGAAGAAGAACTTTCCCTCCTTTATCGGCACCGTCGCTCATTTGCCATTGGCCATGGATGTGCCGCGGAGTGGCCTGCTTCCGCCGACGTAATCGGCGGTCACTCACCTTGGGTTGAAACCGCCGTATTACCCCAGACCAAGGTTTACGCACTGGAGCCGCGCAGCGGCACTGAAGACCTCTACGACATGCACTACCTGGCCGGCAAAAGCGGTGGCGTGAAACCGGCTCAGATCGTCGACGTCTTGAAGGCACTTCCAGATGAGTACGCGAAGTGGCTGGCCGAACGACGGCGCGAGGCCGTGACGCTTCCCAATGAACATGCGGCGGCCGCAAAGCGAACCCTCGACCGTTGCGACCTCTGCCTGTCACGGATTCGAAGCGGTATCGATCTGCTGGCCAAGGATGCGCAGGTTCTGCGAGCGTTCATGCTGGCGAACGAAGCCATGTTCCTCCAACAGCGTCTGGATGTGCGCCGCAACATTATGGCGCCGGCCGAATGCGCCGTTGACAAAGAATCGACACGCGGTCGTTGGCGCGTGTTTCAGCTTGCATTCCTTCTCATGAACCTGAGATCAATGGCCGGAGGCAAGTTGGATCCCGACGGTGAGCGCGACGTTGTGGATCTCATCTGGTTCCCCACTGGCGGTGGCAAGACGGAGGCCTATCTGGGCCTGACGGCCTTTACGATTTTCCTGCGCCGTCTGCGAGAACCTAAGGCACGAGGTTGCGTTACACTGATGCGGTACACCCTGCGGCTGCTGACCGCACAGCAGTTTGAGCGCGCGGCTGCGCTGATCATGGCATGTGAGTTCATTCGCAACCGCGAGCAGCGATCGCTTGGGCAAGTCCCGATTACTATCGGACTCTGGGCCGGAGCATCGTTGACTCCCAATTACAGGGAAGACGCTCGACAGAAACTGAACGCCTGGGTGAGTGACGAGGACAAATCCCATCCGTTCCAGCTTCTGAAGTGCCCGTGGTGCAAGTGTCAGCTCGACGACCGGAAAAACCGAGGCTACCACCAGGCGAAAGTGAACGGCCATCTGACAGTGAAGTTTTTCTGTCCGGATGCCCGTTGCCCGGGAAGCAGAATAAAATCGCCTGATGTAGGGATTCCGGCTGCTGTCATCGATGAAGACATCTATGACGAGCCGCCATCGCTTCTGCTTGGAACCGTTGACAAGTTCGCCATGCTGGCTTGGAACCCGAATGCAGGAGTGCTACTCCGCGGTGATGGAGGCGAAGTCCATAGCCCGGAGCTGATCATCCAGGACGAGTTACACCTGATATCAGGTCCTTTGGGCACAATTGTGGGCCTTTATGAGGCGGTAATTGATCGTCTATGCAGTCGGGAAAGGGCACCAAAAATCGTTGCATCGACTGCGACGATTCGCCGCGCAGGAGAGCAATGCCTCTCGTTGTTTGATCGCAAGACTGCGGTCTTTCCGCCTTCTGCTCTTTCGATGTCCGACACTTGGTTCGCTGTCGAAAAGACAGATGCGCCTGGGCGATTATACGTGGGTGTCCTCGGCAGCGCTGCACCGTCTTTCACCACATTGTCGCGGCAGGCTATCGCGTCGCTTACGTTTGGAATCAGTTGGTTTGATCTTCCTTCGGGGCTTGATGCCAAGCATCGCGACGCTTATTGGACCTTGGTGTGGTACTTCAACAGTCTTCGCGAACTCGGACGCGGAGGTACGTTGGTTGAGGCGGACGTCCGTGAACACCTCGGAGTGATTCGACGCCGCCTTGGGGTAGGCAAGAGTGTTGGACGACCATTCCTCCGTTCTGAAGAGCTGACAAGCCGCAAGCGGGGAGATGAAATTCCTGAAGTGCTGGCTCGCCTGGAGCAAGCGCGTGCTGGCGATCCCAAGGCGATAGACGTCCTGCTCGCGACAAACATGATTTCAGTGGGAGTCGACGTACCCCGACTCGGCCTGATGGCAGTGGCGGGTCAGCCGAAATCGACTTCCGAGTACATTCAAGCAACCAGTCGCGTTGGACGCGACGACAAGCAGGCACCGGGGCTCGTGGTCTCGCTGTACGTTCCCGGAAAGTCTCGGGACCGGTCGCACTACGAACATTTCCGCACCTACCACGAATCGTTCTACCGGTTCGTAGAGCCAACCAGCGTCACGCCTTTCTCGATTCCGGCCATCGACCGTGCCCTGCATGCGTTGATCGTTATCGTCGCCCGCCAAGAGATGGGCTGCGTAAAGCCAACCGACCTCAAGCAGACAGATCCCTGGCTCGCAAAAATGAAGGCATGGCTGGTCAAGCGCGCCGAGCGGGCCGGGACGCTGCCACGTTACATTGAAGCCCTCAAAGAGCGGTTTGACCTGATCGTTCAGATATGGACCAACCGCACGGATAGAGGGGAGTGGGGAGAAGCCTGGATCACCAAGGATGAAAGTGACCACCTGCTCTACCCGCCAAGCGCAGTTCAGGCATTCAAAGACGGTTTGGGCGCGCCAACGTTTGACGTGCCGTTTCCAACGCCGACCAGCATGCGCAGCGTGGACGTTGAGTGCCGTTTGAGGATCAGGCCAAACTACGGAACTCGACTCACACCGGAGAACGTCGATGGCAAAGAAGAGGCAGCCCAGTAAGGCTGATTGGTACTCATACCCGGTGCGCCGCGGGCAGCTGATCTCGCCCTTCGGGATCGGCGCCATGATCGACTTCCCCGGTGAATCTGTCATGGTTGCCGGGCTCGATGAATGGCCGGATGATGTGTGCCCCGAAGTTCACGATGAGCGTCTCGCGACCCGGCTGAGTGTTGAAAAGCTCCGCCTCCCGCCAGCCAAGCCCGATGACTCCGGCGAAGGGGCGGAAGTGCCGGCTGTGCGTTTCCCGCTTTGGCACCAATGCCCGCGCTGCAAGTCGCTGTTCGAGTTGAAATGGAACGCTCACAAGTTCGCCCATTGCGAACGGTGCAAGGCTGATAAGAAAAAATGGGTCAAAATGGTGCCGCTTCGTTTTGCCGTGGCATGCGACGCTGGACATATTGCCGACTTTCCCTGGCTGCTCTGGGCACACAAGGATCAGGGTGAGGAACTTAGGCATGCAAAAATCTGCGATCAGCCGCACCTAAAACTGTACAGCACCGATCGCGCTGACCTCGGCGGCCTCTACGTCAAGTGCGTGAATTGCGATAAGGGCCGCTCCCTGGCCGGCGCTACAGGTGAGAAGGGAATCTATGGTTTTGACTGTCCCGGCGAGCGACCTTGGCTGGGGCCCAACAGCAGGCAAAACTGTTCCCGCGCACCGCATATGGTCCAGCGTGGCGCATCCAACGTCTACTTTGCTGAAGTCATTAGCTCGATCCTGATTCCGCCGTTTTCCAGCCGCTATTATCAGCTGCTGGCAGATCCGCAGAAGTGGGCAATGCTGACGATGAACATGAAACCAAAAGGTCAGCCGGATCCGCAAATAATCAAACTGTTTGCAGACACTTCGCCCGGCTTGGACCCGGGCAAACTCGTGGACTTTGTTCGGCTAAAATCGTCCGGCAAGCTCAAAGGCAGCCCGGACCAGCCAGAGTCCGAATACCGCTTCGCCGAGTACAAGGCACTATGTCAGCCAGAGAAGCAGGAAGACGAGCAATTCTCAGCGACAAGCTGCGAGCGTTCAAAGATCAGCGATGGCGTTGCATCATGTGTTGACCGCTTGATAAGGGTCGACCGTTTGGCGGAAACACGGGCACTGGTCGGCATTTCGCGCTTAGACGGCGAAACGGACAGGAATGCGCTCAGTCTGAAACGAAAAAACTGGCTGCCTGCCAATCGCGTGTATGGCGAAGGCATTTTCCTGACATTGGATGAACGGCTCATCGAGAAATGGAGTTCAAAGAAGCAGGTGCTGGATCGCGCTGAAAAAGTGACAGCGAGGCAAAACCAAGTCGCCGCCAGCCGCAAGCGTGGGCGCCCCCGAATGCTGCTGCCGAAATTCTACTTGCTCCACACGTTCGCCCACGTCCTGATTCGTCAATTGAGTTTCGAGTGCGGCTACGGCAGTTCGTCGCTGCGAGAGCGTATTTATTGCAACGAAGGCGATGGCTCAGGATCAAGCATGAGCGGCATCCTGATCTACACAGCTGCCGGCGATTGCGAAGGCACGCTGGGCGGCTTGGTCCGCCAGTCCGAACCTGAAACCTTCGGTCGTCTTGTAAAGGATGCATTGCAATCGGCAATATGGTGCTCAGCCGACCCCCTCTGCATCGAATCGAAAGGGCAGGGCGCCGACAGTCTGAACCTGGCAGCCTGCCACGCATGCGCCCTGCTGCCGGAGACAAGCTGCGAAGAGGGCAATCGCCTGCTCGACCGCGCGTTTCTGATCGGCACACCGGACAATCCCGAAATGGGCTTTTTCGCGGGCCTGGTGGGATGACGGGCCGAGCGTATGCTTCCTGTTCCCTGCGGGCGTGAATTGCGATGGGCGGCAAGGTGCCGTCGTTGCGAAACCAGCAAACGGATTGGTTCAGGTCATGGAAGAACGCGTCGGGATCCCCGTTATCGATCTTTTCGCTGGCCCCGGCGGCCTCGGGGAAGGCTTTTCTCGTGCCCTCGACGGGACGGGTAAACGGATTTTCCGTGTTGTCCTTTCTGTCGAGAGCGACGAATTCGCCCACAAGACCCTGCTGCTGCGGAGCTTCTATCGCCAGTTCCCGCCCGGCGCAGTGCCCAGACAGTATTTCGATCATCTGCGCGGCACCATAGATGATGGAGAGTTAGCGAACGAGCGGCCTCAGCAGTGGCGTGCTGCGGACAAGATTGCATTCAGGGCTGTGCTGGGTTCAATTGACTCTCGCATCGTGGATCAGCGCATTGAAGAAGCGCTAAAGGGTTACGCCTCCAACTGGGTGCTGATCGGCGGTCCGCCCTGCCAAGCCTATTCATTGGTTGGCCGGGCTAGAAACGGCCCTGAGAAGAACCAAGGTGACGCACGCCATTTCCTTTACACGGAATACCTGCGCATTCTAAAGAGGCACCGACCGGTCGCCTTCGTGATTGAGAATGTGAAGGGTCTGCTCTCCGCCAGAGTAAAGGACGATCGAATCATTGAGCGCATCCTGAACGATTTGGAGACGGCCGGGTACACACTTCGCGCTCTGTCCTCCGCATCAGAGGACCTCATTCCTCAGGTTACGCCCAAGCCCATTGATTTTGTTGTTCGCTCTGAGGATCACGGCGTCCCCCAAGCGCGCCATCGGCTCATTATCGTTGGAACACGCGACGACGCACGATTGCCGCCTCCAGATGCGCTCAAACAAACTGGGAGGCACATGAACTTGGTTGACGCGCTTCGCGGCCTGCCAAAGCTGCGCAGTGCCCTGTCCGGTCGTGATGGAACCGATTCAAACGAGGCATGGGCAACGGCTATCCAAGAGAACGTGAATGAGGCCTTGATCAATGAGATCCGAGACTACCATGACGCGGAAACGGCCAACCGCGTGAAGGATGCTCGGGACGAAGTTCAGTGGTTGTTGGATACGGGAGGAGAGTTCATTCGGCATCCGGTGAGTAAGTCAAAGTACGCGGATGAGCTCTGGTCGTGGTATTATTCGCCCAAGCTGCGCGGCGTCTGCAACCACCAAGCGCGTTCCCACATCGCCAAGGATCTCGCGCGTTACTTGTTTGCAGCGAGTTTTGCTGAAGTTCACGGGCGCTCACCCTCGCTGCATGATTTTCCATCAAGCCTTCTTCCTAACCACCGGAATGTGAACGGCCATGGTCTTGGTGATCTGCACTTTGCGGATCGGTTTCGGGTACAGCTCGCCGATGCTCCCTCTGCAACGGTAGTTGCACACATTTGCAAGGATGGCCACTACTTCATCCATCCAGATCCTACGCAATGCCGAAGCCTTACGGTGCGCGAAGCAGCGAGGCTTCAGACCTTTCCCGATGACTACCTCTTCAAAGGACCTAGGACCGAGCAATACAGGCAGGTAGGCAACGCGGTGCCGCCATACTTAGCCAAGCAGATTGCAGAAGCCCTTTACGGTGCGTTGAGCGGGAAGCCAAGCACGAAAAGCAGCCATGACCGACAACCTGAGCAAGAAGCATCGAAGTTGGAACATGTCACGCATCAAGGGGCGTAACACTAGGCCGGAACTTGCGGTCAGGTCAGATCTACATCGCTTGGGATTCCGCTTCCGTCTGCACCGTTCTGACCTGCCCGGGCGACCAGACATTGTCCTGCCCAAGTTCAAGACGGTTATCTTTGTTCACGGGTGTTTCTGGCATCGCCACAGGGGATGCCGCTTCGCTTATCGCCCGAAAACGCGAGCAATGTTCTGGAAGCGCAAGTTCGAGCAGAATGTTCTGCGGGACAAACACTGCCAAAAGCAACTACGAAAACTGGGTTGGAAGGTTGTGGTAATCTGGGAGTGCGCGGTGAAGGACCTGCACTACCGACCAGACCGCGTTATGAGGTGGTTGAGCGATGCTGTAAAGGGCGGTCCAAAAGTGCAGCACCCTTCGGAAAGAAAAAGGGCGGTTGAAAAGTGCAGCGCCTCCAGGCAGGCCCCCTTTTGGGCATGGCGGC
>JAANMT010002109.1_pt1 | contig 17468 bp, 19 predicted proteins | sample 7279711 | NCBI WGS metagenome assembly JAANMT01 (sample SAMN14094538, study PRJNA606508) | bioreactor metagenome | isolation source: A lab-scale SPAN reactor treating ammonium-rich wastewater day 1 | place: Ireland: Galway | collected 2017-01-16 | reverse complement strand
CCTTAAGGCGCATTATCCGGTGGAGTTCATGGCGGCTTTGCTCTCGGGCGACATTCCGGGGCGGAACTTCAAGCGCAAGGACTCGATGGTCGAGCACTTGGAGGACTGCGCCCGGATGGGCATCGAAGTGGCGCCGCCGGGCGTCAACCACTCGTCCGCCGATTTTACGGTCAAGGACGGCAAGATCTATTTCGGCCTGGCGGCGGTCAAAGGGTGCGGTGGTTCGGCGTCGGAGGTGATTGAAGACGCCCGGCGGAAGGGCGGCGACTTCCAAGACATCTTCGACTTCTGCGAGCGCGTCGATCCGCAGGGCTGCGGCCGCGGCACGATTGAAACGCTCATCAAGGCCGGCGCGATGGACAGCTTTGGCGCCAAGCGCAAGCAACTGATGACCGTGGTCGAAAAGGCCATGCAAGCCGGGTCCAAAGCGCTGGCCGATCGCCGCGCGGGGCAGAAGAACCTGTTTGGCGGCTTCGACGAAGAAGAAACCACGACTGCATCCCGGCCCGCCGCCGAACTGCCCGACGTACCTGAGTTCGAGGAGCGCGAGCGGCTTCTCATGGAAAAGGAAGTCCTCGGTTTTTACCTGACCAGTCATCCTCTGGCCGAGTACGAAAAAGCCCTGGAGACCTTCTGCACGCACAAGACGACGCAACTGGGCGGTGTCGCGGCCCGCGCCGAGGTGGTGCTGGGCGGCATGGTCTCGGCCATCAAACCGGCCCACATTCGCAAGCTGCGCCCCGGTCAAACGCACAGCAAATACGCGAACTTCGACCTGGAGGACAAAGACGGCGCCGTACGGTGCATCATTTGGCCTGAGGAATTCGCCAAGTTCGGCCATCTGCTGGTGGCCGACGCGGTGCTGATCCTGCGCGGGGCGGTGGACCGCCGCGGCGGCGGCGACGAGTGTAACATCATTTGCAACGAGCTGATCGCCCTGGAGGAAATGGAGTCACGCTGCACGCGGGGCGTCAAGATTCGCATCGACGAGAAGCGGCACGGGATCGAGACCTTGTCCAAGCTGCGCGAGATCATTCGATTCTATCCCGGCGAGGGCGAAGTCCAACTGCTGCTCTCGCTGGAGAACGGCTCCCAAGTCCACCTGGCGATTGGCAAGTATCGCGTGAAGGTAACCGACGAACTGCGCCACCGCGTCGATGACCTACTAGGTGTTGGCAACTTGCAGTTAATCACCGAAGCCCCCAAACCCTCCACCACCAACGGCAATGGCAACGGCAACGGCTACCGCAACGGCCGTTCCCGCGCCGGCGCCGGCTAACGGCCCCAGGGCGACGCATGGATCGTCCCGACAAGACGAACGAACCTTCGCCGTGGACGCCGGCCGCGGAAAACGGCGCCTGTTCGGGCTTGGCTGATCCGCCGCTTCCTTCGCCTGCTCTCTACGTTTCGATCCTCGGCACGCTGCTGACGCTCGACTTTTTGGCGCCCCTGGCCGCGCGGGACGCCCAAGATTGGAGCCAGGTCATGCAAATGGCGGCGGTCATGTTCGCCGCGGGACTTGGCATGGGGCAGATGGTCTTGTTTTCGCTGTGGGCGGCCTTGGGACCGGAGCCGTGGTACTGGCGACTGCCAGCGACGTTCGCCGCCGTGGCGCTAGCGATGATTGCCACCGGCTTGGGATTGGCCGCTTTCCAGGCGCCAACATTCATCTGGGACTACGTCACGGGCTTCGCTCTGGTCTTGCCGCTCGCGTTCTGCGCGGCGCAGACGCCTGGCTGGGCCATCCGGTTCTTGGGGCGACGGCGAGTGGTAATGGTCCACCAATCCGTCGGGCAGCGTCCGCCTTTTCAGTTTCGCCTGCGGCACCTGTTAGGTGCGATGGCGGCGGCCGCCTTCATCTTGGGGACCGCCCGCGTGGGAGTGGCGTGGGGGCGTGAGCCGCAGTTGGACGATTGGCTGACGGCCGCCGCAGCATTCTTCGCCGTTGCCGTGGTAAGCGCCATTTACGCCGTTCCGGCGGTGTGGGTCGGGATCGGGTCCCGCCGTCCGGGGTGGTCGGCTGTGGTGGTGGGTGGCGGGTTGGCGCTGGTGGGCGGCGGGTTCGCCCTCGCTGCGGGTAGTGCAATGGGTGCGCGCGCATTTGTTGCGTACTTACTGCTCTTCTGCCCGTTCCACGGCGCGTTATTCGGCGTGTTGTTGGGCAGTCTGCTTCCCTTTCGCGCAGCCGGTTACGCGTTGCGGCCGGGGCGATGAGCGCAAGAGCGAACCGTCCCTATCGGCCGATCCTCACGTTTCGCGGTCGGCGCGAAACCCCAATACCATCACGCGGAAATAACGAAGCTTTGGCGTTTTCCGCTATTCGTAAGCGGTGATATGGGGAATACTGCCTTGTGTTCCTCCCTAGACGACCGACAAGCCAGCGATGGGCCGACCCTTGCACGAAACCCTGCCCCCGGCGCCAGGAAAACGGTCGATGGCGCGCGCGCTGACGGCGCTGGCGGTTTTCAACTTTCTGGCGCCGGCGATGGCGATCGAACTGGGTAACGCCGCGGGAGATTATACCTACGCCGTCATGGCCATGATCGGCGCCATTGCCGGGGAAGTGTTGCTCCTGGCCATCTGGGCAGTGTTGGGTCCTTCGCCGTTTTGGCGGCGCTGGCTGGGGGCCTTGGTGGCGCTCGCGGGCCTCTATACGGCGTTACTGGCGGGCATCGCGACGGATCATGTCTTTCGTGAGGACTTGTACGTTTACTCGGCCAATGTGCTTCTCTTGCCGCTGCTGTTTCTCTGTGCCCAAGTTCCGCTCTGGTTTTTGCGATTAGGGCTGGGACGGCGATTGCGGCATGAAGAGGCGGTTGGCGACGCGCACGGGGGCGGTGCTCAATTTCGGACGCGCGACCTGCTCACCGCGTTGGCCTTGACCGCCGTCGCCTTGGGATTGGCGCGTTTGACGGTCATGCTGCACGAAGTGAATGGCCGCGAAGGCGGCGCGGCGGCCCTGTGGGTCAACGTGGCCTCGACGTGCGCATTGCTTGCCGCGTGGGGTGCTTTGGTGTCGACTCCGAGCGTTTGGGCCGCCTTCTGGGTGCGCCGACGCGGTGCGGCGAGCCTGGCCGTCGCCAGCGTCGTCCTGGTCGTTGCCGGGGCCAGCGCCGCGGTTTTGCGGCTCGTCCAACTGGGGAGTTTGGCGGATATCTTAATGACGCTGGTCACCTTCCACGCCGGGTTGCTGGCCGTGACGCTGGGCGGGTGCCAGGTGATTCGCGGTTGGGGATACTCGCTGAGTCACGGCAGTGCGATCAAGTCGGAATTGGAAAAAAATCGCGTCTGACGCCACACCTTGCCGGTTGTTCGCAAAAAGCGCCGCGGTTACGGCCATTGCGGCTCACGCTTTTCCAGAAACGCCTTCAGCCCTTCCTGGGCGGCTTCGGTGGTGCGGGCCGTGGCGCTGGCGGCGGCGCCGGCGGATAACAGCGTCGCCAAATGCTCGCCAATCGTTTCGTTGAGCATCTTCTTGGTCAGTTGCAGCGCTTCGGGCGCCGAACGAGCACACTCGACGGCCACTTGGTGCGCCCTCGCCCACACTTGGTCTTCACCGGTCAACTCGTGATACACGCCCATGCGGTGCGCATCGGCGGCGGTTACGGATTCGGCGGTCAGCAGCAAACGAGCCGCGTGGCCGGCTCCCACGCGAAAGGCCAAGAGCGGCGAAACCATGCCCGCCACCACGCCCCGCCGCGGTTCGGGAAGACCAAAACTAGCCGAGGGCGCCGCCACCGTCAGGTCCGCGGCGAGCACCAAGCCCGCCCCGCCCGCCACGGCCGGCCCGTTCACCGCGGCAATAATCGGTTTGGGAAAACGCAGCATCAGTTCGACGATCTCGCGGTATTGCAGCGCGTCCTCGTGCCACTGCTGGAACGGGTTCTCCAATTCCTGGGTAGCCTTCATTTCGGCCAGGTCCATGCCCGAGCAAAACGCGCCGCCGGCGCCGGTCAAAATCACGGCCCGGACTTTGCGTTCCTGGTGCAAGTCGCGAAACGCCTGCTCCAGTTGTTGCAACAGCTCGCGCGATAGCGCATTCCGCTTCTCGGGCCGGTTAATAATGATTGTCCCGCTGGGGGCGTGGATCTTCACTTGAACGAGCGGACCAGGCATGGCGCGGACAAGGGTGGATGGAAAGAGGGCAAGGATTTTGCCGACGGTCGCCAAACTCGCCGGAACGTAGCTCCGCGCATCTTCGGGATGATCGCGCCGGAGGGACGGGTTGCCCGGTCGCTCCCGAGCCGGACAATAGGCATTTTACCACTCCGCTCCCGCGGCGGCGCTAACCCGCCTCTTACGCCATGTCCTCCGACTTGCCTCCCGCCCCCTGGAAACCGACGAAAGCGCAAGTGGCCGCCGCCGCCGGCGCCACCATTCCCGACATTCTGGCGGACGATCTGCCCGTGTTGTTCATTGGGATTAACCCGAGCCTGTACTCGGCGGCCGTGGGGCATCATTTTGCACGGCCAGGGAACCGGTTTTGGCCGGCGCTCCACGAGGGCGGTTTCACCCCACGTCTTTTCAGCCCATTCGAGGATCAGCAGTTGGTCGAGCAGGGGGTAGGGCTGACGAACTTCGTGGCTCGCGCCACGGCCCGCGCGGACGAACTCACCGAAGACGAGCTGATTGCCGGGGCGAAGACGCTCCAGCGCAAACTCGGCCGCCGGCGCGTGCGCTACGCCGCGTTTTTGGGAGTAACAGCCTACCGTTCGGCATTTGCACGCCCCAAGGCCACGATGGGCCTCCAGCCTGAAACGCTCGGCGTCACGCAGTTGTGGGTGCTCCCCAACCCGAGCGGGCTAAACGCCCATTTTCAGAAAGCCGACTTTGCGCGCCTTTTCTCGGAATTGCGGCTCTACCTGGAACGCGCGCAATAAACCACGAAGCGCGTCGAAATAACTTAGAGGGGCCAACGGCGCCAACACCGTATTTTAGCGACCCCCCCCGCCTGCGGTGCTAGAGGTAAGCGGCGTTGTGTGCGGTTTTCGCGATCGTTCGAGCGGGCGCGCATTCCTCTTCCCAATAATCAAAACTCACAGCGACGGTTTCTCGCTCTTTTCTTTCACAAATCTCAAAGCGGAGGAACTTTTTCTCCTTGTCGGACGTCTATGATTTGCCACATTCGACCTGCCTTTTTGGCAGGCCGGGTAAGTACAGGGTCTATCGGAATTTGCCGGCGCCTTCGATCTTCACTAAACACCAAACCTTTTGTGCGTTTCATCCGTATTGCAGATTGCTCATCTTTACTGGTTCCGCTTGTAGAATCGAACCTTTCGACAAAATCGTCCCTCTTCTCTCCCAAAGGCACGTTTTTTGCGACGGAGGGGTTTGAAGCGCAGCCACCTGCATGCTAGGTAAATGCGTCTTTGAAACTTTCCTCGCCCGAGGTGATCCCATGACCATACGAAACACAGGCGCCATCGCCAAAATCCAGAAGATTTTGCTCCGACGCCGCGACGCCTTGCGCAACACGCTGGCGGGCGAGTTGAGCACCCTTAAGCAGTTCAAGAGGGGGGACGAGGTCGATGTGGCCTTGGACTCCGCCCAGAATGAACTCAGTTCGCACTTGGCTGAGACCGAAAGCCGCGAACTGGCGGCGGTGGAAGCCGCGCTGGAGCGCATTCGCGAAGGCCACTACGGCCAGTGTGAAGGCTGCGGCGGAAAAATTCCCAAGGCCCGCCTGGAGGCGCTTCCCTACGCCACCCTATGCATCGTCTGCCAGCGCGAGATGGAAGAAAGCGGCCAGCTTGGCGAGAAGCCGGCCTGGGCGCGCATGCCGCTGGACTTGGACGAAGGCGACGAAAAAGAGGTGTCGTTCAGCGACATTGAACTGAACTCCTGACGCTCCCGCCCCGCACGCGACTGGAGCCGAATTAGCCAGCCCGCGTCGGAGAGTTGAGCCGCGTTACCACGACGGTTCCTCTCTTACGCGGGCTTTGCTTTTCTTGCTCTTGGCGCCGGACGCGGTTCACAGCTCGCGAATCGGGGCGTCGGTCGGAGCGCGGCGCGACTCCGGCGACAACGCAAACACCCCACCTACCCAATCGCCTATGCTCCACACTCCGAAGATGGTCCCTTCGCCGTCGTGTTCTCCGCGATAGAGCACCTGATGCCGCCCCAGGTACTGCTTCACAAGCGCCACGACTCCCCGATCATCGTAGCGGCCCGAGAACGTAAACGGGCCGACGCAGTCGTCGCCTTCGCCCTCGATCCGTCCCTCGGCAAAGCGCAACGTCAGTGGCGCCATGAGCTGTCGCCCCAATCCCGCCTGTTCCCAATAGCCGCGCCAAGGTCCGGAAGGATACATAAAGGAGCGAATCGTGAAGAGCAAAATTAGCGCGAACGAATGAAGCAACCGGGCCAAGGAACGCCACGTTGTTCTTGTCCCGCTACTCGCCATTCGCCAATTCTTCGGTGCGGGTGATGACGAAGCCCATATCTTCGATCATCTTATAATCCTGCTCGGGCGACTGACCGAGCGTGGTCAGGTAGTCGCCCACAAAGATCGAGTTGGCCGCGTACAGCCCCAGCGGTTGAAGGCTACCGAGATGTAATTCTCGGCCGCCGGCAATGCGCAGTTCGCGGTCGGGATTGGCGTAACGGAACAACGCCAACCCACGAAGGCAGTCGCGGGGCGTCAAATCGCTTTGGCCGGCCAAGGGCGTCCCGTCGATCGGGTGCAGGAAGTTAATGGGGATCGACACCACTTCCAAGTCGCGCAGTTCCAAGGCCATGCGCACCAAGTCGCGAGGCTGCTGGCCCATCCCCAGGATGCCGCCCGAGCACATTTCCAGGCCCGCTTCGCGCACCGCGTGGAGCGTGTCGAGTCGATCCTGGTAGGTATGCGTGGTGCAGATTTCGGCGTAGTGCTCGCGGCTGGTGTTGAGATTGTGGTTCACGCGATCCACACCGCAGGCCTTGAGCCGCTGCGCCTGGTCGGGCGTGAGCAATCCCAAGCAGGCGCAAATCTTCAAGTCATACTTGGCTTTGATTTCCGGAACGATGGTCTCGATGGCGTGGATCTCGCGCTCGTTCGGCCCCCGCGCCGAGATCACGATGCAATAGGTCTTGCTTTGGCGCTCAAAAGCCAGCCGGGCGCCGTCCAGCAGCTTGTCGCGGCTCAGCAAGTTGTAGCGGGGGATCTCGGCCTCCGAGACCTTGGACTGCGAGCAGTAGGAGCAGTCCTCAGGACACAGCCCACTCTTGGCGTTCATCAAGAAGTACAATTGCACCGTGTTGCCGAAATACCGTCGCCGCAGGCGGTAGGCGCCCGCCAGCACTTCAAGCAATTCGTCGTCCGATGAAGCCAGAATCGCCAGCCCCTCTTCTTCTGTCAGCCGATGCCCATTCAGAATGCGGTCGGCAAGGCGCCCCCAATCGTGGGCGCAGGACGTTTCGGCCGATGAACCGGAAGTCGGAAACTGGATCATTATCGACGCGGAGCGGGAAAAGGGAACTTGGCGAAACCAAACAATTCGTGGAAAATGATACCACGCTTTGACGCGACCCGTCGATGGGCCTGATGGGGTATGTCGGGGGCGCTGGACCGTAGCGGCGCTCGCAATCGTTCAGCCTTCGCCAGGAAATTCTGGCGTCTTGCGACTTCCACCACGGTCAGTCTTCGCCTGTTTCCCGTCGAGCCGTATTATTCGCTCTGATACCGTAGCCGCCAGGCTGCGGAGAAATGATCTACGCACGCGTGTCTCGCCAGTATCTCGTTCGTGTGGGCCTTTTGGGGCAAGTGGGGCGGTTTGCCCCCACAGACTCCGTGGCGTATCGTCGCGGCGCGCCGGTGGTGTGTCGCACCGCCCGCGGTCTGGAAGTGGGCCAAGTGCTGGCCGAAGTCGAGTCGCCGAGAGAGGCCGAGAACGACGGCGTCCTGCTGCGCCGCGTGACGGTGGAGGACGGCCTCCTCATCGAACGCTTGGAGCGCAACCGCGATGCGGCATTCGAGGCCTGCGCCCGACTGCTGGAGGAACGCGGGGTTTCAGCGGTATTAATGGACGTGGAGCACCTGCTGGACGGCGCTTCCATCTACTTTTACTTCCTTGGCGACCCGCCGGCCGAGGCCGAAGCGATCACGGCTGAACTGGCCGAAGCCTACGAGGCGCAAGTCCAATTCCGCCGCTTTGCCGACACGTTGACCGAAGGCTGCGGTCCCGGTTGTGGGACTGCGGAAGCCGAGAACGGCTGCGGCGCCGCTTGTGGCTCCTGCGCGGTCCATGCCGCCTGCCGCAGTCACTAGTGCATTTTTCACGATGGCGCGACGCGTTCTTGAGCGTGGCGCACTCGCTCCGCGGTTGTGAATCTTTCCGTAGCGGCGGCGCTCGCGCCGCCGCTACGACGATTTAACAAAACATTCACAACCACTCCGCGAGTGCGTTTTCGTTTTAATGCCCGAAGACGCCACACGCCTTGAGCGCCTGTGCTTACCGCTCCAGAGTCGCCACGGTGGTGTTTGGTTGATATGGCGGCGCCATCAGAGAGCTAACGCCCCTCGCCGACGGCGTTTGGATTTCCTACGTCGCGCCACTTTCGCCGTAGCCGGTGGGGCCGCTGGCGCCGCCGCGGTCGCGGTGATCGTCGGGCCGATGGTCGTGTCCGCGGCGCGGCAACAGATCGGGGTGGTAGTTCTCAAAGCGGCGCGGGTCACGAATCCACCAGCGGGCGTCGTCCTTGGCGTCTCGGGAATGACGCCCATCGACCGCACCGTCGAACAGTTCGGGTCGGATGCCCGCGGCGCCAAAACCGCCATAACCCGGCGCTCCAAACGCGTAGGGATAACCCAAACCCGCGTACGGCGCGCCCCAATACTGGTACGGGACGGAGTAGGGACGATACGGGTGCAACCATTCGCCGTAGGGACGCACGGGGCGGCCCCACTGCTCAACAATGTGCTGATGATCGGCGCCGTCGCCCGAATAGATGCTGCTGCGGTTGTGGCGGTAACCGCTCTTCACGTAGTCCGGGCGCGACGGGACCAGCACGGGTTCAATGGGCGCATACTGCGTCACGCGCCGCCCAGTTTGCGGGTCGTGGGTATAGGTGGAAGGCGCCAGAATCCAGTCGGCCGCGCGGACCGAACCGGTCCCGCCGCTGACGATCAAGGCGACGAGCGTGAACACGCGAACCATGGTCAGCCTGTCAGGAGGAGCAGCAGCGAATCAAGGATGCAAAACTCAAACACGCACTCTCGCAACAAGGGACCGCGGCCTGGCGAGAAATCGTAGGACCGGCGCTACGGTCGCGGCCGTTCGACCATCAACTCGCCTTTCTCGGCGTCCCACACATAGCGCGAGCCGGCGGGAAGCTCGGGAAGCTGAATGCCATTGGCCTGAATCACTTTCTCCATGAACTCGTCGTGCGATTGCGGCAGCCGCCCTTCCAACCCCCGGTAGAGGTTGAGCGCCTGCTCGATTTGCAGGAAGGCGGCTCGTTCGCGAACTTGAAAGTAAGCCTTGGCCGGGCCTTGAATGATCCCGTGGTCCAAGGTGTCACCCCGCACGCCAACGCCGGGCTGGGCCACTTCGCGCACGGGCGCCTGCTCCGTGGGTGCTGGCTCGGCGGGCGGCGCTTCGCCGGTGGTATTGGCCTGGGGCGGCGCGGGGTAGGGGTTCGTTTCACCCGAGGGCGCATAGGATGACGGAGAGGGCGCCGTCGCGTTGGGCGTGGCGGGAGGCGCCTCCGCCGCTGGCGGCGCTTGTTCCACGCGTTGTGCGACGGGTGTGGAGCTTTCGCATCCGACCGCCAGCACCACGACCGCCAACCCCAACCAAGAGCCTGCACGCATGGACCAACCCTCCTAGAAAAACGGGCCAACCCGAATGGGAAAACGGGAGCGGAACACCGAGTGTGGGCAACGCCCGTTATATCGCGCCGTTACCCCTCGTCCAAGGAAAAACGCCAGGTCCGCATCGGACGCAGTACGGCGTGTTGCGTCATGTCGTAATGCAGCGGCGTCAAACTGACGTGCCCTTGCGCCAGGGTCGACAAGTCGGTTTCCTCCTCGGTCGGCTCGGGCGGTGGATCGTTGGTCGCCCAGTAGTAGGTCCGCCCCTTGGGGTCCTGACGCTTGATAAAGTGTTCGCCGTAGCGATTCACACCCATCGGCACGACGCGCACTTCGCTCGGCCGGTCGATCGCCGCGGTCGGAATGTTCAAGTTATAAAGCTGCGGCTGTGGTCCTTTTTGCGCGAGGATTTGCTCGATGATCCGCCGCGCCATTTGCGCCGCCTTGTCGAACTTTGCTTGCTCGTTGTATTCCAGCGAGACGGCAACGCTGGTGATGCCGAAGAACGCGCCTTCGGTCGCCGCCGCCACGGTGCCTGAGTACAGCACGTTAATGCCCGCGTTCAGCCCGCCGTTAATGCCCGACACCACTAGGTCTGGTCGGCGCGGGCAGAACTCGAAGATGCCGATCTTGACCGAGTCGGCGGGACTTCCCTCGACGGCCCAGCCACGCCGCCGTTCGCCCTCGAAAACCTCCTTGCAAATCAACGGCGTGAGAAACGTAATGGAGTGGCCCACGCCGCTTTGCTCGACCGCCGGCGCCACTACGTACACGTCTCCGATCCGACGCAACTCGCGTTCCAGCGCGGCCAGTCCGGGGGCAAAGATTCCGTCGTCATTGGTAAGCAGGATCAGCACGTCCAGGCGCCGCCATTTTTCTAGGTAATTCGTTCGTTGGCGAGTGGAAGGCGTGAACCTCCCTGATGGAATTGGCGCTGGACTCTAGCGCCATCAGCCAGCTTATGCCGGCTGCTCGCCGGAAGACACGTTGCACAACCAATCGCTTGAAACCGCACTAGAGCCATGATAGTTCTCGCGTCCCCGGCTTTCAATTGGACGCGTCCGGCACGGGAAGAATCCCCGGGCCTTCGCCCGAAGTCGCCGTAAGCGGGTTCGTGGCGGCCGTCTCCTGGGAAAGCACGCCGCCGGGTTGGTTCTGCTCGATCACAAACGACCGCAACTCCAACAAGGCCGGCGCCAGCAGCAGGATGTACACCGGCGGCGCCAGGCACAGCACGACGGGAAACAACAGCTTGACCGAAGCCTTGTTTCCGCGTTCTTCGGCACGCTGACGGAAAGAGCGGCGGACACCGTCGGCAAACTCGCGGAACGCGCCCGCCACGTTGCTTCCCAATCGTTCCGAATAAGCGACCAGCGCGGCCAGCGATTGCACGTCAGGCGTATCAATGCGTTCGGCAAAGCGGCGGAGCGCATCGTCCAACGACCGCGCCCGCGTATGCTGCGCCACGATGTTCAACTCGCAGGCCAGGTCGGGGTGGGCCTGACCCATCTCACGACTCACGTGGTCCAAGGCGCTCACCAAGGGCAAGCCGCCTTCCATGACCATGGTGATCATGTCCAACCCATCGGGCAACGACCGTTCGATGCGCTGCAACCGACCCGCCGCTTGCGCTTGGAGCAGAAGGCGCGGAAGACTGTACAGCCCCACCAGGACCACCGTCCCCACCACGGCCAGCAACACCGTGGCTCGCGGCTGGCCCTGAACAATTAGCCCATAGGTCGCAAGGCACACCAGCAGCCAGCCCCACAACAGCGCGTTGCGGATCGCCAGGTACTCCTTGGCAGCCAGGGGATGATAGTACCCAGCGCGGCGCAGGTCCTTGGGAAGTTCGGTGTCGGTCAGCGCGGGCAGAGTCGCTGCCAACGGTTGCGTCATAGCGCCCAGCGCCAACGGTCGCCGCGCCGCGTCGTCCGCTTGGTTTCGACCGGCGCCGACCAGCACGCGCCCCAGCACGTACACGCCCAGGGCGATGAACAGGAATACGCCAGTTGTAATGACCGTTACTTGCATGTCGCCTTCTCGTCGTGGAGTGCGTCGTTAACGCTGATGAGGCCGTCTCAACGTAAGTCACTTGCGGAGCGAGTAACCTACACTAAAAAGCTCGTAGTAGCGGCCCGAAAAACGCTCTCGGCCGCCACACCCTTACTCGCTGTGCAACAGACGGGCGATCCAAATCAGCCCCGCTACTTCCAACAGCACCGCCAAGATCAGCAGCGAGCGGCCGATCGGATCGGTCAGCAGTCCACCCACATACTCAGGTTGAAAGAAGAACAGGTAAGCAAACAACAGCGGCCCCGCGGCCGCGATCATTGTGGCCGACACGCGTCCGGCGCCCGTGGCGGCGCGCATCTGGCGGCGGTAGGTCAGGCGTTCTCGAATAACGCCGGCCAACCGCTCCAGCGTCGAGGCCAGGTTGCCGCCCGTGCGGCGATGCACGGCCAAGGTGGTCGTGAAGATTCGCACGTCGATCAACCGCACCCGGTACACCAAGGCGCGCATGGCCGCCGTCATCGACAGGCCCATGCCCAACTGCCGTCCGACGCGCCGGAACTCGGCTGCCAGCGGTTCGGGCGACTTGGCTCCGACCAACTCAATCGCCTGCTCTAGGCTCTCGCCGGCGCGGACGGCCCGAGCGAGCATGTCCAGCGCGGCGGGCAACTGTTCTTGCACTTGGCGAATCCGCCGGCCGCGCACCACCATCAGCAGGATCAAGGCCGCGCCCAGTCCGATTCCCGCGCCAATGACGCCCACCGCGGGCGCGTCGGTTCCCAAAAAGAGCGCGCCGCCAACCACGAGCGCAAACAGCATCAGGAACAGCACCGCCACCGCGGGCGACCAATCGTAACCAGTCTCCTGCACCAAGCGCAGGAACCATTGGTCGAACTCGCCCAGAAATGACCGGGGCGACGCCTGATCCCGCGCCAACGGCAGCCGAGAGAGGCGAAACGCCGCCGATTTCTCCGCCGCGCCGCGCGCGGCGATTGCGGCCGCCACATCGCGGATCAAGAGCAATACGGCCACCGCGCCCAGCGAGAGCGCCGCGAACAGCAATAGTCCTAGCCATTCAGGAGCCACAAACACCGCCTTTCGTTTGTCCGGTAGGGCGGGCCTCCCATCTAGCCTGCCCAATCTCCAATTCACGGCGAGTCGCCAACGTCAGCCGGCTGATGGCGCCATCTCCAGCACCGATTTCATCCGGAGGGCTAACGCCCCGTTCGCCTCTTGTGAAACTTCTAAACCACTTCAAACCGCGCGGGAGCGAACAGCGCATCCTCCAGCTCCACCCCAGCCGCCTTGAGCCTTGCCAGACACGCTGGGCGATAGCCAGTGGCGTAGAACCGCCCCACGGCGTCGCCCTCGGCGTCGACGCCGGTTTGCTCAAAGCCGAAAATATCCTCCAAACGATAGGTCCCATCCTGCACGCTCACGATCTCCGAGACGCGGGTCACACGTCGCCGCCCGCCTTTGAGCCGCGCCAGATGCACCACCATTTTCAGGCCCGCGGCGATGTACTGCCGCACCACCGGCACGGGCAGATCAAAGCCCGTCATGGCAACCATCATCTCCAGGCGGGCCAGCGCGTCGCGGGTATCGTTGGCGTGGATCGTGGTCAGCGAGCCTTCGTGGCCGGTGTTCATGGCTTGAAGCATGTCGAGCGCTTCCGGCCCGCGCACTTCGCCAATCAGGATGCGATCGGGCCGCATTCGCAAACTATTGCGGACCAGGTCGCGCTGGGTGATTTCGCCGCTGCCTTCCGTGTTGGCGTTGCGCGTTTCCATCCGCACCACGTGAGGATGCAAAAGCGTCAACTCGGCCGAGTCTTCAATGGTCACCAACCGCTCCGAGTGCGGGATGCAGGCCGAGAGCGCCCCCAGCAGCGTGGTCTTGCCGGCGCCGGCGCCGCCGGAGACCAGGAACCCGATGCGGGCCTCGACCACCGCCGCCAGAAACCGGGCCATCGGTTCCGTGAACGCTCCGCTGGCACGAAGATCGTCCAATTGGAAGGGACTGGCGCCAAAGCGACGAATCGAAAGTTTCGGGCCTTCCAGCGCCAGCGGGGGCACGACGGCGTTCACCCGGGAGCCGTCGGGCAGTCGGGCGTCGACCATGGGACTGACTTCATCAATCCGCCGGCCCACCTGGGACACAATCCGTTGGATGATCCGCATGACGTGCTGATCGTCGGCGAACACCACGTCGGTCAGCTCCAGCCGGCCGCGCCGCTCCACGTAGACCTCGTGGGCGTGGTTCACCAGGATGTCGGACACGGTGGGATCGCGCATCAACGGCTCTAGCGGCCCCAGCCCGAAGATCTCGTCCACTAACTCGTTCATCATTCGCCGGTGGTCGCTGTCCGACAGCGCCTTGCGGCGCAACCGGCATAGCTCGTCGGCCAGGCGAATGATCTCGCTCCGTAGCTGGCTCTCGTCCACGCGGCCCAAGGTGGACAAGTCCAGCGACTCGACCAACTCCTCGTGGATCACGGTCTTGATCCGCTGGAACTCCAATTCCTGGTCGTCCAGGTGCGTCGGCCCCGAACGCGCTCCTTGCCCAGCGGCCTTGTTAAACGAAATCATAACCACGCTCGTTCGTGTGAATCGATGGATAAAGAACGCGCTGCGGAGCAGCGCGACGTTGACTGTGTTGCCCCGTGACTACTCCCCCGACAACAACGGTAGACCGCTCAAGCCGAGCCGCGGGCGCGACGCATCGGCCGGCGGCAGCGGCCGCGACTGTGACACGGTCGCCAACCGCACGTCGTTCGTGTCGGCGGGCGCCGCGCTGGCCGCCTTACCGGCGTCGTCCAGGACGTCCGCGGGCGGTTGCGGCTCGGGAAGGCTGGTGGGATGTTCCACGTCGGCGCGGACGGGAAACTGGTTGAGTTGGAACGACGCCGGAGTTGGATCGACAAACGTGACCGTGTTGCGGGTCGAACCGCGGTAGACTTCGGTCGTGTACGATTTCGGTTGTGGTAGTCCCAACAAGCCGCCGAGGGTTTGCGCTTCGCCTTCGGTGGCTGTCGCCAGGTCACGCGGGTTCCGCAGCGCCAGCGACAACTGTCCGTGCCCCTCGACCACTCGCAGCGCGTTGGCCTGCTTGCCCGACACGGCCAGCGTCACCGTCAATTCGCGGTCGCTGCGGCCGGTGTTTACTTGGGCGCCGGGGGTGGCGACTTTTCCGATGGCGAGCACTTCGACCCCTTCCAGCAGCGTCACCGTGGTTTGCGGGTGCGCGCCATTTTCCTCGGCCTGAGTGCGGAAGATCACATCGACCAGCGAGCCGGGCGGGGCCAGGCCCGCCACGGCGGCGTCGTTTTCGATGGTCGCCGTCACCGCGCGGTAGCCGGGCTTGAGGCGTTCCGCCACGCTCGGGCCTTGTCCCTGGGGATAGAACAACTCGGGGAAGAACGTCTTGCCCTTGACGACCGGCCCGCGGAGGATGCGGCCGATGATTTGCTGGCTGTCGCGCATGTACGGCCCGTTGAAACCGCGGGCGGCAAGCTGATCGGGCGCCACCTGAACGATGGCCACGTCGCTCAAGGTCAAGGGCCGGCCCGGCTCCAGATCGACGGCCGCCACCGGAACAAACACCGGACGCGGCGCCGCTGGGGGTGAGGCGACTTCTTCCACGGGCTTCTTGGTCAACTGTTGACGCACGGCGTACGCCCCCACCAAGCCGAATAACACCGCAAACACGCCGACAATGATCGTGCCGGGACTAATCTTCATGTTGTGATCCTCGTAGCGTGAAGTAACAAAGGTCTCTTGCCGACGCGTCGCCTGGTAATACAAGTGCGACGATTGATTTTGCAAACGGACTCATGGCGAGTGGCGTAATACCCCTGAGTCGCAACCCCGCGGCGCCGCTTCCGTCCGGAAGGTAACGCCCCCGCTCGCCAAGGAACAAACGGTTGGTTGAGACTGCACTCGCCCTACTGCACGCAGCGCCAGACCAGCACCAGCCAGGTGGCCAGCGCCACCGGCGCCGCGTAGGGCATCACGCGGCGGCTGGCGCGGGCCTCGGGGGTTGGGGCCTTGCCCCGCTGGGGATGGCCTGCCCGCGCGGGGACGTACTTCGCTCGCGTCGGCCCATAGCCCTGGTTGAGCAGATCGAGCGTCGCCAATCCCGCGGTTCCCATGACCGCGAACACGGTGCTGGCGAAGAAGACCAGAAGCGTCGAGGTCGGCCCCAGCCAAGCCCCCAGCGCTCCCATCAGCTTCACGTCGCCCCCGCCCCCGCCGCCGATGAGCCACAACACCAACAGCACCCCAAACCCCAAGGCGAATCCCGCCACGGCCGTGCCCAACCCTGCCAGTCCGCCCGTCGCGCTATGAAACACCAAGGCCGCCGCCAGGGCCGGAACCGTCAACCAATTGGGAAGTCGGCGCGTCCGCAGATCGGTCACTGCGGCCGTCAAGGTGAACAAGAAAACCGCTCCGACAAACAGCCACTGGGAATCGACCTGCATAAGGCACTCACGGAGATGGCGCCGCGCCGCACGCCTGCCACGGCGATCGGACGACGGCTTGGGTTTCCTTTCCCAAAGCATGTCGCGCGCCCGACGGCGAGAAACGCCGTCCAAGATCGGACTTACCAAAAAACGCCGCGTTTTTCGGGCGAATGCGAGAAAACCTCCAGAGTTCAAGTCAGCCGGGCGCGCCGCGCTAGTTGCCAATTCGCGACAGCCGCGCGCGGGTAAGCATCGCCATGTTGCCATGAGGCAACACCAGGCAAGAAACGGAAGCGGCGAAACCGCAAACGCTATTGCTTGTGGTTTCGCCGCTGCTGGACTATTTCGAAAACACCTCGCCGGGCGTTCACAGCGCGCCGGGAGCGACGTTCTCGTTCTCCCACCATAGATAAGGATAGTTGTGGAGATAAGGATAGTTGTGGTCGTGGATGCGAATGCCGGCCGGCGCTATGAACGGCGGGTCGCCCACGCCGTCGCAGTCATCCAGGTTGTCCTGGAAGCCGCTGCCGGCGACCCGGGCATGGTGGCCCGAAATCGGCGCCCAGTAGTAACTCTGGTTGACGTCGCTGACGGCGGCCGAAACGTCGCCCAGTTCCTGCACCACGTTGTCGCGGACCGAAGTCATGCCCACGATCATGCCGATCACGGCCACCGTCGCCACCAGCACCAACTCTGTCGACACCACAAACCCCGCCTCGTCGTGGACGAGACATCTAAGCCAAGCTTTCATGCGCGCACTCCTCTCGCAAACCGCGGGAAACGGAACACACCGGAAACACACCCTGGCGCCAAGCGGCCGCCGACCAAAGCAGCCACGCGACGCGGTCTCTGAAACCAAGCACACCCACCGCGCGAGAAAGCAACTCACGGCGTGAGTCGCCAGCGCACTTCATCGCAGGCGTTTCCCGGCCGATACACTCGCCGGAAGCGCGTTGACGGGCGGATACACCCTGGCGGCGTACCCAATGCACGGCGCGCGCCATACCATCGTTATCGCCGGAGAAATGCTGCCAGACGGCGCCATCCGACCCTGCGGCGCAGGCGGTTCATTCAATGCAAATGAAACCCAGGGCAAGACTTGGGACGCGACGCGCGCTTCGCCGCCAAGCGACAAGAATCCGAGGAAGGGCACGGCGCCGGACCTCGGAAAAACAAGAAGGCGCTTCCACCGGGAAGCGCGCT
>JAANMT010002107.1_pt1 | contig 17477 bp, 10 predicted proteins | sample 7279711 | NCBI WGS metagenome assembly JAANMT01 (sample SAMN14094538, study PRJNA606508) | bioreactor metagenome | isolation source: A lab-scale SPAN reactor treating ammonium-rich wastewater day 1 | place: Ireland: Galway | collected 2017-01-16 | reverse complement strand
CTACTTTTCCATTTGGATTAACGGTAATACTATTATATCCATCTGTAACTTTTATCACAGTATTTCCAACTCTGACACCATCAACGCCAACATATATTTTTTCTCCTGGCTTGACAGCTATTTTATCAGGTCCAGTTTCGGATTTATAATAAATTGTTTTCTTTGTGTTATTTATTAGATAAGGATCGTCAGATTGTGGCTGTTGTTGTACAGATAATGTCTTGTCTGTATTACTTCCAACATCTCCTTTGCCTTTCTCTGTAATATTGTTGTCATTCGCCGTTGAAGAGATTTCGTGCATCGCGTGGTTCAACCCGGCCACAATACCACCTTGCAAAAATCCTTTAAAGAAATTACCGCCGCTTAGTTCTGCGCCAACACCTCCCGCTAACGCTCCAAAGGCTATCATTCCGCCCGTTCCGGAACCAAAAGCACTCGTCCATCCAGAAGCTGAAATACTCCCAAGGCTCCGCTAATGAATCCCTGAAAGAAATCACCGCATCTATCATCGCCATCACGAACTTTGGTACATTATTGAACATTGCCATTGCAAAAAATAATGATTTGCATTCAACCAAAAACTATTTTACAATATATGGAATCTTATTCGAGGATATTGTTTCGTTATAAAGCTTGGCGTTTTCTTTCTTTATTCTGTATAAATTTTCCTTATTAAGATACTTACTTACTAAAATGGAATCTTGAAATAATTTAAGAAAAAGATCATTTTTGTTATTAGAAGCAACACTTTCTTCATAAATGAGTTTTACCTCTTTATTACCGAAGCTATTTATGATCACAGGCAATGTAAGTCGTGAAGTCACAATATAGGAAGATTGTTTTTTTATAATCAGAAGGTTTTTGTTGATTGTTTCTTCTAATGGAGGCAAATTAGAAAAGTAGTAATCATCTTCAATATATCCAACTTTCGTATAATCTCCATTTTCTTTACTTACAATTATGCAAGGTTGAAAATATTGTTTGTTAAAATTATTATCATTTGGATTTGTGTAATCTTTAAAATGACTAGTTTCATAAATCAAGTATCCTTGAGTATCTAAAACAACTGCATAATTATTACTTGTATTATTTATTATTTTATAGCTTAAAGATTGGAAAGACTTATTCTCAAAGAAAAATAAGTCTTTTTTATTTACTTCAACCATTTCTTCTAAAATCTCAATATATAACCCATCACTTGCTTTTTCCTTTTGTGAAGAAATAGTATTGCAAGATAAATTAAAGAGCAAAAGACAACTTAAACAAGATTGCAAATGTTTCATTTTAGAGTTTTTTATTTATAAAGATAATCTCTTGTATTTAGATAATGTAGAGATTGTAAAATAGACGTTTGTAGTCTGTCCCCTCTATTTTTAATGGAAGTTAAATCCCAATAAAAGGAGGTGGCCATTTTCACAACTCCTAAACTATATCCTAGAGTGTAGTATGACTCGAAAGAGCTTTCTAAAATCCATGCGGTGCCCGTAGAAACAATTTCAAAGCCAGTTGCATTATTATAGCCTTTTACTATTCTTAAATTGTTATCATAAGTAGAATTATTATTAGGAAGTTTGTTGAAATTTTGATCTGAAACCTGAACTTCATTGCCGTAAAGTTTATTAAGTATTTTCACTTTCTTTATCATTTCATACACTTCCTCTTTAGTCATATTGGGTATATCATCGAGTTGATATCCAGCAGAAGAAATATCTGTTTTTAACCTTTTCTCAAATGTTTTTTCACCAATCTTATGGGCTGCGTGATTCAATCCAGCAACAATACCTCCCTGCAGAAACCCTTTAAAAAAATTACCTCCGCTCAGTTCAGCACCAATACCTCCAGCTAAAGCGCCAAAGGCTATCATTCCACCCGTTCCCGAACCAAAAGCACTCGTCCATCCAGAAGCTGCAATGCTCCCCAAGGCTCCGCTAATAAATCCCTGAAAGAAATTACCCCCATCCATCATTGCCATGATTCCCTGGCTTACACCATGCATCCCTCCCTGTACCAAAAAAGCATATCCTTTCAGGCTTTGGGCAAACTTACCTGCATACGTACCTACCTGTGCTCCTGCCTTAAATATTTCGCCAATTCCAAAGGTTGCGGCGCCTGAGATACCTCCCATAATTACCGCTTTACCGAAATCAAAGATGCTCCATTGCCTCAAACTACCTGTGGTAACCAATATTGCTAAGGTGTAAGCTGCTCCACCAATAGCGGCGCCAATTAATATAGCAGCACCAATTCCTATAATAAATTCACCATCCCGGTCGTATCCCATTAAAGGATTGTTCGCAACATAACCATATTTGTTATAAATCTGTGTGTTTTCGGGGTCTTGTATATTTTCATCAGCGTTTAAAAATCTTCTTAAAGTGGGGTCATATAGCCTGCCATTCATATGGATCAATCCAATCCCTGCCAAATGCTCATGCGAGGTATAACCCCTGTCAATTATGCCAAAGTGAGATAACTCGTCTCCATTTGCATCTTTTATATGGGTAACCCTTCCCCACGCATCGTAATGTCTTCTTTCTACGACATCACCTGCTTCATCGCTGATGGCTAAGATGCTGCCCAGATAATCTTTATGTAAAAATTTGAAGGAACCACTGCTCTCGCCGGTGCTTTTCAAATATACGATATTGCTGTCATACGGTGTCCCTCCGATATATAGAATATGTTTTTCAAAACCTGTTTTGTCGTTGATGCTGATTTCAGCATCGCCATTTTCGCTATAAATTTTGGTGTAATTCTCAGCGATAGGTCTTGCCAGATGGCTAAACGTCCCTGTATAATGAACGACCTGCCTGCTTTCGCTCAAGCCATATTCAAAGCGGTATGCAGCTTGTGTTCCGACAATTGTTAGGGGATCATTATTTTCATTGTAGGTAATCTGCTGAAGAAGTTTGCTGTTGCCATTGAGGTCATAATTTGCAATACCTTCGGTATTCAACCGCAACGACGTTGGACGGTAAACACTACCTGATGTACTGTATGACATTTGTCCTAACTGATAATTCTTCGTAATTCTTCCTTTTGCATCGTAGTCGCTTTTGTGAAGATTTCCTGTGGTTGGATCCGTCCAGCTTGTCAATCGGTTTAATGGAAGGTTGTCTTCGTCATAATAGAAATTTTCGCTAATACCCATGGTATAACTGAACCGGCTATTGAGTTCATTTTTCTCCGCATTAAAAACGTAATCGTTATTGATTGCGGTTACTGTGGATGATGCATGCAGAATATTGGTTATCATCCCAATCGAATTGTAAGTATTGGTAATATTCTGCCCGCCAAGTTTTGCATGTCTAACTTGTCCACAGGAATTGGTTTCCTGTAATTCCCATAGTACTTTCCCCGTATTCTCCTGTTTTACTTTGTATAGTGCGCCATTCCATCCGGCATAATTGTTTTCTATGGCAACTGCTGTGGTTACTCCGTTAGATTCTAATCCCTGATCATATGTTTTGATTCTGCCATATTGGTCGTACTGGATGTCCCATTTATAGAATTTTCTGCCTTCGAGATATTCGGTTGTCCAGCCCAGTCTGCCTTCTGGGCGGTATGCATACTGAATGGCATAAGATTTACCGTTGGATGCTCCCGCTTTTTGGGTAATCTGTCCGTACGAATTGTAGGTGAAATTGTAATTTTTATCGGTAGAAGTGCCATCATCAGATTTTTCGACAATCCTCTCCAAAAGACCGTTCGGGTAATAATAGTATTGCTTGTTCCCCTTTGGGCTTGTTTCTTTCTTGAGATTCCCAAGACCATCATAAATATAGGAATATGCCCCGTTGGAAGGATCATAGAACTCTGCTTTTCTGCCCCAAATATCATAGGAAGTACTTACTATATTTCCTGCATAGTTAGCTTTCAATTGTTGTCCAGCTGCATTATAAGTAAAGTTAATTACTCCACCGTTATCTTCGGAACTGATGATGTTACCGACAGGATCAGATATTTTTTTCTTAAATCTGCCAGTGCTTTCGTTAACCGTTACAGTGAGACCGTTGTAAATGGTTGTGAAGTTTTTGCCGTTAAAAGACTCGTTATATACCGGACGTGAAAAATCATCATAGCTTATCGTATTCCATTGAGTAGGCGAATCGGTATCAAAATAGGGTTCCGATATTCTCACTTTCCTCCCAATGGCATCATATTCTGTATTTACGGCTACATATTTTCCTGCCTCAAAGGATTTTGTTAGTGCTTTTAAATTTTTGCCTTTTTTATCCAGATAGGTTCGGGTTTCATTGCCATCAGATGTAAGTACAGACTGCATAGAGGAGCCGTCAGTATATTTTTTATAAGTATAAGCATTGATTCCTGAAATACTGGATGTAGATAGAGTAAGTTTACCCCAATTGTCATATGTATTTGTAATGGTATTATTAAAAACATCTTTCTCAAAAGTAAGAAGACCTAAATAATTGTATTGATATTCTGTAGCGATATCAAGATTGTTATATTTTTTATTAACAAACCTTCCGGTGCTTTCATATTCGGTTCTTTCTTTCGTAGTTGTATTATCAGTACTATTTGATATAATTTTTTTTGTAATATTTCCCCAATCATCATAGGTATAATCTTCTCTGATATAATCGGTTAAGTTTTGGGCATATTTTTTTGTAGATTCTACATTAATACCGTTATAGGTATAAACTTCTTTCGATGTTTTCGTATCAGATACTCCAAAGGCATTCAGGGTTGCACTTTCCGTTTTCGACAGTGGCCGACCTATATAATAATTATTCCCCTCGCCTGTATCATTATGAAGGTAAGTAAATTCAGTACTCGTAATCGAATAGCTGTTGTTGACATTGGTTTGAATTGATTTTGGCAAATAATAAACATCATCATATAGCGTGTGATTTTCTTTGATTACTCCTGTGATGAAATCTTTTTCGAGTTTGTAATTGGGTAGTTTTACTTCTCGCAGACCAACATTTAAATTGAGGTAACCCGTATACTGGTAAGATAAGAGATTAGTATTATTCTCATTGATAGTTTCTGAAAATAATTCCGTTTCGGTTATTGTTGACCATTGTTTGATAGGCATACCGTCAAGCAATGGATTCATTTCGCTTCCTGTCCAAATTTTAGGGGTGGTACCATCACTAGAATACCAGTTGGAACGTGCGGTTTTTCTAAACCCAATCATTCCTTTCCCATGAGCATTGGAAACTAATCCGCGGTATTTAAAATCCTGCTGTATATTCCCTTGTTTAAGACGAGAAACTACCTTCGTTTGTGAGAGTCGTTCAATTTCTGTATAAGGATACAGCATCGTATTCTCTCCCTTATAGAAATCGGAATTTACTTTATCGTCTAATACTTTATATTCAATTTCTGTGGTTACCCTGCCTTGCTCAATAGATTTTAATTTTGCTCTTTCGGTTGCATCATAATAAGTATATTTCAGTAATTGAGGACCATGAGTAAGGAGGAGAAAATTTTCTTGCGAATTGATTCTGAAATCACCTACAATTGGCAGGTAAGGTTCTTCCCAAGTGGAGCAGGTGCTACAATCGTCATTATTTTGTGGTTGTATGTCATAAGTTTTGGTGTAAGAAATTTTACCATCACTTCCTATCCCGCGGTTCTCATATATTTCAATACCATATGATGAGTCACCCGGGTCATTATAACCAGGAACCCAGTTCCAAGATTTTACTTTAATAAAATCTGTTAAACCATCTCGGTTAATATCTTTAGTAAAATAGAACTCATACTTATTCATATAAGTAGAACCCATATTTAACCGTTTTGGAAGATACTCTCCAAATTGTTGAGAAGATTGTTTTTCCTCAAATGATCTCCCATTACTTAAATATGTGTTCCATCTGTAGTCATATACAGGCTGCGGAATCGGCGAACCCTGAACACCGGTTTGTACCGTATAAGGTATCAAGAGATCTGTCTTACCATCTCCATTTAAATCAGTGAAAATAGCCCCTTCTTTATTGCCTTCTAAAAGTTTCGAAAAACTATTATTAAACGCCAAACTATATTGGCCAGAACTGTTTCTTGCAAAGGCATAAACTTGAGGATAATTGCCATTTATGTATGTTATTTCTTGTAAGCCATCACCATTTACATCCGTAAAAGTGCCTGTTGAAAAAATATCTTGGTCAAAACCCAACCCAATCCGATAAGCTAATTTTAAATCTGCGGGATTAGGATTTACAATGTAATAACTATATCGCGGCGGAAGAGTGGTGGTAATTATGCATTCGGGAGCGTTTTTTAAACCTCCGCTTCCAATAATACATTCGGGATCAATATGATTATGGTGAGTGGTTACACTTTTTATTACAAGAACTAGTTCAGAAATACCATCCGAATCTATATCTATCTCTTTTACGGAACTAAGTTCGTCGCTTTGTTCCATATATTCTTCCCACTGGCCAGTGTGTGGACCTATGTAACTATTGTCATAAAGACTTGCTGGGATTTCTTTTGAATATTCCAGTTGCATCAAATTATTCTCTAGAAAATAGGAGTCAATTTTTAAATTACCGCTGATTTCTTTGTAATTAATTAATGCCTGTTTTTGTTTTGTTTTCCCGGCAGCTGAAAGTACATTTGCTGGTAAAGCCCTTTGTGTTAAATCTAGATCCGATACATTTAGAACACTGTAATTTGAATCAAGTCCGCTTAATTTGAGTTCTGTATGGGGTGGGGTAACGTCTCCTGGCACCCAATATGAATCGCCGCAAAATCCATTACAGCTCATTGTGTCAGGTGTCCAATATCCTGTATCAGAACCTAAAACATAATTTAAAATATCTAACTTTCCGTCTCCGTCAAAGTCCCCTTTAATTGATTTATTATTTTCCAAAGACCCCAGTGCGTAATATGCAGTACTGGCTTTAATAATACTACCATCCTGAGTATTTCGATAAAAACTGATAGGGCGTGTAACTTGCCCTTGTTCTGGAATCGACTCTGTTATACTGTTAACAATTTGGTCGGGAGTACCATTTGATGGAGTCGTGTGGCTCAAGGTGTATGTTCTGAAGAGATGATCATCACTATAAACAACGACTTTATCCAATATTTTATCTTGTATTGACTTTATACCATTTGCATACGCAAACTGCTTAATATTTCGTTCCTTATAGAAAAAACTGATTTTATTAATGTACGAGGTTTGCTTAACTTCGTTGCCTCCCCACTCAATACTTGCAATGGAGATTGAATTATTACTTTTACTATAATTGTACGTTATATAATTTCCATGAGGATCTATCCACTTTGTAATATTATATTCATGATGGTTATAAGCATCAGCAACCATTCCAAAAATAGCTTGCGAACCATCTTCAAAAGTAATTTCAAAGCCTTCTGGTCCTAATGTATTAGGTATGGAGCAACTTCCGATACTTTTTACTTTTAAATTGGAAAACTGTTGGGTAGTATATGTAGCGTTGGGCTTGCCATATTCTCCTGAAGTTAAAATAAGCCGTTGGCCGTTAAACTGATATAAATCTGTAAAATCATATTTTATCCCTTTTATTTCACCATCTTTCTCTATGTTTCTCCCCACTCTGGAGATACTTGAAAGGCCGGAAATATTCCAGCCTATGCCCGCAATCCCTGAAAAATTATTACCACTATGAATTAAATTTACTTGTGGGGCTACAGATTTAATACCCGGTGGTAGGGCAATTGGGAAGGTAAAGTTTAATTCTCCGGCGGACGAGACATCTATTTGTCCGGTTGCATCATGATATATGGGATCTTCCGTCAGTAACGGACTTTCTTGTGGAGCATTATCATTACTGCCATCGATAGGTACAGGAAGCAATGTTTTTTCATTTAAGACCCCGGAATCAGTATTTGCTATTGGTGTCCATTGTTGTGAAAAAAATATATTAAAGACAAATAAACAGATGAAGAAGTAATGTTTTTTCATAATACCTTTAGTTTTTAGTTACACTTCTTGTATAAACACTCCCATCTGATAAATTAAATTTAAGAAAATAAACTCCATAGGGTAGGTGATTCATTCTGAAAACATAGGAATTATTACTTAATGCTTTCACATTTACACTTTCGGTGATTTTAAAAGCATTGTAAGGAAGCAAGTCGATAGTAACAATATAATCCCGAATGCTTAGATCCCAGATCACAGTAAGGTCTGTCTTCACCGGAACCGGAACAGTTTGTATGTAGTTTGCGATCTGTTCTGCAAGCGGTGGGGCTAAATCTTGACCGGGGCGGCAACCCACGCAGCATGTTAAACAGTTTAGACCCCGATATATTTGGTTCCCTGCATCGTCATATTGAAATATCACTAAAGTAGGATCTATGGGATCCACAGGTACTGCTGTAACTCCGGCTTGTTGGGAATAAAAGGAAGAGAAAGCAATGCAACAAAAATAGAGTAGAATTTTTTTCATAAAATTTGTTTTGTCATGTTTAAAATGGGCAATATTATCAAATATAGTAAGTGTAGAATAGCTGGGATTAGAAATTGCAAATTCGTCGTTGCTTCATACAAAGACTACCTAAAATAATATTTAAGAAAGTGTTCGCCCCAAACCTATTTGTCCTTCAAATATCGCAATCTCAATGTAGATTGAAATATTAAGCAAAAAGAGAACAGGAACATGGAACTTTGTCATATGTTGATTTTTCTCTGAAAAGTAAAGATTTATAGCAAAATAAAAAATAGTAAATCACGGCTCGCGGCTTAAGTGCACGAGCACAACCTCGATCAAATAGAAGTAAAAACTTTGTAACGTACTGTAAATTAGAGTATAATGAAATGCGATTGAAAGTCTTCATATCTAAAGCTTTTATAAATTGCCGGTTGTTATTGATAAACTACCTGTCGGAGAAGGTAATAAATAGAAAAACTGCTTTATAAAATAACATTTTTGATTAACCACAAGTTTCAACCTGGAGCAAAGATTTCCTAAAAGGCACATCATCAATATTTTACAAATTAGGTATTTATCGCTACGCCGTTAAGAATATGTGAATACAAATTAAGGATACTGAAAAACGGACTGCACCATAATGAAGGGAATATTAGCTAAAGAAAGAATGGTCCAGTTTTCAGTGTGGCACATTACCTATTTGTTTTTGCCAAAAATGTTATTAGATTAGGGCAATGATGTTGTAGATTTCAGTGTTTTGATTATATTTAACTTTTACAATTTAAGTACATTGAGGACTATAACAAAACTTGAAAAAAGGCCACAAGCCCTTTTTTCAAGTATGTGCGTATTTATCTAGATCGAATATAAACTGAGTATAATAGATTGAACATGGATACAGGGCTAGTATATAAGAAGTTATGCTAGTGTAATTTTTTAACGGACTAAAAAACTTTCATATATTTGAGAGTTAGGCGATATTATTGCTAGATCCGTTTTTAAAAACTAAGAAAAAATCAATTTGTATGAATGTTGAAAAATTATTCCCTAAAGAAACTAATGTAAAAATTAGCATTGTTAAAATTGATAATAAGAAACTCACAAAAGGAATATTTAATCAATTAAATAGAATTTCTCCTTTTGATCGATATTACAATTTAAAGGAAAAAGCTAAGCTTTTTGGTTACGTAAATGATAAAGGCAAATGGATAATTTGGAGTGACAACGAATTTATTTGTAAATATGAAATGAAAGAAATTTATCCATTTCTTAGAATAAATATAGATCGTGATAAAATTGAAGATTTGATCAAAGTATATGATTCTGAAGAAGTGAAAAGTCTATATAGGCATTCAGAAACAGATGAAAATGGAAATCATTGTGGTAATATTTATAGAGATGTGCAAATTTCAAGTGTGTTAAGTAAAAAGGAGCAGTATGAAATTATTTCTAAAAAAGAGCTGATAGAAAAAATTTTCGCAGAAATTCTTGAACGTCAAATTTTTCTATAAATTATAACATCGTCTAAAGGTAACTGTTATACAACCTCGCTTTTAAAATAAATTCAAAAAAAGCGATAAAGGCAACCTCTTTTACTCTTCGGCTTCTCTCAGAAACAAGATTTAAGCGAGGTTTTTATTTTTGTCGGTGAAAGGTCCCGGGATTTCTAGTGGGATTAACAAAAGATATGGGAGTCGTGCAGAAATGTTTCCGGTAAACCAGAAATTCCCTTTGGAAGGTTTAGGATTTGGGCATTACGGTGGACTTTTCGGGTGTGATGAATTTATAATATTTCTTTAGATTGTACATAAGTGCAGCTAGTAAGACATGCCTGTTGGATGTAACTTCTTGTGCATTGCATCTGAGAGGCTTTTATCCAGTTTTTTCCGCTTCGTAACTTTGCAGCACTTTTAGCCGACATGTTCCGCAATTTTTTTCTGAGCTTCGTTAAATATGCTTCGATAGCCAATTCTTATACTTTAATAATGTCGATTGTTTGTAAAATTGTTCAAAATCTTTAAAGTTATGGTAGACACCTAAAATATTTAGATTCAATATTACCTCTTCTTTTATTTTATTAATACTCCCTGCGCTTCCAATGCCCCCAAATTTACCACTTTTATTAAAGTCTACGTTCTGGATACCATCCAAATACTTTATAAATACATTTTCAGTAAGAGTTTCAATTTTTTCGGGATCGTAATTCCATTCTTTTTCACAAATAATAGGAAATATAATTTGTAAGACCTTTAATAGTGCTCCAACGCCCATACCTTTGGATATTAAACTATTTGAAGGATCATTCCATTCTGGTATTAATTTAGAAACGGCGGAAAAGTAATTAATCAAAACTTTTATTATTTCAATACGATATATTTCCTTATTGAAGTAATATCTAAAAATTGGCTGATATAAGCCCCCATTACTTTTAATTGATATCGTTTTAATTAATGCATCAATGAGGAAAGCTAAGCTTATAGATAACAGTTTTTTGTCATTAAGATCATATTTTTGGGGAGTTGAGCCCAACATTTTTACTCGTTTGAAGAAAGGGCTATAATTTAGTTCATTTAAAGCTTTAACTACTTTATGCATAAAAGTGAGTTCATCGAGATTATCACTAAACTCACCCATTAGGTGATATAAAAGAGATTTATTAACAGGCTTTTGCTCATAATTTATTGTATAAAATTGTTGAGCAATAACCGATCTGTCATACCCTAATATAAAAGCAACAAGTAATTCATAATTATTTTGTACATCTACAGACGCTTTCTTTAGTCCTTCCAATCTATGCTGACCATCTATAATGAGAAGGGAGTTTTTAATCTGAGGGATCAGTAAAAAAGATTCATTATTTTCTTTATAGAAAAAACTTAAATGTGATGGTACACTATTTAAATTTTTAAAAGTTTCAATCCCATCATCTTCGCTAATGTCAAACAACTCCAGATCATTTATTAAGTCACAATTAGATATTATCGTATTTGGAAAAAAAGCATATTCTTGATTATTCAGAAAACGTGAAATTTCATTAACTCTAACTTCAGAATATTTCCTTTGAAAATCTTTTTCCGAAACCGCGTTATTTATAGTCAAATATCCCAAATATTCATCTTCATTGGGAAATGAGTTTGCAATTGAAGCGTTTTTTTCTATATCATACGTGGCTGGACGAACAGTGTAGATTGACAGCATATCCTTAGCCAATATTTTGCCTACATAGAATAGTTTATCTTTCTGGTTTATCTCCAAAAGTTTAATATGTAAATACTCTCTATTATGGATTCGTTGCATCATTTTTCTTTTCTAATTGTAAGATGAAATCGTCTACTTGTCGACCGGTATTCTTAGCTTTGTCAAATTTTTCTTTTTCATTAATTTTCACTATAATATCTTTCATAGAGGGTAGATTCATTACAAATGATAAAATTAATGTACCAGCTAAAATGATAGCTAGCAGCAATAATTTATTGGTCTCGATCCAAGTGATGTGACTTTTTGAGGCTAAGTAGGGGTAAAAAACATAAATTCCCAATAATATAAATGTTAAAAAGAAACCAAACCATTTTAAGCTGCTTTCAATACTACTCACTCTATCGAAAATATAAAGGCTTGCAATTAACATGGTAAAGCAATAAGCTATAATACTTGAAATTATACTTGAGTCTATTTCATTTATGATAAGAATTGAAATTACAATTGGAAATAAGCAGAATAAAACATTTATTAAGAACCAATTAAAATATATTCTGAGAGCAGTCATATTAAATAATTAATTTAAACAATATCTTCTTGGTATTCAATACATTTATCCACCAGTAATTTAGACTCAAAATCATTGAAAAAAGCGGTGTTGGATAAGTAGTTTAGTATTCTTTTACGTTCGAAAATTAGTCCATTATGAAACTCGTCGTTTCGATAAAAGGTATTTCTACTGAAGCTTACGAGGTTATATGGAACAAATAATGAATGTATTGGTTTTAGACGATGAAACTTAAAGTAATTATTATACCTTCTTGTTTCTGTTAGCTTTTTATGCCAATCTTTACCACATGCACACTGAACAAATACAGATAAGAAATTAGCAACAGTATCAACAAAAGGAATCCAACCTACAAGATCTAAACCTTTTTCTTGAGTTCCACGCTGTGAAATCTCATTAAAACCATCGTTATCAATTGGAATAGACATATCTGCCGCAAGAGCAGATATTTTTTCTACTGCGGTACCTGTATAATCTGAGTTTTTACCAAAAGATTTTACTATAGCATGCTGAGGTAAAAAATTTCGCAGTACTTCCGTACAAAGTTCTTCAAACTCAGTTGTTAATTCTGGTTGAAAGGGTGAAAAAATATTTAGGGACGATGATAATAAAAGATAAATATAGATTTTATTACGTTCTGTTATTATTGGTTCTTCTTTGAGGATCAAATGTTCATTATTGTGAACAGAAAATGGATAATCATCGCCAAACAATTGTACCCTTTCATTAATTAATCGAAAAATACTATCCACAAATCTTTCATATTCATCATTGGCTTCAGATTGGTCTTGATCATCTTCTTTTTGCTGGATAATTCCTTCATCTTTTAAGCGGTCTAAAATATCAGATGGCGAAACATAATTTTGATTGGAAAAAAGGCTAACTAACTCTACATAATCAGCATAGAGGTAAATTAGATTTCGGGGAGGTGCTGTTCCTAACTCTAATGAAAAATTCCCGAAGAAGTTAGAAATCTTATCATTAAATCTCATCCTCATCTTCTTTCTCTTGTAAAGTTCGACCTATTTTACTTGCTAAAGATCGTATTTCTTTTAGCTGATCAGCAACCTCATTGTATGAAATATTTGCTTTAATTACTAAACGATCTGCATTATCTAAATTGCTAAACGCAGTATTAATGTAATTCAGAAATTGACTCTCTATCTCACCTGTTAGTTCTAATGCATTATCTAGAGAAACTCCCTTATTTACAAAAGCTGTACGGGCAGCAGGTACGCCCAGAACTGAATTTAGTGCTGTTAAGCTTTTGCTATCACCAATGAGTCTTGTACGACCTTCCTTGTCTTTCTCGAATAGCCATCTCGTCCAATTCTGTAAATGTGCTTCATTAATTGTTACTTCTTCGATATCATCTATATCACGTACACTTAGTCCTAAATAGTCTGCAATATGAGGTTTATTAAGACTGTCTGCTATGTAATTAAAATAAAATGAAGTATCATCTAACCCTGGGATTTTGAAAAAAGCTTCATCCTGTATTCTCTCAAAAACCTGATAGCCTACCAGAATTCTTTTTACATAATCTTTTCTACTCCCAATACTTTTTGCAAGTTCTTTGGATGCCGCATTTAGATCTAATGCCGAATATTGACTTTTCCATAATTCAAACAAGTAGCGCGCTTTCTCTAGCAGTTTCCATTCCTTAATCCCCGTGATATGTCGGTAACCTAAATAATTATGGATTTCTTCAGCCGTGTCAAAAATCAAACATGGTATGGTTGTAGGCTTGTATTCTGATTCTTCAACAGCCTGTTGAATTTTTGATTTTTGAATATCTACCAATGTTGGATCACTCAAAAGTTTTACCGCGGAAAGCCTTCTGTTTCCTTCAATTACTGTATATGCATTATCTTCATTCTTTACAACGAGAAGCTGTTCACCGGGAAAGAAATCATTTTCGCCAATTGCTAACATTAACTCAATTAGGGAAGCATCGAGAAGCATATATTCTAAGATTTGCTTTTCGTCCGAACCTTGAAGAGATTTTGGTAAACGTGGATTATTACTATCAAGAAATAAATTTTCTAAATCAATAATATCGAATACGGGTTTTCTGTGACTCATAGTCTTTAAGCAGTTTTTCTATTAACGAAAGTACAAAATATATGTACATGTGACTTTCGTATTCTTTTTATCTAAAAATTAAGTATGCTAGTTGATATTTTTTCAACTACGTAATCAAATCCATCAATATTGGAAGCTTTATTGATTTCATCGTTTATTAATACTAAGCCATCGTCAACATGGAGTTTTACATACTTGCCGAGATCCTTATCCGTCTTATAAATAGTATAATGAACACAAAGTAATCCCAAGTAAATGTCATCATACTCTCCAAATAGAACCGCTCTGGAATATTCCTTTCCTTGCGAATCTGATAAACTATTTAAATCTAGTTTTCTGTCCAATGAAAGGGAATAGGTGTAGGCCATTCGCGCAATTATATTCTCCGGGCCTAGATTGAGCTTATGTGTCAATTGGGACACAATCTCCCGGTTATTCTTGCTTGTTCTAATTTGCGTAAACATATGTGCCTTCCTTTTGAATATCATCGAACAATTGATCGACTGGAATAGATTGGAAGGTAGAAGCACCTTCCAAATTATCTATTACAAATACTTTGTTAACGTGAGGTTTCAACATATTGTATTCTATTTCTGATAACTCTTTTTCTAATAAAGGAAACAAAACAACTTGCTCCGAAATAGAAGGGTAAAACTCCTGAATTATATTTTGCGAATGAAATTTATCAAACTTCTGCAAGGGACTGTCTATAAATATTGGAAACTGGATTCCCGACTCATCCACCAATGCCTTCAATAATGCAGTGGCATATAGCTGTTGTTCTCCTTTGGATAAAGAATCCTTGTCTATAATGTGGTCTTGGGCGTCTAACAGATCAATATCCATAACATCGTCATACACGTTTACTCTCACGTTTTGAACGAAATTTTCTTTATGCATTATCTTCTTCAGTCCTATTAAAATTGATTTCTGAAGGGAAAATTTTTTATCTTCTTTTATTCTCTGTATAATCGTACTTACTTTATTTAACAGGTTTTCTGTGACCTTACTCTTTGCCTTATCTGCTTGGACCAATTTAAAATTCTTTTCATATTCTGAAAGGACCTTGTGATTCATAGCTAACTGCAACTCGATTGTTGCGGCCTCTTCAAGTAATCCTCCTTTATCCTGAGAGAGTTGGTTTATGCGTTGATCTACCTTCTGTTTATCTGCGCGCAGTTTCTGGGCGATAACATTATCTTTTCTAGCCTCTGCCTGCTTGATTTTATGAAGTATTCTGGATGAGTGAATGCGATTATTCTTTTCTTCTCTAACAATATCTAGAAATTGAGTAGTAAAACCGTTTCTTATGTTGTCAATAACCGCGTAGATCTCCCGTGTCTGCTCAGGACTATAATCAAGTAGCGTGGAAGTCCGATGACCCACCTCTTGTAGGTGCTGCTCCAGTGATTGCTGTATTGTTCTTATAATCTGTTGTCCTTTAAATACATCAATATTGAATACCTTAAGTTTGTCTATAATAATTTTATTCAGAAAAGGATCATTTGCAATGTCGATACTATAAGAAGGTCTCATTAAACCTTCTTGCTCTAATTGCGTGCGGAGGGAAATCAATTTAGTTCCGGCTATAACTAAGGGCACCAAATCCATCATTTTCTTTAGCCGTCCTTTTATCTCTTTCGCATCTTTTTTAAGATTATTCTGGTCCGTTTTTAACTGTATTAAGTCTTCCATCGAAATTCCGTTACCTTCCCGGATTAGTTTTTCCTGTAACACTTCGCTTTGTGTGGTATAATTAAGAATTTCTTTGTCAGTTTCAGTTTTTCTCTCCTTATTTATATAAAGCAGTGTTTGTAATTCGTTATCTTTTTCTATTAATTGCTGTAACCTATGTTGTTGGTCGGGGCGAGCACCATCTCTTCTAAGTTTTACTAAAAGCGTTTCAAGATTTCTTTTAAGATCTTCATATTTCTTGATACCTAAAACCTCCGAATAGGCTCTGCTAAGATTTTTTAATTCCGATTTGGATTTTGCTTCTGCTAAGGTTACAATTTTCTCCGCATCAAAGAAAAAGAATTTTGCGATTTCCCTTGGTAAAATGAAGTCATTGATAAATAGCTCCAATCCAACTTCTTTAGTTAATTCGTTTTCCAGTCCATCGATATATATATCCAAAGTTTCCAGCCGTGTAGCTATATTGTATGATCTCTTAATTAAAATATTCTCACAAGGCATTGAGGGTATAGAGATACCTGTCAGTTCCACCTCTACAAATAAATCAGTCTCATTAGTACGATCTGCCTCATAACGGGCCTTTATATCGCGATTAATTAAAGTGTTTAGGAATGCTTCATAACCCCCAGAATTTTTAATATCTTTTTTATACTTATCCTCAACCTCAACCATCATTTTGCCATAGAAGCACCAGATTAATGAGGTGAGAAAAGTCGTTTTACCAAATCCATTTTTTCCAGCAATGACATTAATATTTTTTACACCTGCGGAGATGTCAAATTTAATTTCATTTTCGCCCTTATATATTCGGAAATTCTTAAATTTTACTTTGCTAATTTTCATTTCAGATTACCTTTCCGGTTGCAAATTGCTCAATTCTTCGTTCAATATCATTATGTAGCCCATATTTGGTTATCATAAGCGTCTTGGTTTCTTGAAGCGAAATAAGATTCTCGATGAGATTATAATATTCTATATTTTCTGCACATACCTCTCTGATGATTCTTTTTTCAGTAACGTCTAAGGATTTGATATTGCTCGTGTTGATATCTTTTCCGTAGATTTTTTTGTAAACTTCGCCAACCGTATGATCAAAATATAAGTCTCTATTCCAGATCACCTGTATTGCAATAAGTTCTTGATTAGAAATTAAGGTTATGTCTGGTCTGTCCTGCTGCACTTGTCGTTGAGCATTCAGAAGGTCTTTTAGAATGCGATAGCGGTAATCAATTGTGTAATTTCCTCGGTTCTCGCCCTCCTCATTAACTGCCATCTGGCCGTTTCTGCGTGTATCCTTTCTGTTGTCGGGTAGGTTTCTCCCTTCTACCAAACGGTTTCTAAAATCTAATAAGGGCTGCATCCAATTTCTACCATTATTGACAAGGGAATTCATAGACTTATCATTTTTGACAACAGTACATGTCCAACATCCAAAACGGCTTTGACCGCACGAATCATGTTTCTTATCTGTAACTACAGTTGGACATTCGTAATCATCTGAACTAGCATCTGAATATATTTGAAAAAGAATATTATTGTCA
>JAANMT010002106.1_pt1 | contig 17478 bp, 13 predicted proteins | sample 7279711 | NCBI WGS metagenome assembly JAANMT01 (sample SAMN14094538, study PRJNA606508) | bioreactor metagenome | isolation source: A lab-scale SPAN reactor treating ammonium-rich wastewater day 1 | place: Ireland: Galway | collected 2017-01-16 | reverse complement strand
GGTCGCACGGGGTGAGGGGTGAAAAGTGCATTACAGCCTCCAGCACCCTGTTATCCTGACAAGTTGTTCGTGCACCCGGAACGGCTTGCTGGCCCGCTCCGGCTACGTCTCGTTGGGCTTATCCCAGATGTGGCGCACGGTGGCGCTTGGGTGGGTGTGGACGGCATCCACCAGCGTTTGCAGCGGGGCAAGCTCGACGCGCAGCGTGAGGTTCATGCGATCCGGACTGTCTGCCGGGTACGAGGCGATGTTCAGGATGTTGCCGCCGACAGCGGCGATGCGCTCGCCAACCGCCGCGATCTCGCCGGGACGGTTGTCAACCTGGATGCTGAGCCGGATCGTCTGGCTGCCGCCGCCCAGCATGGCGACCAGCACACCGAAGATGTCGGTGTCGGTGATGATGCCTGCCACGCGACCATCCTCGACCACCGGCAGGGCGGCGACGTGGTGCTGAACCATCAGTTGTGCCGCTTCTTCGAGCGGGTAATCGGGCGGCACGATGATCACGTCGGTCGTCATCACCTCATGGATGCGTACCAGCACGCCATCACCCCGGATGGCCTGCTCCCTGGGCACAGTCGGCGCGCGCACGGCTTTGAGGTCTTCGGCGGAGACGATGCCGACAAGCTGGCCGTCGGTGTCGATGACGGGCAGGTGGCGGCACCGGCGGGCGCGCATCAGGGCGATGGCGGCCAGGTAGTCGCTTTCCGGCCCAACGGTGATCGGGTTGGGGGTCATGATCTCACTAACCAGCATGATGGTGGGCCTCCCGTGCAGCCCGGTCGGGCCGGGCGCCAGGCAAGTCGGACGTTGGGGCAGCCGCTTGGAGCCGGTCCCTGGCGTGTGGCCGCCTGGCTGCCGCCCAGAGAATCCCCCTGCCTGGCCCTGCCCGCTAAGGGTGATCTTACCACGCTTGCGCGGGGAGCGGGAACCACACGGAGCAAGGTCGCTGGATGGACGAAAGGGGTGCGGACACACCCAACCAGGGCGCACGGCCAATCTCCGTGTCCCTGGCCTGATTATATGCCAGATAGTGACAAGTTTCACAGAACTTGTGATCAGTGTCCGGCCAGGATGTGATCTATGGCAGTCGGTTGTCAGACAGCGCGGGGGTACACTCTAGGCAGATAAGAGGTTCGCCACGGGCCCGCGAGGGCATCCGGTTACGCGAGGAGCTAAAGAAGCCAATGGGTTTCAAAGTCATTCCTAAGACAGCCTTTCCCACCTGGGTAGAGCAGATGCTCGCCGAGCACCGGGTGGCTGGCCCCAAGCCGGTGGAAGATCGCTTCATCTTTGAGGAGATCACCTCCCCGGCGGAGCTGGAGATGGGCTACACGACGACCACCCTGCCACCCAAGAAGTTTCTGTTGCCGCAGCGCGAGGAGTTGTTCCACTTCAACCTGGACAACGACGAGGTCGAGCCGGTGATCCATGCCGAGCCGATGGTGCTGCTGGGGGTGCACACCTGCGACCTGCACGCCATCAACCTGCTTGACCAGGTGTTTGGGGGCGGCTACACCGACCAACACTACCAGGCGCGGCGTGACCAGATGACCATCGTCAGCCTGGAATGCCTGACCCCGTGCAGCGAGTACTCCTTCTGCAAGAGTATGGGCACGCTCAGCGTGACGGAAGGGTACGACCTGCACCTGACCGACCTCGGCGACGAGTACGCCATCGACGTCGGCAGCGAGAAGGGGGCCGCCCTGCTCGAAGGGCTGGAGGGCGTGCGCGACGCCGTCGACGCGGATTACGAGCGGCTTAACCTGACGCTCAGCGAGAAGTGGCCGCGCTTCCCCTACCGGCTGGAGAGCGACATCACCGACCTGGCCAACCTGCTCTCGGTGAGCTACGAGAGCGACCTGTGGGAAGAGCTGGGTGAGCGGTGCTTCGCCTGTGGGGCGTGCACCATCGTCTGCCCGACGTGCTACTGCTTCAACGTGTTCGACGAGGTTGACTTCACACTGAACGCGGGGCGGCGCGTGCGAGTTTGGGACGGCTGCCCGCTGCAGGAGTTCGCCATCGTGGCGGGCGGGCACAATTTCCGCGAGGCGAATGCTGCCCGCCAGCGCCACCGCTTCTACCGCAAGGGCAAGTACCAGATGGAAGGGTACGGGCTGGCGGGCTGCGTTGGCTGCGGGCGCTGCGCGGAGGCCTGCCTGGTGGGCATCAACCCCGTGCTGACGTTTAATGAGCTGGCGCGCAGGCGCATCCAGGTGACCAGGCGCCGTCAGGAGTCGCTGACATGATATCACCCATGACACTCAAACAGAACCTGGAAGAGACTTCGATCTACCTGCCCACCCCGGCGGAGATCGTGAGCGTGAAGCAGCTCACGGAGCTTGAGAAGGTCTTCACGCTGACCCTGCCGGGCGGGATGTCGCTCAACCACGAGCCCGGCCAGTTCGTCGAGCTGTCGGTGTTTGGCGTGGGCGAAGCGCCGATCAGCATCTCGTCCTCGCCAAGCCGCTCAAACAGCACCTTCGAGCTGTGCGTGCGTCGCGTGGGCGATATGACCAACGTGCTGCACACGATGGGCCCCGGCGCGAAGCTGGGCGTTCGCGGGCCGTTTGGGCGGCCCTTCCCGCTCAAGGCGTTCCAGGGCAAGGATGTCCTGTTCGCGGTCGGCGGTCTGGGCCTGGCTCCTGCCCGCTCGGTGATCAACCAGATGCTCGACGAGCGTGGCAAGTTCGGCAAGGTAACGGTGCTGTATGGCGCGCGCACGCCCGGCGACCTGCTCTTCAAGGAAGAGCTGGAGGAGTGGGGCCAGCGCGACGACATGGAGCTGCACGTGACGGTTGACCACCCGGCAGACGGCTGGACGGGCAACGTGGGTGTCATCACGACCCTGTTCCCCAAGACGCAGGTATACGCCCGCAACACGGTCGCAATCGTCATCGGGCCGCCGGTGATGTACCGCTTTGTGCTCATGGAGACGCTCGGCAAGGGCATCCCTGAGGGCAACATCTGGTTCAGCTTTGAGCGGCGGATGAAGTGCGGCGTCGGCAAGTGCGGCCACTGCCAGATGAATCACCTGTATGTCTGCAAGAGCGGGCCGTCATTCGCGTACAACGAGATCAAACATCTAGAGGAGGCGCTCTAATGTCAGCCTCAAAACCAAAAGTCGCCTTCTTCGACTTCTCAAGCTGCGAAGGATGCCAGCTCACCGTCATTGACTCGCTGCAGACGCACATCGAGCTGCTGGATGCGGTCGAGATCGTTGAGTTCCGCGAGGCCATGAGCGAGCGGGGCGGCGATTACCAGATCGCATTTGTTGAGGGGTCGTGCGCGCGGCCTGCCGACGAGGCGCGGCTGCGCCAGATCCGCGATCAGGCCGACATCGTGGTGGCGCTGGGCGCGTGCGCGCATCTGGGTGGCATCAACGCGATTCGCAACCGCCAGCCGCTCCAGGAAGTACGCGAGTATGTGTACGGCGACAAGGCCGACTGGTACGACACCTACCCGGCGCGGCCCATCGACCAGGTGATCACGGTGGACGCAGTGATCCCCGGCTGCCCGATTGACACTGAGGAGTTCGTGCAGTCGGTCAAGATGCTCCTGCAGGGACGGATGCCGGAACTCTCTGAGATTCCGATGTGCGTCGAGTGCAAGATGAAGGAGATTCCGTGCGTCTACCATCGCGGCAAGGTGTGCCTGGGGCCGATTGTGCGGGCGGGCTGCGGCGCGCTCTGCACGTCCTACGGCACTGGCTGCGAGGGCTGCCGTGGCCTGCTCACCGACCCGAACATGCAGGCGCTCACCGACCTGATGGCCGAGCACGGCCTGCGCGATGCGGATATCGAAGCCAAGCTAACGCTCTTCTTGAGCTACCAGATGGCGGTGCTCAACAGCGAGCTTCAGAGTGAGGGGAAGTGACCATGGCAACAGCCGCACCACCAAGCTTCAAGATCGACGTACACCATATCACGCGGGTCGAAGGGCACGGCAACATCGTCGTAGACGTGCAGAGCGGCGAGTTGAAGCAGTGCGACCTGGAGATCGTGGAAGCGCCGCGCTTCTTCGAGGCGATGCTGCTGGGCAGGCCATACGACCAGGCCTCGCACCTTACGTCGCGCATCTGTGGTATCTGCGCCGTAGGGCACGCCACCGCGTCGCTCCGTGCGACGGAGAACGCGCTGGGCGTCGAGCTGAGCGAGCAGACGATCCTGCTCCGCAAGCTCAACTTCTACGGCGAGATCCTCGACAGCCACACGCTGCATGCCTACATGCTGGTCGCCCCCGACTTCCTGGGGGTGGGCAGCGTGATCCCGCTCGCCAAGACCGCGCCGGACGTGGTGCTGCGTGCGCTGCGCCTGAAGAAGCTGGCGGGCGACCTGTGCGCGGCTATCTGCGGGCGGCACACCCACCCTGTGGCGATGGTCGTCGGCGGGTTCAACCACTACCCCAACAACCAGGAGCTTTACGCACTGCGTGAGCGGCTGGAAGCGGCTCGCCCGGACGTCGATGCGACCGTCGAGCTGTTCCAGACGCTTGAGATACCCGACTTCGAGCGGGAGACGGAGCACGTCGCGCTGCACAAGCCGGATGAGTACGCCTGGATCGACGGGGAGATCAGGAGCACCGACGGCGGCGCATGGCCGCTGGAGGACTACCGCTCCGTCACCAACGAATACATGGTCAGGCACTCGACGGCCAAGCGCACCAAGAACCAGCGCGAGTCCTACGCGGTGGGGGCGCTGGCGCGCTTCAACGTCAACCACGCGCAGCTACACCCCAGGGCGCAGGCGGCGGCGACGGCCCTCGGCCTCAAGCCGGTGTGCCACAACCCGTACATGATCACGGTGGCGCAGGTGGTCGAGATCGCCCACGCAGTCGAGGACGGGATCGTGCTGGCCGACGCGCTGCTGGAACGCGGCGTGGAGTGGGAAGAGCCGGCCCCGCCCGCCCGCCAGTCGGGCGAGGGAGTGGGCGCGTGCGAAGTGCCGCGCGGCGTGCTGTTCCACCACTACACCATCGAGAACGGGCGGATCGCTGGGGCAAACTGCATCATCCCGACGACGCAGAACCTGCAGAACACCGAGGATGACATGCGCGCCCTGGTGCCGACCATCCTCGACCGCCCGCAAGAGGACATCACGCTGGCGCTGGAGATGCTGGTGCGGGCCTACGACCCGTGCATCTCGTGCTCAACGCACCTCTTGAATGTGAAGTTTGAGTGACCCGACTCCTGCAGGGGCACAGCCAGGCGAACGGCGTTCGCACCTGTGCCCCTGTTTGTGCTGACAGAAGGATGGACGCCGCGCACAGTGGATGCAGCTGAGAACCGCACCGCCCACACCATCGTCCTGGCGCTCGGCAACCCGCTGCGCGGCGACGACGGGGCCGGGGCAGCGGTGGTAGCGGCGCTGCGTGAGCGGGGCGTGCCGGACGGCATCACGCTGGTGGACGGAGGAACGCCCGGCCTGGAGACGGCGCTGCTGTTGCAGGGCTACCGCCGGGCGATCATCGTGGACGCCGCCGAGATGGGGCGCGAGCCGGGCGCTTGGATGCGCTTCGAGCGCGAGGCGTTGATCTCCGGCGATCTGGCGCAGATGGGGACGCTCCATGCGGCAGGCCTGGCCGAGGCGCTGGCGCTCGCCGGGGCGCTCGACATCCTGCCGGGCGAGATCGCCATCTACGGCGTGCAGCCGCTGGAGATCGGCTGGCAGCCGGGGTTGAGCGAGCCGGTGGAGGCTGCCATTCCGGCGGTCGCTGCGGCCATTCTGGACGAGCTATCTGAGGTGTGAGGATCATACCGGCCTCACACGTTTTGGCCCGCGCCACAGGCGCAGGCAGGGAGACGCCATGCTGCTGCAAAACGCGCTGAATGTCTGGTGGCTGATCGTGCCGGTCTCGCTGGCAACGGCCATCCTGGAGATCTTCGTCCCATTCTCGGCTGAGCAAGCAGCCCAGCAATCGAAGACCGGGACGTTCGTCGGTTTCCTGATCTTCGGGCTGGTCGGGGGCGTGATCGCCGTGCAGGTCTACTTCTGGATTGCAGGCCGCTGGCCGGAGGACGCCACCAGCATCTACCGCTGGCTGGCGTTTGGCCTGGCGGCAGCCCTGACGATTGCTGCGTTTGTGATGTTTACCGTTGTCAAGAACTGGACTGCGCCGATCCTGTGGACGGTGATGAATGTGCTGTGGGGAGTGGGGTACGGCTGGTTCATTCCCCGGTTTTTTGGCTAACGCCGGCTGAAGCGGCGTAACACGCAAAGGACGACCAACCAATGGCAAGAATCCTGATTATCGACGATGATCCTGACATGGTGCTGGCGGCGCGCCTGTGCCTGGAGGACGCCGGGCACGAAGTGTTTGAGGCGCGCAGCGGCGCGGAGGGGCTGGAGAAGGTGAAGTCCGAGCAGCCCGATCTGATCGTGCTCGACGTGATGATGGACACGACGACCGAGGGCTTCCAGCTTGCGCTGAAGCTGCGCAGCCCCGATCCAGAGTCGGAATACGCGGCCTTCCAGAATGTGCCTATCCTGATGCTGACCTCGATCCATGCCACCGCGCCCGTGCGCGTCGGGCCGGACTCGGACTACCTGCCGGTGGATGCCTTCGTTGACAAGCCCATCGATCCCGACGACCTGGTGAAGAAGGTCGAGGAGCTGCTGGCCCGCTAGTCAGGTAAGGACTTACGCAGTTGGTCAGTTAACGTAGCCGCAAGAGCCAGATAGTCCACTAAGAACACTAAAGGCACTAAAGAATCTGTTGTTCTATTTGTGTTCTTTGTGTCCTTAGTGGATGAGTATCGCTGCTCTCTTGTTCAACTGCGCAACTCCTAAAGGTGTCTGCCTGAGGCGGTGTCTTTGCGCCGCTTTGGCTGATGCACGCAAGGGTGCTCTATGACGGATAGAACGCCAGCGCCAGACGCGCCGCCCCATACCCGCGCCCTGCTCGATTCGCTGCTGCCGGGTGACATCACCATCAACACCCGGCGGCTGATCCGCACGCGCTGGGCGGCAGGCGGGTTGGCGCTGGTGGCTACCGCTTTCACGACGCGGGTGCTCGGCCTGCCCCTGCCGGAAGTCGCGCTCTACCTGGTGGGGCTGGCTGTGCTGGCCTACAACGCGCTGCTCTGCTGGGGGATGCGCCGGGCGCAGACCAACCACGGCGAAGCGCGCCTGAAGCGGGTGCGGCGGCTGGTCGTGCTGCAGGTGGGCCTGGACTGGGTGGCGATGGCCGCCGTCGTCCACCTGACGGGCGGCATCACCAGCCCGGCGATCCCCTTCTTCCTGATCCACATGCTGATGGTCACCATCCTGCTGCCGGGGCAATCGCCCTACATCTACACGGCGATGGGTCTGGCCGTGCTGGTGGCTATCGCGCTGGCTGAGCAGGCAAACCTGCTGCCCCACCGCACGGTGATCCCCGGCCTGCCGGAGAGGCTGCATCTCAACATCGCCTACGTTGGCGCGCAGCTAGGCTTTCTCACCATCACGGCCTTTGCCATTGTGTACCTCACGCAGTCGATCCTCGCCCGCCTGGAGGAGCGCGAGCGGCAGATCGCGGCGTTGTTCCAGACGACGCAGGCCATCTCCTCGACGCTGAGCCTGCCGGAGGTGATGGAGCGGCTGGCGCAGAGCGCCGCCGAGGCGTTGGACATGCCCAGCGCCTCGATCCGGCTGCTGGACGAGAGCGGCGAGCAGTTGGCGATGACCGGTTCCTACGGCCTGAGCCGCGATTACGTCGAGAAAGGGCCGGTCGACCTGGCCCGCAGCCCGCTGGACGAGGAGGCGCTGCGCGGCCAGCCGGTGATCATCGACGAGGCTGGCCAGGATAACCGGCTCCAATACCCGCAGGAGATCGAGGCAGAGGGCATCCGCAGCATCGTCGTCGTGCCCATCATCGGGCGCGGGCGGCGGCTGGGTGTGCTGCGCGTATACTCTGGTGAGCCTCACCGCTTCTCCAGCACCGACGCCGACTTTGTGATGGCTATCGCGCAGCAGGGGGCGACGGCGCTGGAGAACGCGCTTGCGCATGAGGAGTTGCAGAAAGCGCACCAGGCGCGCGGCCAGTTTGTGCGCATCGTGACCCACGAGCTGCGCGCGCCGGTCGGCGGGGCGCAGAGCCTGCTGCGGACGCTTCTGCGCGGGCTGGCGGGCGATCTGAACGAGCGGCAGCAGGACATGCTGGAACGCATGGGGCGGCGGCTGGACGCGCTGATGGACCTGATCAACGACCTGCTGGGCCTGGCGGCCAGCAAGACGCCGGAACTGGAGGAAGCCGCTACGCGGCTGCCCCTCCAGCCGGTAATCCGCCAGGTGGTTGACCGCTGGAGCGACCAGGCGCACGAAAAGGGCATCGACCTGCGCGCTGACCTGCCGGGCGAGGCGCTGCCCGTGATCGCCAGCGAAGAAGGGCTGGCGCGCGTCTTTGACAATCTGGTAGGCAACGCGGTGAAGTATACGCCGCCGGGCGGCTGCGTGACGGTCAGTGTGGTGGAACGGCCCACCGGCGCGGTGGTCAGCGTGGCGGATACCGGAGTAGGCATCCCTGAGGAAGACCTGCCGTCGCTGTTCCAGGAGTTCTACCGGGCGAGCAACGCGCGCCGGTCGGAGATTCCGGGCACGGGTTTAGGGTTGAGCATCGCCAAGCAGCTCGTGGAACGCTACGGCGGTTCGATTGGCGTGCAGAGCGCCGAAGGCGAGGGCACCACCTTCAAGGTGACGCTGCCCATCGCCGGGCCGGGCGAGCCGATCTAGCATACGGTCAAAGTTGACGCTGCCGGTCGCGCGTGCTACACTGCGGTATAGGGAAATACACAAACAGACACACGAACGACTCCGAGGGAGCCGCCCGCCGCCCATCGCCTTCAGAGAGGCGCCGGTAGCTGCGAGGCGCCAGGCAGAGCGGCAGGCTTCCACTCCTGAGCACGTCGCCCTGAGGCAATGCGGGGCCGGGTGCGCCCGTTACAGCGGGGAGTCTGGCTTTGCCAGACTCCACAATGAGGGGCTGTCGCCTGCCGGGCGATAGCTTGAACTCAGGTGGCACCACGGGGAAAGTCCTCGTCCTGATCCAGGGGCGGGGGCGTTTTTGTTGGGGCGGACGTTCGTGCGTGGGCAGCTCACAGGGGAGGCAGGATCATGCTGGACATCAACGTGATACGCAACGACCCGGAAGGCGTGATGGCGGCGATGCGCGCTCTCAACGACGAGGAGGCCATCACGCGCGTCGAGCTGGTGCTCGACCTGGACGCGCGCTGGCGCGCGCTGGTCGCCCGTGTGGATGAGATGCGGGCCGAGAAGAACAAGGTCAGCAAGATCATCGGGCAGACGCGCAACCCGCAGGAACGCCAGGCCAAGATCGAGCAGATGAAGAGCCTCAACGCCCGGCTGGAAAAGGCTGAGAGCGAGCTGCGCGAGGTTCAGCCCGCGCTCGATGAGGAGATGCTGTGGATTCCTAACCTCCCGGCGGCGGACGTGCCCGTTGGGCCAGACGAAGGGCACAACGTCGTGCTGCGCGAGGAGGGCGCGCTGCCGGAGTTCGACTTCGAGCCGCTGCCCCACTGGGAGATCGGGCCGCTGCTGGACATCATCGACTTCGAGCGCGGCGTGAAGCTCTCCGGGTCGCGCTTCTACGTGCTCAAGGGGTTGGGGGCGCGCCTCCAGCGTGCGCTGATCGCCTGGATGCTCGACGTGCACACCGGCGAGCACGGTTACACCGAGATATACCCGCCCTTCATGGTGCGCGCTCACTGCATGGTCGGCACGGGCAACCTGCCCAAGTTCGGCGATGCCCTGTACCGCGACATCGAGGAGGACTTCTGGTGGGTTCCCACCGCCGAAGTACCGGTCACTAACCTGCACCGCGAGGAAATCCTCGACGCAGCCGATCTGCCCAAAAACTACGTCGCCTATACGCCCTGCTTCCGGCGGGAGAAGATGAGCGCCGGGCGCGATGTGCGCGGCATCAAGCGCGGCCACCAATTCGATAAGGTGGAACTGGTCAAGATCGTGGCAGGCGAAGATGAGGTTTCGGAGACCGAGCACCAGCAGCTCCTGGCCGACGCGGAAGACATCGCGCGGCGGCTGGGCCTGCCCTACCGCATCGTGCAGATGTGCACCGGCGACCTGAGCTTCGTCGCTGCCAAAAAGTTCGATATCGAGGTCTGGGCTGCCGGGTCGGGCGAGTGGCTGGAAGTGTCATCGGTGTCGAACTTCCGCGACTTCCAGGCGCGGCGGATGGAGATGCGCTACCGACCCGCACCGGGGGAGAAGCCGCGCCCGGTGCACACGCTGAACGGGTCGGGGCTGGCGCTGCCGCGCGTGGTGATCGGTATCCTGGAGAATTACCAGCAGCCGGACGGGTCGGTTGCGATCCCGGAGGTGCTGCGGCCCTACATGGGTGGGCTGGAGGCGATCCGGCCCCCTGCACGGGCGGAGGCGTAGCGCGGAAGGGGTGGCAGGCTTTCGCAGCGTCATTTGGCGTAGATGCGACCCACTGTTACAATTCTGCAAGCGGTGGGGCTCCCACCCGCCACAGTTCTGGGAAAGCAATGGCTCGCTCGACCTGACTGGCGAGCCCGACCCTGTACGAAGCCAGGCAGGAAGCCCGGCGCAGTGGAAAGCGATGTTATGACCGTATCACGAATGACCGTTGAGGCCTGGCCCGTCACCGACCCAGGGCAGGCCGAGCTGAACGAAGACAGTGTTCTCGTCTACCAGCCTGATGACCCGCAAGAAGCCTTCACCTCCGGCAGCCTGTATGTTGTGGCCGACGGACAGGGCGTCGGGAGCCGGGGGCAGATCGCCAGCCGCTACGCAGCCCAGAAGGTGATGTCCGCCTTCTACAGCAGCCATGAGCCGGACCTGGGGCTGCGCCTGCGCCTGGCAGTCGAGGCGACCAACGCCGACCTGTACGCCTATGCCCAAACCCAGCCCGAGCTGGTCAAGATGGGCGCGACGCTCATCGCTGCCGTGGCGCGCGGCGAGCAGCTTCACATCGCCTCGGTGGGCAACAACCGCGCCTACCTGATCCGCGAGGGCGAGATCGAGCAGGTGACGCGCGACCATACCCTGGTGCAGCAGCTTCTTGACGAGGGCGCAATCGTGCCGGAAGAAGCGCGCGACCATCCCCGCCGCGATGTTGTGCTGCGCACGCTTGGCGCTCAGCCAGATGTGACCGTGGACGTCTTCGACCTGCGGTTGAAGCCCGATGATGCGCTTCTGCTGTGCACTGATGGGCTGATCGGCTACCTGCATGAGGACGAGATCGCGCAAATCGTGCACGGCTCATCACCGCGCCAGGCGGCGGAGACGCTGGTGCAGAAGACGACTGACCGGGGCGGCAAGGACAACGTGACGGCGGTCGCCATGCTTGTGCGTGACGGCGCGCCGCCGCTGGAGACGAACGTGCCCTACACCTGGGACGGCACACCGCCGAGCTTCGACGAGCAGCCGACGCTCGCCATGCCGCGCCCCGATCTGCCGCCGCCGCCCGCCGAAGAACACCCGACGATTGCCTCTGACGAGACGGTTCAGATGCGGCCCGTTGTTCCCCCGCCACCCGGCGAGCCTGTCCCCGCGCCGCCTTACCAGACGGCGGTGCAGCCCGCGCCACAACACAGCGTGCCGCAGCAGCCGGGCAGGCCAGGGCGTGGCGTTCCGGCGGATCAGACAGCGCCCGGCACCATGATCGACCCGGTGACAGGGCTGCCGCCAGTGCCAGTGCAGGCGGGGCAGCCAGCCGTGCCGCAGCAGGCCGGGTACGCACCGCGCACTTACCAGGCGCCCGCCCAACCGAATGTGTCCCTGCAGCAGCAGCGACGGGGCGTCTCGGTTGGCCTGTTCGCTGCCGTGGGCTTGCTGGCCGTGATCCTGACCGCGCTGATGGTGATAGTGCTCGTCAATCCGCTGGGCTGGGAGCTGCCAAGTGTTGCGGGCGCAGACCGGCAGGCAACACGCGCCGCCGAGGCGTTCGCGCTGGCCGCGACGCAGACTGCTGCCGCCGAGCCACCCGCCACCCCACAGCCAGAGCCGACCCCACAGCCGCCCCCCAGCGAGCCCACACCAGAGCCAACGCCAGAGATGGTAGCGCCGGTGGGGATGGTGCTGGTGGAGGGAGGCGCGTTCATGCGCGGCGCATCTGAGGAAGAGGTCGTCGCTGCCGCCGCATTCTGCGTCCAGGAATCGCAGCAGGCCGACCAGGACTGCATCCTGAGCTTCTTCCAGGACGCCGAGCCATTTGAGGAGGTCACACTCAGTCCGTTCTTTATCGATGTGACCGAGGTGACCAACCAGGCCTACGCCGAGTGCGTTGCCTCTGGAGTGTGCAGCTCGCCAACGAACACCGAGTTCTTCGACGACCCGGCCTTCAGCCAGCACCCGGTTGTCTACGTGACCTGGAGCCAGGCCACCCAGTACTGCGACTGGCGGGGGCGCCGCCTGCCCACCGAAGCCGAGTGGGAGAAGGCTGCCGGATGGGACCCGGAGGCGGGTGAACGCTACCGGTTCCCGTGGGGCAACGATTGGGAGGCGGGCCGCGCTAACACGCTGGCTGCCGGATTGGGCGGGCTGAGCGCCGTCCAGGCATTCCCGGCTGACCTCAGCCCCTCCGGGGTGCTGGGCATGGCGGGCAATGCCAGCGAGTGGGTGCAGGACTGGTACTATCCGAACTACGAAGACCTGGGCACGCTGAACCCGGCGCGGCTGGGGCCGCAGCCGCTCACCGAGCCGTTTCGCGTCGTGCGCGGCGGGTCCTTCCTGGAGCTGGGCGCCTTCGCACGCACGGCGCACCGGCTGACGGTCAGCGCCGAACTATCGGCGTCGTGGGTAAGCTTCCGCTGCGTGGCGGATGTGGCCGGGGCGGAACCCCCGGCAGGCACGGATGAAGGCGACGAGGCTGAAGAGGCTGTGCCGCTGGAAGAGGAGGCGCCGGAAGGTGAGACGCCCTCCGGCACGACCGAGGAGACGCCCGTCGACGAGGGCACAGCTGAACCCGCACCATAAGCAACGACCAACCCGGTTTCCGGCAACGCCGAACCGGGTTGGTTATTTGGTTATTCTGCTGTATTGGATGGGCACAAGATGAGCCAGGGTGAGCCACACCGGACGGTTGGCTCGCCTTCGGGTTCGGGATGCCCGCAAAGGGAGGTGATCAACCGCAGAGAGTGACCCACCGCGCTAGCGACGATAAGCTGGTTGGGCAGCCACCTGGCTGCCACGCATGAACTATGGTGTTCCCTGTGAACCCACGTTTCCTGGGCGCGATGCTCGTGTATTTCCCCGCCCGTGTTTCCTGAACGGCTGACCAGGAAACACCGGGCGAGTTTGGCCGGAAGTGTCCCAAGAACACTTCTGGCGAAGCCGTAAGCGACCATCGCGCAGAAACCACACCGGAGGGAGAATCACCCGATGCGCTATATGGACGTTGCCCCGTATGAGTGGGTCATGGTGCTGGCCGTAATGGGCACAGCAATCCTGGCCCTGCTCTACGCCGCGTGGCTGGCGCGGCAAATCCTCGCATACGACAAGGGCAGTGAGGCGATGCAGGCCATCTGGAACGACATCAAGGCCGGCGCTAACGCCTACTTGCGTACCCAGCTTCGAACCATCTCCTTTGTGATTGTCGCCCTGACAATCGTCATGTTCTTCAGCGTGTACCTGGTGCGGCCTACGCCCGAAGCGCAGCATATGTTCGGAGAGAACGCGCGCAATATCATCGCCTTTGCGCGCGCAGGCGCGTTCTTGATGGGCTCGGTGTTCTCGGCAACGGTCGGCTTCATTGGCATGAACATGGCGGTACAGGGCAACGTGCGCGTGGCCGCCGCCTCGCGGGTGAGCTACAGCGAGGCGCTCAAGATCGCCTACCGCTCCGGCACGATCACGGGGATGCTGACCGACGGCCTGGGGCTGATGGGTGGCACGCTGATCTTTATCATCTTCGGCGCGGCTGCGCCTGACGTGCTGCTCGGCTTCGGCTTCGGCGGTACGCTGCTCGCCCTGTTCATGCGGGTGGGCGGCGGCATCTTCACCAAGGCTGCCGATGTGGGCGCCGACCTGGTCGGCAAGGTAGAGGCGGGCATGGAAGAGGACGACCCGCGCAACGCCGCCGTGATTGCCGACCTGGTGGGCGACAACGTCGGTGACTGCGCCGGAATGGCCGCCGACATCTTCGAGAGCTACGAGGTGACGGTCGTCGCCAGCCTGATCCTGGGCCTGGCGCTGGCGCACCTGACTGGCAACCTGCACTGGATTATCGTGCCGCTCCTGATCCGGGGCGTGGGCGTGATCAGCTCCATCGTTGGCACCTATGCCGTGGCGCTGTGGCGCAAGGTAGACGCCGAGAAGGCGATGTATCGCAGCTACGAGCTTTCGAGCGCGATCACAATCGCCTCAGCCTTCGTGATCTCCTACTTCTACGGCGGCGATCTGCGGATGGGCGTGCTGAACGCGCTGGGTGTGGCGCTGGCGGTGTCCTTCAACCCGCTGACGGCCTACGCGACGAGCGCCAACAGCCCGAGGGTGCAGAACATCGCGGCCAAAACACGCTTCGGCCCGGCGCTGGTCATCCTGGAGGGCCTGAGCCTGGGCTACCTGTCCAGCGTCTGGGCGGTAACGGCGATCATCATCAGCCTGGTGGCCTGCATCTTGATCTACTCGGCGGGGCTGCCGCCAGGAGTCGCCCAGATCGCGCTGTATGCGGCGATTGCTATCGGCATCGTAGGCGGCATCATCCAGTGGGTGCGCCACAAGATATGGATCGAAGGGCTGATCTTCCTGATGTGGACGCTGGTGCTCGGCTTCTTCCTGTACAGCATGGCGCCGATCACCGCCGCTGACGTGCTGCCGCAGTTTGCCGTCGGCGCGGGCGTCTCGGAAGGGGCAACCTTCACCTTCGTCCTGTTCGGGGTGAGCATGATCGGTGTGGGGATGCTCTCCCATACCGGCAACAACGTGAGCATGGATACCTTCGGCCCCATCGCCGATAACGCGAACGGCATCGGCGAGGTGGCGGGCATGGACGCGCAGCAGCGCCAGATCATGGCCGACCTGGACGCGGCAGGCAACACGACCAAGGCGATCACCAAGGGCATCGCCATCGGCTCGGCGGTCATCGCCGCGCTGTCGCTGTATGGCGCGTTCTTCACCGACATCAAACGGGTGTGGCCTGCGGAGCGCGGCCCGTTCCAGGAGGTCATCAACCTGGCGAACCCGACGGTGTTCGTCGGGCTGCTGATCGGCGGGATGCTGCCGCTGTTGTTCGGCGGCTTGCTGATCAAGGCGGTCAACCGCGCCGCCGCGCAGATGATGGCCGAGGTGCGCCGCCAGCTTCGCATCCCAGCCGTGTGGGATGGCACAGAGCGGCCCGACTACACGCGGGCGGTCATGATCAGCACGCGGGCCGCGCAGACGGAGCTGATCCCGCTCGGCCTGATCGCGGTGATGGCTCCCATCGTCGTCGGGCTGCTGCTCAAGGAGCAGTCGCTGGGCAGCTTCCTGGCGGGCATCATCGTCAGCGGGCAACTGCTGGCCGTGTTCATGGCGAACGCGGGCGGCGCATGGGACAACGCCAAGAAGTACGTAGAAGACGGGAACTTCGGCGGCAAGGGAACGGCCAACCACGCTGCTGCCGTAGTGGGTGACATCGTAGGTGACCCGCTCAAGGACACGGCTGGCCCGGCGCTGAACCCGATGATCAAGGTGATGAACCTGGTCGGGTTGATCGTTGCGCCCATCGTCGTCGAGTACTACGGGTTCCCGCCAGCGGTGGTGGTTGCCATCGTGGTCGGCATCCTGGCGATCCTGTGGGCGATCCGGCGCTCGGACCGCGACGTTCGGCTGGCGGAGGACGAAGGGCTGGAGGCCATCAGCGCGTCAGCCGCCGCAGACTAAGTTCCGGCTGTGCCAGAGGGCGTCTCCCGCTAACGCGGAGAGACGCCCTCTCTTGTTGACTCCGGCCTGCTGCCCTGCGCACCGCTTCCCGGATCAGGCGGGGGCGCGTCCGCAGTCCTCTTCGCGGTTCGGCGCGTTGTAACCTTCGAGCGGCAAGATGACAGTGAAGACGCTGCCCCTGCCCGGTGCGCTCTCGACGGCGATCTCCCCCCCTTGCAACTGGACAAGCGCGCGGGCGAGCGTCAACCCCAGGCCGATGCCCTGTTGCTCCAGCACATCACGGTCAAGCTGCTGGAATCGCTCGAAGATCAGCCCCTGGTGGGCAGGCGCGATGCCAATGCCATTATCATGCACCGCAATGACCAGATGGCCGTCGTTGCGCGCTCCCTCAATGACAACGCGGCCTTCGCCCTGACGGCAGAACTTAACGGCGTTGTCGACCAACCGCGAGAGGACATCCTGAAGGTAGGTCGAGGCGCAGTATTCCCCCACTTCCTCGGACACGGAAACATTGATCTGCACCTGGCGCGCTTCGGCAGCAGCGTGATAGGCGTGCAGCACCTCGTCTACGATAACCGCGATGCGCTCGGTGGACTGGCGGAGCGCCACCTCCATCTCGACGACGCCGCTGTCGATACGCACCAGCAGCATCAGGTCTTCGACGAGGTGCACAAGCCGCTCTGCGCCCTGGAAGACGCCGACAAGCATCTCGCGCAGGGTTTCGGGGTCGAGCGTCTCAAGCTGGTCGAGCAGCAGGTTGATGTAGCCGTAGATATAGGTCAGCGGCGTGCGCAGCTCGTGGCTGAAGGTGGTGATGAGCTGCTGCTTCATCCGCTCCGTCTCGGACTGGGCGGCGAGTTGGATGTCCCGCACGCGGCTGAGCCGCCCCTGCACGGCGATCAACAGGTCCTCCGGCTCGAAGGGTTTGACCAGGTAAGCGTCAGCGCCCAGGCTGTGGCCCCGGCGGATGTCGTTCTGCTGGCCGCGCGCGGTCAAGAAGATAAACGGGATAGTCGTCCAGGCTCCGTTGCTGCGGACGGCCTCAAAGAACGCGTAGCCGTCCATGTTGGGCATGGTGATGTCGGAGATCACCAGATCGGGCAGGGTGTGGGACATCGCCTCCAACCCGGTGTACCCGTCCGTCGCGGTCACGACACGGTAGCCATACAGGCTCAACAGGTCAGCCACGCCCTCGAGGATGGATGGGTCGTCATCCACGAGCAGGATCGTCGCCTGTGGTGTGATCGGGATGCTGTCTGGAGGAGTCAGTTGTGCCATAGGAAACCGGATGCACCATGAATGAGGATGAGCCAGCCGCCCAGGTGCCCCAGTGCGCCATCGGGCCCAGGCAGGGGCACAGCGCAACATCTTTCACCATAGGGGTAACGCAGTTGGCACGTTTACCTGGCAGCAATAGCCAGATAGTCCACTAAGGACACTGAAGGCACAATAGATTCATCTGTGTTCTTTGTGTCCTTAGTGGACAAGTGTCTGTGCCCTATTGTTCAACTGCGTAACGCCTACACCAGTAGTATACAGGAAGTCCCGCGCCAGCGCACAATGGGGCAGGCGGCTGTTAGCACGACAATTTATGGGAAATCCGCAAAAGGCCCCCTCACCCCCGGACGCCTACGGCGTC
>JAANMT010002105.1_pt1 | contig 17479 bp, 18 predicted proteins | sample 7279711 | NCBI WGS metagenome assembly JAANMT01 (sample SAMN14094538, study PRJNA606508) | bioreactor metagenome | isolation source: A lab-scale SPAN reactor treating ammonium-rich wastewater day 1 | place: Ireland: Galway | collected 2017-01-16 | reverse complement strand
CGCTGGGCGCCTTGCCGGCGGCGGCCTTGCGCGGTGTCTTGGCGGCAGCAGGTTTTGCAGCTTTTTTGGCTGCAGCGCTGGTCTTGCCTGCCTTGGCAGCTATCGTTTTTGCGGCGGCGCCTGGGCGCGGCGGGAACTTGCTGGGGGCAAATTCAAAGTTGACCTTGCCCGCCTCCTTGTCCCAAGCCAGGAAGGCCTTGAACGCGCGGCGCGTGCGCATGCTCACGAACTTGTCGAGCAGATCCGTCTTGCCTGTCTGCAACAGCTTTTGCATCTGCTCGCGCTCCACCGGTTGCTGCAGGATGACCTTGCCGCTTCTGAAGGTGCACGATGGCGTGGGCTGCGCGGCGGTGGGCACGGCCTTGCTGCACACGTAGTTGCTGCCGTGCTCGTGCACGTCGGAGCCACAGATGGGGCAGGCGCCCAGCGAGGCATCGGCAAACTCCACCAGTTCGCCCGATTCCTCCCCCTTCTTGTCGTCGCCAAAGTCGAATTCGAGCTTGTAGTTGTGCGCCTCGTCGTCGTACTTGATGACGATCTCGGACGTGAAGGGCCAGCCCGCCTTGGAGCGGAAGCCTTCCAGCGGGCCGATCTTCTTGTCGCGCAGCAGCGCGTTGGCCTCCGCCGTTTCAAAGGTGCGGCCTGCGGGCGACTTGCCAAAGCTGAAGCCGCAACCTTCGGCACCGGGCTTGCCCACGCAGGCAAAGCGGCGGTAGTTTTCCTTCACCACGCCACCGCAGTTGGGGCAGGGTGATTCGAGTGTGGCGTAGTCGCCGGGGATGGTGTCGCGGTCGTATTCCTTGGCCTTTTTCACCATGCGCTCGGTCATGGCGGCGATCTCCTGCATGAAGGATTCGCGCGTGAGCAGGCCCTTTTCCATCTGTGCGAGCTTGAACTCCCATTCGCCCGTGAGGTCGGCGCGGCACAGTTCTTCAACCTCCAGCCCGCGCAGCAGCGTCATGAGCTGAAAGGCCTTGGCCGTGGGGATGATCTCGCGGCCTTCGCGCAGCATGTATTTTTCGGTCAGCAGGCCTTCGATGATGGCTGCGCGCGTGGCGGGCGTGCCCAGGCCTTTTTCCTGCATGGCTTCGCGCAGCTCGTCGTCGTCGATCTGCTTGCCGGCGCTTTCCATGGCACCGAGCAGCGTGGCTTCGGAGTAGCGGGCGGGGGGCTTGGTCTTGAGGCCCTTGGGGTCGGCTGCCAGGGTGTGGACCATTTCGCTGGGCTTCACCGGCACCAGGTTCTGGCCCTTGTCGCCGTCCTTGCCACCTTCCACTTCGTCGGCGGCTTCCTTGCCGTAGATGGCCAGCCAGCCCGGCTTGACCAGCACCTTGCCTTCGGTCTTGAAGCTGTGCGGGGCCACGGTGCTGATGCGCGTGGTCACCGTGTATTCGGCACTCGGGAAGAACACCGCCATGAAGCGGCGCACGACCAGGTCGTACAGCTTTTGCTCAGCTTCGCTCAGGCCGCTCGGTGCCTGCAGCGTGGGGATGATGGCAAAGTGATCGCTCACCTTGCTGTTGTCAAAGATGCGCTTGGACGGGCGCACGTAGTTGTTGTTCAGCGCCGTGAGCGCGTGGGGCGCCAGATGCCGCATGCCGCTGTCGGCCAGCATCTCGAAGGTCTGCTTGGCCACCGGCAAATAGTCTTCCGGCAGCGCGCGCGAGTCGGTACGTGGGTAGGTCAGGGCCTTGTGGCGCTCGTACAGGCTTTGCGCCAGGGCCAGCGTGGTCTTGGCAGAAAAGCCAAACTTGCCGTTGGCCTCGCGCTGCAGGCTGGTCAGGTCGAACAGCAGGGGCGAGGCTTGCGTGGTGGGCTTGCTCTCTTCGGTGACGGTGGCCTGCTTGCCGCGCACGGCGTTGGCAATGGCCGTGGCTTCGGCGGCAGACCACACGCGGTCGGCGCGGGCTTCCACATCCTCGCCCTTCTTCCACTTGGGGTCGAACCACTTGGCGGGGTATTCACCAGCCTGCGCACCGAAGGTGGCGTGGATTTCCCAATAGTCGCGGCTGATGAACTTGCGGATCTTTTCTTCGCGCTCCACCACCAGCGACAGGGTGGGCGTCTGCACCCGGCCCACCGTGGTCAGGAAGAACCCGCCATCGCGCGAGTTGAACGCTGTCATGGCGCGCGTGCCGTTGATGCCCACCAGCCAGTCGGCTTCAGAGCGGCTGCGCGCGGCGTGGGCCAGGCCCGCCATCTGCTGCTCGGTGCGCAGCGCGTCAAAGCCGTCGCGGATGGCCTGGGGTGTCATGGACTGCAGCCACAGGCGCTTGACGGGTTTGCCCAGCGGCTTGCTGCCCCCGGCGTACTGCTCGATCAGGCGGAAGATCAGCTCCCCCTCGCGGCCCGCGTCGCAGGCGTTGATGAGTTCGGTCACGTCCTTGCGCTTGGCCTGCTTGACCACGGCGTTCAGGCGCGTCTTGGTTTTGTCCACGGGCTTGAGGTCGAAGTACGGCGGAATGACGGGCAGGTGGGCAAAGCTCCACTTGCCTCGCTTCACGTCAAACTCTTCGGGCGCCTGGATCTCGACCAGGTGGCCTACGGCGCTGGTGACCACGTAGCGGTCGTTTTCGAAGTGTTCGTCGTGCTTTTCAAACTTGCCCGCCACGGGCGTGAGGGCGCGCACGATGTCTTGTGCCACCGAGGGTTTTTCTGCAATTACCAGTGTCTTGGTCATTTTTTGGGTCTCGCCATGCTGGCCGCCCCGGAGAGACGCTCCGGGCGCTTCTACAATCCGTGTTCCACGCGCGTGCACGCGCACGCGCATGTGTGCACTATCAAGTTAACAGAGTTTTGCCATGCCCCGCACCGCCCCCGTTGTTGCCGCCGGCCGCCGCATCCAGACTCGCCGCTCGGGCGTGCATGGCAAGGGCGTTTTTGCCGTGCAGGATATCGCCGAGGGCGAGGTACTGATCGAGTACACCGGCGAGGTCATCACCTGGCAGGAGGCGCAGGACCGCCACCCGCACGACCCGTTGCAGCCCAACCACACGTTCTACTTCCATGTGGATGAAGACCGCGTGATCGACGCGAAGATCGGTGGCAACTCGGCGCGCTGGATCAACCACAGCTGCGACCCCAACTGTTTCGCCGATGAACGCGATGGCCGCATTTTCATCACCGCGCTGCGCAACATCGCGGCGGGCGAAGAGATCAACTACGACTACGGCCTGATCATCGACGAGCGTTACACCCCCAAGCTCAAGGCCGAATACCCCTGCTGGTGCGGCAGCCCGAACTGCCGTGGCACCCTGCTGGCGCCCAAGCGCGGCTGGGCGCCTCCCCAGCCACCGGCCCGGGCCGGGCAAGCGGCCCCAAAGCGGAGCACCCGGGCATGAGCGCCCCGCTGCGCTGGCCTGCCGAGGCCCTGTGGGAGGCTGTGGCGCCGCAACTGCCGGGGTTCACGGTCGAGGTGTTGCCCAGCGTGGATTCGACCAATACCGAGCTGATGCGCCGCGCGCGCGCCGGGCAGGTCGAACCCGTGTTGCTGGTGGCCGAGCAGCAGACGGCGGGGCGCGGGCGCATGGGCCGGGCCTGGCACAGCCAGGCGGGCGACTCGCTGACCTTCTCCCTGGGGATGCCATTGGCGCCGGTGAACTGGTCGGGCCTGTCGCTCGCCGTGGGGGTGAGCGTGGCGGAAAGCCTGCAACCCGTGCTTCCGCCCGCAGGGGGCGCCGTCCCGCGTGTGGGCCTGAAGTGGCCCAACGACCTGTGGCTGGGCGGCAGGGGCGGCGACCGCAAGCTCGGCGGCATTCTGGTGGAAACCGCCAGTTTCGTGGTGCCGCAGGGTGCAACGGCGGGTGTGGCCAGTGCGGGTTCGGCCCGCTATGTGGTGGTGGGCGTCGGCCTGAATGTGCGGCCCCAGCCGGGTGAGGGCATGTCCCTGCCGCCGGGCAGCCTGCAGGAGGTGGAAGACGGGCTGGATGCGCCTGCCGCCCTGCTGCGCGTGGCAGCGCCGCTGGTGGGCATGCTGCAGTCGTTTGCGGCCTACGGTTTTGCACCCATGCAGCCGCGCTTTGCGCTGCGCGACGTGCTGCAGGGCCGCACCGTGCAGCTGAGCGACGGTACGAGCGGCATGGCGCATGGCGTGGGCGAGGACGGGGCGCTGCTCGTGCATACTGCGGGCGGCATGCTGCCCATCACCAGTTCCGAAATCAGCGTGCGGCCCGCTCCTGCGGACGGGCCATCGGCCTGACGCTTCTCTTTATCCATGCTGCGCTTTCTTGTCCTTGTCCTGTTGCTGGCCAATGCGGGCTACTACGCCTGGTCGCAGGGGCTGTTGCAGGCATGGGGCCTGGCCCCGGCGCAGCAGGCCGAGCCGCAGCGCCTGCAACAGCAGATCCAGCCCGAGGCCCTGCGCATTGTCGGTGCCAAGGCGCCGCCTCCCGTGGCGGCCCCGGCATCGGGCACGGAGGCCGCCGAAAGTCCTGCATCTGCAGAGCCGGCCAGCACTGCGTCGGTGCCCGTGGTGGCTGCGCCTTCGGCGGGCGAGTGTTTGCAGGCAGGGGTGTTTGACGAAGAGCAGGCGGACGCCTTGCGCCGAGCCGCTGCGGCGTTGCCGCAGGGGAGCTGGAGCCTGCAGCGCACCACCATCGCCGGGCGCTGGATGGTCTACATGGGGCGCTTCGCTGACGGCGATGCATTGGCGAAAAAACGCGCTGAATTGCGCGAGATCGGCGTGCCGTTCGACCGGCCGAACAACGCGTCTCTGGAGCCGGGGCTCTCGCTCGGCCGTTTTTCCACCGAAGACGCTGCACAGCGCGGTCTGAGCAATCTGGCCGCCAAGGGCGTTCGCACGGCCCGTGTGGTGCAGGAGCGCCCCGATGCCCCCGGCTTCATGCTGCGCCTGCCGACCGTGGACGATGCCCTGCGCACACAGGTGGAGGCCCTGCGCCCTGCCCTGGCAGGCAAGACGCTGCGTCCCTGCGTCTGACCCTCGGGTGGCCGTGGTGCGCCCTCAGCGGGCCCGCATGCCCAGCACGGCGGCGCCGATGATCATGGCCGTGGCCAGCGCCAGGCTGGCGCTGAAGCCCCGCCCGCTCACCAGCACCAGCAGCGTGGTCGAGGCCAGCGGCGTGATGTAGCTCAGGATGCCGATGTGCCGCGCATCGCCGAGCTTGAGCGCCTTGTCCCAGAGGTAGAACGAGGCGCCGAGCGGCCCCAGGCCCAGCACCGCCAGCAGCGCCCAGTCGCGTGCCTGCAGCGTCACCGATGGCTCCAGCAGCGCATGGCACAGCAGCGAGAGCAGGCCCGAGACCAGCCCGAACAGGCCGATGGCCGTGGTGGGGAAGGCCGCCACGCGCTTGGTCAGCAGCGAATAGGTGGCCCAGATGAAAGCCGCCGCCAGCGCGGGCAGGTAGCCCCAGGCCAGGGTGCCGCTGAGTTCGCGCCCGCCCGCAATCGCCATGGCAGCGCCACCAAAGCCCAGCAGCGCGGCCAGCACATGCGGCAGGCGCAGCGCCACGCCGGGCAGCACGACGGGCGCCAGCACCACGATGAACAGCGGCCAGAGGTAGTTGACGAGGTTGGCCTCCACGGGCGGCGCGTTGCGCAGCGCGATGAACAGCAGGAAGTGGTAGGCGAACAGGCCGTACACCCCCAGCGCCAGTGTGCGCGGCGGGATGCGCCACTGCGACGGGTCGCGCAGCACCAGCGGCCAGGCGGGTACGCTGCCGATCACCAGGGCGGTGCCGGTGAGCAAAAAGGGCGGAACATGGGTGAGCGAGACGCCCAGCGAGGCGAGCGAGGCCCACAGGGCGATGGCGCCCAGGGCATAGAGATTGGCTTGCATGCGGCGAGCTTACGCGCTGGCACCGTCGCGCGGCGCGGGCGGATCGTCGCGCAACGCGGGTTCGCGGCGGCGCAGCGCAGCCGTGAGGGCCGAGGGCGAGCGGTAGCCGGTGCGCCGCGCCACCTCGGCCACGGGCAGGCCACGGGTGCGCAGCCACAGCGCCTGTTCCAGCCGCAGGCCGCGCAGCCAGGCCATAGCGGCCAGCCCCTGCTCCTGGCGGCAGCGCGCGGCGAACTGGGCCGGGCTCAGGTGCACCTGCGCCGCCAGGTCGGCCACGCTCAAAGGGTGCTGCCACTGGCCCGCGGCCCACTGGCGCAGCGCCGGCCAGTCGATGGCGCGGCGGCGCGGGCTGGTCGGGGAGGGTGGATATTCATGGGACAGCCAGGCCTCGCGCAGCAGGGCTGGGCCGTGCTGCAGTGCCAGGGGCTGGCCTTGCTGCAGGGCGCTGGCCAGGTAGCGCGCCAGGGGCAGGGCGTGGGCGGCGGGCGCTGGGTGTGCCATGCAGCGTGCCCAGCCGGGGTGGGCGCTATCCAGCACCAGGCACAGGCTGCCGTGGACGGATTCGAAGTCGTGGCGCGCGCCGGGCTCGATCACGCAGCCGCCGCCGCTGGCCACGCGCAGGCCGCGCCCTTCCACTTCAAGGTCGAGCACGCCGGTCAGGCCCAGCAGGATCTGGAAGTGGCCATGGCTGTGGCTGCCCGGCGAGGCGCCGTACTGCCGCAGCGAAAGCGCGTCCGCCCGTTCCATGCGCAGCCCCGCAGCCAGCGTTTACACGCCGGCCGATTTCGCCTGCTGGTCGGCGTGGTAGCTCGAACGCACCATGGCGCCCACGGCGGCGTGCGAGAAGCCCATCTTGTAGGCCTCGGCTTCGAACATCTTGAAGGTGTCGGGGTGCACGTAGCGGCGCACCGGCAGGTGGCTGTTGCTGGGCGCGAGGTACTGGCCGATGGTCAGCATGGAGATGTCGTGCGCGCGCATGTCGCGCATGACCTGCAGGATTTCCTCGTCCGTCTCGCCCAAACCGACCATGATGCCGCTCTTGGTCGGGATGCCGGGGTTCTGGGCCTTGAACTTCTTCAGCAGGTTCAGGCTGAACTGGTAATCGGAACCGGGGCGCGCTTCCTTGTAGAGGCGCGGCGCGGTTTCGAGGTTGTGGTTCATCACGTCGGGCGGCGCTTCCTGGAGGATGCTGAGTGCGCGGTCGTCCCGGCCCCGGAAGTCGGGCGTGAGGATCTCGATCTGCGTGCTCGGCGAGAGCGCGCGGATCTGGCGGATGCATTCGGCGAAGTGGCCGGCCCCGCCGTCGCGCAGGTCGTCGCGGTCCACGCTGGTGATCACGGCGTACTTCAGGCGCAGCTTGGCGATGGTGCGCGCGAGGTTCCGGGGCTCTTCCTGGTCCAGCGGGTCGGGGCGGCCGTGGCCCACATCGCAGAACGGGCAGCGTCGCGTGCACTTGTCGCCCATGATCATGAAGGTGGCCGTGCCGTGGCCGAAGCATTCGCCGATGTTGGGGCAGGAGGCCTCTTCGCACACCGTGTTGAGCTTGCTCTCGCGCAGGATCTGCTTGATTTCGTAGAAGCGCGTGGTGGGCGAGCCGGCCTTGACACGGATCCAGTCGGGCTTCTTCAGCACCTCGGCCTGCTCGACCTTGATCGGAATGCGCGAGAGCTTGGCGGCGGCCTTCTGCTTGGCCAGCGGGTTGTAGTCTGCGGTGGATTGTGCTTCGCGCACGACGTCGGAGGTGCTCATGGCTGATGGCGGTTCAGGGCGCGAGCCGGATGCCGAGCTGTTTGCCCAGCAGGTCCGCGACCTCTTCCCAAGTGGTGTGGACCCCGATTGTAGAAAGGTCCACCGTTTGCAGCCCGGCATACCCACAAGGGTTGATGCGCGCATAGGGTTCCAGGTCCATCGCGACGTTGAGCGCCACGCCGTGGTAGGTGCAGTGGCGGCTGACCTTCAGGCCGAGCGCCGCGATCTTGCCCAGCCCGGTGAAATCGGGTGCATGGCCTGGGGCGCTGGCACCTTTTTGCGGCCGCTGCGGCAGACGGGCGTGGCTGTGCGGGTCGTCCAGCCGCACATAGATACCCGGCGCCGAGGCCACGCGGTGGCCGGTGATGCCGAAGTGCGCCAGCGTGCGGATGACGGCCTCCTCGATGCGGTAGACGTATTCCTTGACGTAGTAGCCTGCGCGCTGCAGGTCGATCAGCGGATAGGCCACCACCTGGCCCGGGCCATGGTAGGTGACTTGGCCGCCCCGGTTGGTGGGCACCACGGGGATGTCTCCCGGCGCCAGGAGGTGGCTGGTCTGGCCTGCCAGGCCCAGGGTGTAGACCGGTGGGTGCTCACAAATCCATAGCTGGTCGGGCATGTCCGGTGTGCGCTGGGCCGTGAAATCCCGCATGGCCTGATAGATGGGCAGGTAGGGGGCGCAGCCCAGCGTGCGTATCTCCATCGGGGGCAGGGCAGGCATTCAGAGCACGACCTTGACCATGGGGTGCGACGTCAGCGCGCGGTACAGATCGTCCAGTTGCTCGCGGCTGGTGGCAGTGATGGTGAGAGTCAGGCCCAGGTATTTGCCGCCGCTGCTCTCGCGTTGCTCGATGCTGGACGCATCGAAACCGGGATCGAAGCGGCGCGCAATCTCGGCCATCGCAGGCACAAAGCCCTCCACGCGCAGGCCCATGACCTTGATGGGGAAGCGCGAGGGGTATTCGATCAGGGAGTCTTTCCGGGCGACGGCCTCATTGGGCAGTGGACCGGAATCAGCCGGGATGAAGGTCATGAGGTTGCTCTTGAATTAATAGCTGCTGGCGCTTTCCCATTATGCCTTGCAAGGCATTTTTGCCCCGATATGGTGCAGCAGTGACATGGGCGTGGACGTTGGTGGTGCGCAACAAGGCAGCGGCCTCAAAGTGTGCATTGCCGCACGGAGTTGGAAAGCTTTGCTGCGCTCCACGGGTTTTTACTTATAATCAGGGGCTTTGTGAAAGTTTCAGCCTGTAACGCGGAGCACGAACGATGCAAAAAATCGCTCCCGAAACGGAAGCTGAGGCTGAAGACCCTGACTTCAAGCCCCTGACGGCCCAAGAGGCACAGGAGTGGCGCAGTCGCCATCCGGCGGTGTCGGTGTGGCGGCTGGTGGGGATGCAGGCGGTGGCTGGTGTGCTGGTTGCCTTGGCGGCCTGGCTGCTTTCCGGTCAGATGCCGGTGGCTTGGTCTGCGGGATACGGTGCTTTGGCGGTGGTGCTGCCTGCGGCGCTTTTTGCGCGTGGCATGGTGCGCCAGAACCGGGCGGCATCGGCAGGTGCAGCCATGGTGGGGTTCTTTGGCTGGGAGTTGGTCAAGATCGTGCTGACCGTCGCCATGCTGGCTGCGGCGCCCAAGCTGGTGCCGCAATTGAGCTGGCTGGCGTTGCTGGTGGGCATGGTGGTAACGATGAAAACGTACTGGATCGCACTCATGGTGCGGCCCGGTGTCCGAAAAACCGATTGATTGAGAGAAGAGTAGTCCGATGGCCGCAGATGCGCACGCACCGACTGCAAGTGAATACATCGTTCACCACTTGCAGCATCTTCAAAACGTCAACCAGACCAAGATCGTCGATTTTTCGGTGATCAATTACGACTCCATCGTGGTGGGTCTGGTTCTGGGTTTTCTGACACTGTTCATTCTCTGGAGGGCTGCTCGCACGGCGACTTCCGGGGTGCCCGGGCGCTTCCAGGCGGCCGTGGAAATTCTGGTGGAGATGGTGGACAACCAGGCCAAGGCCAACATCCACAATGCAGAAAGCCGCAAGTTCATTGCGCCACTGGGCCTGACGGTGTTTGTCTGGATTTTCCTGATGAACTTCATGGACATGCTTCCGGTGGATCTGCTGCCTGTGCTGTGGCAAGGCGCCACGGGTGACAGCCACGCCTATCTGCGTGTCGTGCCGACGGCCGACCTGTCCACCACGCTGGGCCTGGCCTTTGCCGTGCTGATGCTGCGTTTCTGGTACAGCGTCAAGATCAAGGGCGCAGGCGGCTGGGCGCACGAACTGATTTCCGCGCCTTTCGGCACCAGCAAGAACCCGATTTTTGCGCTCATCCTGGGCCTGGTGAACGTGCTGATGCAGATCATTGAATATGTGGCCAACACCGTGTCCCATGGCATGCGGTTGTTCGGCAACATGTACGCTGGCGAGCTGGTCTTCATGCTGATCGCCCTCATGGGTGGGGCTGCTGCGCTGTCGTTGTCTGGGGTACTGCTGCCTGTGGGCCACATCATTGCTGGCACCATCTGGACGCTGTTCCACATTCTGGTGATCACACTGCAAGCATTCATTTTCATGATGCTGGCGTTGATCTACCTCGGTCAGGCGCACAACGCGCACTAAGTTTCCCTTTCGTTTTTTCTTTCCTTAACCTTTCTTTCTTAACTCAGGAGTCATCATGGAAAACATTCTCGGTCTCGTCGCTCTGGCTTGCGGTCTGATTGTGGGTCTTGGCGCTGTCGGCGCTTCTATCGGTATCGCGCTGATGGGCGGCAAGTTCCTCGAATCGTCTGCCCGTCAACCTGAGCTGATCAACGAACTGCAAACCAAGATGTTCATCTTGGCCGGTCTGATCGACGCTGCTTTCCTGATCGGTGTTGCTATCGCTCTGCTGTTCGCATTCGCCAACCCCTTCGCTTCGACCTTGCTGGCCAACCTGCCCAAGTAATTCCCGTCCGACGCCACTTTAGAAAGGTGTTGCCGTGAGTATCAACGCGACCCTGTTCGTTCAGGCCATCGTCTTCCTGATCCTGGTGTGGTTCACGATGAAATTCGTGTGGCCCCCGATCGCGAAGGCTCTGGATGAGCGAGCCCAGAAAATCGCCGATGGCCTCGCTGCCGCCGACCGTGCCAAATCCGAACTGACCGCTGCCAACCAGCGCGTCGAGAAGGAATTGTCACAAGCGCGCAACGAGACGGCTTCCCGACTGGCCGATGCCGACCGCCGTGCACAGGCCATCATCGAAGAAGCCAAGGCCAAGGCCACTGAAGAAGGCAACAAGATTGTTGCCTCCGCCCGTGCCGAAGCCGAGCAGCAGGCGGTGCAAGCCCGCGAAGCCCTGCGTGAGCAGGTGGCAGCGCTGGCCGTCAAGGGTGCCGAGCAGATTCTCCGCAAGGAAGTCAATGCCGGTGTCCACGCCGACCTGCTCAATCGCCTGAAGACCGAGCTGTAAGGGGACACACATGGCTGAACTCGCCACCATCGCCCGTCCTTACGCTGAAGCCCTGTTCAAGGCCTGTGCCGCGAATGCGGGTGTCGATCTGGGCAGCACCGCTGCCTGGGTGGACGAATTGGCGGTGATTGCCGCCAACCCGCAGGTCCGTCAGTTGGCGGACAGCCCCAAGGTGACATCGGAGCAGGTGTTCGATGTCATTACCGGTGTGGTGCGCGCTGCTTTGCCGGATGTCGCCAGGAACTTCCTGCGTACGGTCATTGACAATGGACGCCTGAATGCGCTGCCCGAAGTGGCTGCGCAGTTCCGCGCGCTGGTCAATCGTCGCAATGGATCCTCGGACGCCATCGTGCACAGTGCGTTCCCCATGGACGCCGCAGCTTTGTCGGAAGTGTCTGCCGCGCTCGAAAAGCGCTTCGGCCGCAAGCTCAATCTCTCCGTGCAGCACGATGAGTCGCTGATCGGGGGTATTCGCGTGGTGGTGGGCGATGAGGTGCTCGACACCTCGGTCAAGGCCCGTCTGGAACAAATGAAAGCGGCCCTCATTGCGTAATCGCGCTTGAGGTCTCGGCTAAACAAAGAAAGAAGGAAAGAGTCATGCAACTCAATCCCGCAGAAATTTCTGAACTGATCAAGAGCCGCATCGAGGGTCTGGCAGCCAGCAGCGACATCCGCAACCAGGGCACCGTGGTGTCCGTGTCCGACGGTATCGTGCGCATCCATGGCCTGTCCGACGTGATGCAGGGCGAAATGCTCGAATTCCCCGCCACCGCGGACGGCACGCCTTCCTATGGTCTGGCGCTGAACCTCGAGCGTGACTCCGTCGGCTCCGTGATTCTGGGCGAGTATGAGCACATCTCCGAAGGCGACACCGTCAAGTGCACGGGCCGCATTCTGGAAGTGCCCGTCGGCCCCGAGCTGATCGGCCGTGTGGTGAATGCTCTGGGTCAGCCGATCGACGGCAAAGGCCCCATCAATGCCAAGCTCACCGATGTGATCGAAAAGGTCGCTCCGGGCGTGATCGCCCGTAAGTCGGTGGACCAGCCCCTGCAGACCGGCCTGAAGTCGATTGACTCCATGGTGCCCGTCGGCCGTGGCCAGCGCGAGCTGATCATTGGTGACCGCCAGACCGGCAAGACGGCTGTGGCCATCGACGCCATCATCGCCCAGAAGGGCCAGGGCGTGACCTGTATCTACGTTGCCATCGGTCAGAAGGCCTCGTCGATCAAGAACGTCGTGCGCGCGCTGGAGCAAGCCGGTGCCATGGACTACACCATCGTCGTGGCCGCTTCGGCGTCCGAATCGGCGGCCATGCAGTACGTGTCGGCCTACTCGGGCTGCACGATGGGCGAATACTTCCGCGACCGTGGCGAAGACGCCATGATCGTCTATGACGATCTGTCCAAGCAGGCCGTGGCCTACCGTCAGGTTTCGCTGCTGCTGCGCCGTCCTCCAGGCCGTGAAGCCTACCCCGGCGACGTGTTCTATCTCCACAGCCGCCTGCTCGAGCGCGCAGCCCGCGTGAATGCCGACTACGTCGAAGCCTTCACCAAGGGTGAAGTCAAGGGCAAGACGGGTTCGCTGACGGCACTGCCAATCATCGAAACCCAGGCTGGTGACGTGTCCGCCTTCGTTCCGACCAACGTGATCTCGATCACCGACGGCCAGATCTTCCTGGAAACCAGCCTGTTCAACGCCGGCATCCGTCCCGCCATCAACGCCGGTATCTCGGTGTCGCGCGTGGGCGGTGCTGCACAGACCAAGCTGATCAAGAATCTGTCCGGCGGTATCCGTACCGATCTGGCTCAGTATCGTGAACTGGCTGCGTTCGCGCAGTTCGCTTCCGATCTGGACGAAGCCACCCGCAAGCAGCTCGACCGCGGTGCCCGCGTGACCGAACTGCTCAAGCAGGCCCAGTACAGCCCGCTGCCGATCTCGCTGATGGCGTCCACGCTGTTTGCCGTGAACAAGGGTTTCATGGACGACATCGATGTCAAGAAGGTTCTCGACTTCGAACACGGCCTGCACCAGTTCCTGAAGACCAGCCACGCAGCATTGCTGGCCAAGCTGGAACAGGCCAAGGCCATGGACAAGGACGCAGAAGCCGAATTGACCGCAGCCATTGCCGCGTTCAAGAAGTCGTTCGCTTAAACCGGACGAGGAGCCATCATGGCAGCAGGCAAGGAAATACGCGGCAAGATCAAATCGGTGGAAAACACCAAGAAGATCACCAAAGCCATGGAAATGGTGGCCGCATCCAAAATGCGCAAGGCGCAGGACCGGATGCGTGCAGCCCGCCCCTACAGCGAAAAGATCCGCAACATTGCAGCCAACCTGGGCCACGCCAATCCGGAGTACGTGCATCCGTTCATGAAGGTGAACGATGCCAAGGTCGCCGGTGTGATCGTGGTGACAACGGACAAGGGCCTGTGCGGTGGCATGAACACCAACGTGTTGCGCGTCGTGACGTCCAAGCTGCGTGAGCTGCAAGGCGCTGGCGTGTCCACCGAGGCGGTTGCCATTGGCAACAAGGGTCTGGGTTTCCTGAATCGTGTGGGCGCCAAGGTGGTTTCGCATGTGACAGGGCTGGGTGACACCCCGCATCTGGACAAGCTGATCGGCCCTGTGAAGGTGCTGCTCGACGCATATGCCGAAGGCAAGATCAACGCGGTGTATCTGAGCTACACCAAGTTCATCAACACCATGAAGCAGGAGTCGGTGGTGGAGCAGTTGCTCCCCCTGTCCTCTGCGCAGATGCAGGCCGAGAAGACGGAGCATGGATGGGATTACATCTATGAACCCGATGCGCAAAGCGTGATCGACGATCTGCTGGTCCGCTATGTCGAGTCCCTGATCTACCAGGCGGTTGCTGAAAACATGGCGTCCGAACAATCGGCACGCATGGTGGCCATGAAGGCTGCCACCGACAACGCAGGCAGCGTTATTGGCGAGTTGAAGCTGGTCTACAACAAGACGCGCCAGGCAGCGATCACGAAAGAACTTTCGGAAATCGTCGCTGGCGCAGCCGCTGTGTAAGCAGCTCAACAGACAACATTATTGGAGCGAAAAATGGCTCAAGTGCAAGGCAAGATTGTTCAATGTATCGGCGCCGTGGTGGACGTGGAGTTCCCGCGCGACCAGATGCCCAAGATTTACGACGCCCTGAAGCTCGACGGCTCGTCCCTGACGCTGGAAGTGCAGCAGCAGCTGGGTGACGGCGTGGTGCGTACCATCGCGCTGGGTTCTTCCGACGGCCTGCGTCGCGGTCTGATGGTGTCCAACACCGAGGCTGCCATCACGGTGCCCGTAGGCAAGGCCACCCTGGGCCGCATCATGGACGTGCTGGGTGCTCCTATCGACGAGCGCGGTCCTGTCAGCCAGGAATTGACGGCGTCCATCCACCGCAAGGCCCCTGCGTACGACGAATTGTCGCCATCGCAAGAGCTGCTGGAAACCGGCATCAAGGTGATCGACCTGGTGTGCCCGTTCGCCAAGGGCGGCAAGGTGGGTCTGTTCGGTGGTGCCGGTGTGGGCAAGACCGTGAACATGATGGAACTCATCAACAACATCGCCAAGGCCCACAGCGGTCTGTCGGTGTTTGCTGGTGTGGGCGAGCGTACCCGCGAAGGGAATGACTTCTACCATGAAATGGCCGATTCCGGCGTGGTGAACCTGGAGAAGCTCGAAGAGTCCAAGGTTGCCATGGTGTACGGCCAGATGAACGAGCCCCCAGGCAACCGTCTGCGCGTTGCGCTGACCGGCCTGACCATCGCCGAGTCGTTCCGCGACGAAGGCCGTGACGTGCTGTTCTTCGTGGACAACATCTACCGCTACACGCTGGCCGGTACCGAAGTGTCCGCTCTGCTGGGCCGCATGCCTTCCGCCGTGGGCTACCAGCCTACGCTGGCTGAAGAAATGGGCCGTCTGCAAGAGCGTATCACCTCGACCAAGGTCGGCTCGATCACCTCCATCCAGGCCGTGTACGTGCCTGCCGATGACTTGACCGATCCTTCGCCTGCCACCACGTTCGCCCACTTGGACTCCACCGTGGTGCTTTCGCGTGACATCGCCTCGCTGGGTATCTACCCTGCCGTGGATCCTCTGGACTCCACCAGCCGCCAGCTGGACCCGAACGTCGTGGGCGAAGACCACTACGCCACGGCCCGCGCGGTGCAGGGCACGCTGCAGCGCTACAAGGAACTGCGCGACATCATCGCCATTCTGGGCATGGACGAACTGGCGCCTGAAGACAAGCTGGCCGTGGCCCGCGCCCGCAAGATCCAGCGTTTCCTGTCGCAGCCGTTCCACGTGGCCGAAGTGTTCACGGGCTCGCCTGGCAAGTACGTGCCCCTGTCGGAAACCATCCGCGGCTTCAAGATGATCGTGAATGGCGAATGCGACCACCTGCCCGAGCAGGCGTTCTACATGGTCGGCACCATCGACGAAGCCTTCGAGAAAGCCAAGAAGATGGCGTAAAAAGGTCGGGTGGATGCTTTCACGGTGTCCGCCAACCTGTTTACTCCCGCTTTTTGTAGAGTTCCAAAGGAATCCAGATGGCCAACACCATACATGTCGACGTTGTCAGCGCCGAAGAATCCATCTTCTCCGGCGAGGCGCGCTTTGTTGCCCTGCCCGGCGAAGCGGGTGAACTGGGCGTCTATCCGCGCCACACGCCGCTGATCACCCGCATCAAGCCGGGCTCGGTGCGCATCGAGATGGCCGACGGCAGCGAGGAGTTCGTTTTCGTGGCCGGCGGCATTCTTGAAGTTCAACCCGACTGCGTCACGGTGCTGTCCGACACGGCTGTGCGCGGCAAGGACCTGGACGATGAAAAGGCCAACGCTGCCAAGGCGGCCGCCGAGGAAGCCGTGAAAAACGCCAAGGGCGAGCTGGATTTGGCGCGTGCCCAGTCCGAGCTGGCCATCATGGCAGCCCAGATTGCGGCTTTGCGCAAGTACCGCCAGAAGAAGTAAGCCAGCCGCCACACCCTTCGGGGTGTCGCAACCAAGCCGCCTGTGCCTGCAGGCGGCTTTTTTTTGCACAGCGCAATGCCTAGTGAATGATGGGCGCGTCGGGCAGTTCGTTGCTGAGCGCCGTCCCTGGAGGGGCCGGAAAATGCTGTTCGAGCAGCGTTGAGACCTCGTCAAGTGCCAGCATGAGGCCATCTTCCCAATGTCCCTCTCGGAGCGGGATCCGCATCCGGGAGATCATTTCGGTCCATCGCTCCGGAGGGACATGCCGATTCAGTCCGCGATCAGCAACGATTTCGATCGCGTGTTCTGCCATCAGCAGATAGATCAGGATTCCATTGTTGTTCTCGGTATCCCACACGCGCAATTTGCCAAAGAGTGTGATGGCGCGCTCTCGCGCAGCAGCGTTGCGAGAGAGATAGCTCAAGGGCAGGGAGGACTCGACATAAATGCGGACTTGCCCGGTATGCCGTGATTCACTGGCAGCAATGCGGCCCTGAATCCGGGTGCGAATGGCTGGGGACAGGCTGCGATCGGCATAGCCCACGAGCGCGAGCCCGATGTGACGGGCCACGCGGCCCAGGTGTTTGAAAAAACCTGACATGGCTACCAGTCTCCGGAAGCGCCGCCGCCACCAAAATCACCTCCACCCCCTGAGCCGAAGTCGCCGCTGCTGCCGCTGCTGCTCCAGCTACCGGAGGATGATCCGCCGGGCCAAGGGGTGCTGCGTCGACTGCTTCCAGACCCCGCCCCCGAACCGGCGGAACTGATCGCAGCCCAAACCCATCCCAGCAGTCCTGCGAAAGTGGCCAACAGGTAGCTACGGGTGAACAGATAGGCCAAAAACCCGGTACCCAGACCCACCAGCAACACGCCAAACACCGGACCGAAAACCGCGCGAGCGACTGCAGCACCGACTGGTACGGCAAAGAAGAGAAAAATGCCGATGTCAGTCCAGCTGAATCCCGGTGATGGGGTGGCAGCGGACACCGCTGAATCCGCATTCGGAGCGGGCAGCGACTCACTGCGGATCAATGCAGAAATCTGGGAAATGGCCGCATCGAGACCAGCTGCAAAACGTCCTTGTTTGAAATGCGGCGTGATCGCTTCATCAATGACGCGTTTGGCAGCGAGATCGGGTACGGCGCCCTCCAGGGATTTTGCGACTTCGATGCGAATCTTGCGATCTTCCTTGGCCACGAGCAGCAGCAAGCCGTCACCGACATTTTTTCTTCCGATTTTCCAGGTGTTGGCTACCCGGTTGGAATAGGAAGCAATGTCCTCCGGAGCCGTAGTCATGACCATCAGGACAACGACTTGCGCCCCTGTTTCCTGCTCGAAAGCAGACAGGCGCGATTCCAATGCGGAAGATTCGGCTGCTGACAGGGTGCTGGTCTGGTCGATCACCCTTGCTGTGAGCGCAGGAACGGCCTGAACCCCCTGTCCGAAGACAGGGGTCGGTTGAAATGCTATAAATAATATAGCTATCAGCGCCCGTAAATAGATGATT